>ERZ839767.4316-NODE-4316-length-14599-cov-2.260245_pt1 | contig 14599 bp, 8 predicted proteins | sample MGYA00519879_ERZ839767 | MGnify/ENA primary metagenome ERZ839767 (study PRJEB31850, sample SAMEA3708852) | human gut metagenome | biome: human gut; feature: human-associated habitat; material: faeces | place: China | collected 2014 ...
ACACCACCCGATCGTGAAAAAAGTCCCGGTCCTGATCCCGTTTTTCGCGCTCTGGCGGGCGATACTATATATAGTAAGAGCGGCGCTCGGAAAGCGGCAGCGGCTGGGGGATATGAGCCGGGTCGGGCGGGACCGGGAGGCACTTTTCCGCGCGCTGCGGCTGTTTGAGGGAGCGTGCGCTGGCAGCAGAACGCGAGACGAGCGAAAAAAATTTCCGGAATAGTAAAAAAATGATAATGCAGGGTTGCATTTGAAGAATTGGATTGCTATAATCGTGTTAAGATGTGGCTGCTGGGCTTGCCGGCTGTAAACGGTTCCACGGTCGACGGGAAACAAGCTGCAAAAAAGACCTTCGGGCCATATTTTGAAAGTGAGGGAAAATACAGATGAGACACATGCGTTCGCGGCGTATTCTTGCGATGCTGCTGGCTCTGAGTATGATCTTCGGTCTGCTGACGACAACGGCGTTGGCAGATAACGAGGTCGACCAGAATACCAGTACCGTCGGGGAAAGCGCCGCAAATGGTACGTCTGAGAGCGGTTCCGGCGAGGGACAGTCTTCGGGCGCATCTGACGGACAGCCTTCCCAGGAAACGAACAAAAAGGACGTTCCCACGGAAGAGGAAACGACCCCCGAAGAAAAGAAAACAACCTCTAGTGAAGAGGTTGACACGCAGGTAGGCGAGGGCAAGACTCCTGTCGAGGAAACGACTTATGTCGCTTCTATCGGTGAACAGGGTTACGCGTCACTCGACGCTGCAATTCAGGCGGCTGTTAACGGCGATACGGTAACACTGCTTGGCAATGTCGAGCTGACCGAAACGCTTACAATCAGCAGCAAGGACATTACGCTTGACGTAGGCTCCAATACGCTGACTGTTTCTGTAAGCAACGGCGACGGCATTTCTGTTGAAAACGCGACGTTGACGCTTGAAAGCAGCAGCACTGGTAAGTATGTTTTTGCTTGCACTGCCAGCGGAAGCGACGGTATTTTTGTTTCCGACAACGCTACGTTAAATCTTAATGGCGATGTTGAAATCCATGTCAGCGCTGCTGTGAATTCTGCGATTCACGCCTATGCACCGAATGGCACAGCAACTGTTAATATTAATGCTGGCAAGATCACAGCATCTGGCGAAGGTACACATTTTTCTGCTATTGTTGTCGATCAGAACGCCACGCTGAATATGAACGGCGGCGAGTTTGACCTCAATGTGAATTTTGATTCCTACAGCGATGGAAACGATGTTGTCGGTGCTTTGGCCTGGGGTCAAATCGGCAAACAGGAAAACATCACTGTGAATATTTCCGGCGGCACGTTTAAGGTCGGCGGCAAGAACGCCTTTGCGCAAGTCGTTCAGATTGGCATGAAAAATGGCTATTCTGAAAACTGCGATGTAAGTATTACTGGCGGCACTGTGAAACTGGAGCCGACTGAAAATGGCACGGGATATGTATATGCTCCTTATAAGGCTTCCTATGCCACGGCAGCAATTTCCGGCGGTACAGTTACCGGTACTGTCACAGCACTGGTGAATGCATATATTTCTGACGTTACGAATGACGGCTTGACTGTCACGGGCGGTACGTTCACCAACATTTCGGCAGACGAAATGAGCAAGTACCTTCCGGAAGGCACTACTTACGACGAGACAACCGGCAAGGTATCTTCCGGCTCGAGTGAGAAGCTTATCGAGACCAGCGAAGAGCTGGCTGAGGCTATTGCGAACGCATCTGATGGCGACACCATCAAGCTTGCTGCGGGCGAGTTCCCGACCTACGGCAACCCGTCCCCCAAGAAGTCCCTGACCTTTGTCGGCTCTGGCGAAGGCACAGTCTGGACGATTGGCGATTTGGACAATACGCCGGGCGGCGAAAAGAATGGCGACTACAGCTTCGACGGCTGCGACACCATTACCTTCAAGAACATGACCTTGAAGTCTGACGGTGCTGACTACCGCGGCTTCATCCGTATCAGCAATACCATTGTTGATGACTGCGTACTGAGCGGTAAGACTGCTTACTGGGGCTACGAGACGGCCAAGTTCATTAACAGTAAGTTCAACGCTCCGGAAGGTGACTATGCTCTGTGGGATTACTCCTCGAAGAGCATGAGTTTCGACGGCTGCGAATTCAACATCTCCGGCAAGGGCGTGAACGTCTATGTCGAAGCTGGCAATGCTGGCACGGATGCTCGAAAGGTCGAGGTGAAGGACTGCACGGTCACCTCCACCAAGGAGAACAAGGCCTTCCTCAACATCAAGAACAGCACGCAGGCCTACGACGTGACCATCTCCGGCAATAACACTGTCAACGGCCTTGCAGCTAACGGCACGACCGGTTCTAACCTCTATCAGGTTGAGGCAACGGAAATCACCGAAGCCTCTGGCAAGCCCTTAACGGTTAAGCAAGTTGACGCGGAGGGCAAGGCAACTATAGTTTACCAGGTCAAGAATCAGACTGGCGTGGCCACGGTTGACGGTGTGTCGTATGATACGCTGAAAGACGCATTTGCAGCACTTAGCGACAAGGCCTACACTTTGACGCTCAATGACGAAAGTGCTTGGGATGCGACTACGCCTGTCTACTGGAAGGCTGGCAACGGCGAATACTCTGCGGCAGCCTCTCTGGTGGAGGCTCTGACGGCGGCTTACAAGGCCAAGGCGGATGCTATCACCATCATCTGCCGTCCGAACGCGGACGTGGGCGAGATGACGCACGGCCATGTTGCTGACGACCTCACCATCTACGGCAACAACGCCTATGTCTCCGCCGGCGAGTGCGACCTCGAGGTCGATACTTATAAGTATGACCGTTCGACTGGTATGCAGTACGCTGAGGGGACGGGAACCGATGCTGATTATCTTGGGAAGGATATCACCATCACTGCTTATGAGCTGGATAACCTCGGCGTTTGGGGTCAGAGACACACGAGCTACACTGTGAACGTGAACCTGACCAACTGTGATACCGTTAACGGTATTACGGTTCAGTGCGTTTACATCAGCGGCGAAACGGGCGTGAACAACATCACCCTGAGCGGCTGCGACTTTGGAACCAAGGCAACCTCTGTCTACTCCAACGCGGACGGCGATATCAATATTACCAACTGCTCGTTCACGGGCGCGCAGGTTCCTGTGAACTTTAACCACAAGACCGACGGCGAGCAGACTCTGCGCGTTTCGAACTGCGAGTTCAATGCTTGCGGCGACGCGGGCGAGTGGAAGCAGTTCGCAGCTCCTGTCCGCTTTGTCAACAGCGGCAGCGGCTCGCAGACCGCGACGGTCGATACCTGCACGTTCGCCGGAACCGTTGGCACGAACGGCGACATCCTCATTGGTGATGGCCGTACGGGCGAGAAGTCCAACGACGTGAGCCTGACCGTTACGAATACCGAGGCCACTGTCATGGCGCAGAAGCCCGGCTACTATACTAATGATGGCACGACGGACAATACGCTGAAGGGCGAAAAGGTGCTTACGGCGAGCGAATCGCTGACGGTTTCCACGATGGATGACCTGATCGGCGGCTCGACTGGAACCACGAAGGTTGCGAAGGTCGGCGAGACCGAGTACGAGACCCTCGCGCAGGCTATCGCTGAAGCGGGCGAGAACAGCACCGTTACGCTGCTTGCGGATGTGAATACGCCTGAGACGACGTATGTTATCAGCAAGAGCCTGACGATTGATCTGAATGGTAAAACTATCACTGGCTCCGGCTATGACGGCGTGTTCCAGATTGACGGTAAAGGCGCTCATGTTCTCATCAAAAACGGCAATGTCGTTGCTGTGGAGCAGAGCGGCACCGAAGGCAAGTACGCAATGGCCGTTTGGGCTTGTGCAGAAAACTGCGTGGTTACACTCGAGGGCCTTACTGTAACCCAGGATATCACCCACACAGACGACAAGCAGATGGATATGATCTATACCTCCAAGGGTACGATCATCATTAATAGCGGCTCCTTCACGAGCGGCACGCCTGCTTGGACGCTGAACTGCAAGGATGCGGCTTTCAAGGACGGCAGCGCAAAGATCATTGTCAACGGCGGCACGTTTACCGGCTTTGATCCGTGCAATAATGCGGCTGAGGGCAAGGGAACCAGCTTCGTCGCGGAAGGCGTTGGCGTCGATTACGACGAAAACGGCAGCTTTACCGCAAAGGACGGCATGGCTGCACAGGTTCTCGACGCGGACGGCAACTCCGTCAAGGCGTACAAGACGCTGGCTGATGCTTTCACTGCGGCAAGCGAAGGCCAGACCGTCAGACTGCTGGCGGACGCGACCGAGGATGTGACGATCAACAAGAACATCACCCTCGATCTCGGCGGCAAGACGCTGACGAACACCGGCGCAGGCAAGGCAACCATCGCAATTGCCAATGGCGCGACGGCCACCGTCAAGAACGGTTCTGTTGTTGGCGGCAAGAGCTACTACAACATCGCTGTTGGTACTGCGGTCAATTCCACTGCAAACCTCACGCTCGTTGACGTGACCGCTACGGCTGGCAACAACGGCAGCTCCATGATCGACAACTGGGGCACGCTGACCATCGAAAGCGGCACATACACCGGCGGCCTCAACGTTGTTAAGAGCGAGCCGAACGCAGTCCTGACGATTACTGGTGGTAAGTTTACGCTGAACTCCGCTGTTGCTTGGAGCTATACCGGCGTTATTCTTACCTACGGTACAGCAAAAATCGAAGGCGGCGAGTTCGTCCAGAATGCAAAAACGCCTGCAAAGGCATCTCCTTGTGTTGTTATTACAGCGAAAGAAAAGGTCGATGATCCCAACCCGAGCACTGAGATTACAGGTGGTACGTTTACAAATAACCACACAAGCATCAACGCAAAAATCTTCCATGGCATGAATAAGGCTACATCTGATAACTTCGAAGTCAAGGGTGGTACGTTCAACAAGAGCATCCCCGAGGGCTACTGCGCTGATGGCTTTATTCCGACCAAAAACGCTGACGGCACGTACGGCGTCAAGGAAGGTAAGTACGTTGCAAAAATCGGCAGCACAGGCTACGAAACACTTGCTGCTGCGATTGCGAAGGCAAATAGTAAAACCAAACCGGTTACCTTGGTTGCAGATGTAACGGAAAGCATTGAGATTGCTGAGAGTAAGACGTGCAAAATCGATCTGAACGGCTTCACGCTGACGAACACTGAAGGTTCGCATACCATCGTCAACAACGGCACGCTGACCATCATGGACAGCTCCGCGGCGAAGAGCGGCACGGTTGACAACGTGACACATGCAAGGGCAGCGATTGTCAACTACGGCACCATGACGCTTGCGGGCGGCACCTACACCCGCAGCCTGGAGAACCCTGAAAACAATAAGGATAGCGGTGGCGGCAACAGCTTCTACACCATCCTGAACGACAAGGGCGGCAGCCTTACGATCAAAGATGGCGTTACGGTCACCAATGTCGGCCATTTCTCCAGCATGATCTGCAATGGCAACGATGCGGTGGAGGACACTACGCTGACTATCGAGGGCGGCCTGTTCTCCGGCGGCATCAACACCATCAAGAATGGCGAGTTCGGCAAGCTGACGATCAACGGCGGTTCGTTCACCAACGCCACGCAATGCGTTGTCATGAACTGGAATGAGGCAAGCATCACAGGCGGTACATTCGAACTGGCCAGTGGTGTGAACTCGACGCTTCTGTTCAGCGTAGCGTGGAGTGACCACGCAATTGGTAAAATGACCATCTCCGGCGGTACGTTTAAGTACACCGAAACGCAGGGACTGGTTCAGGATACCTATGATAGCGGGAAGTATACCGGCACGCTGGCTGTCTCCGGCGGCACGTTCGATTGCGCTGTTGACCCCAAGTACTGCGCGGAAGGCTTCGAGCCGACCAAGAATGTCGACGGCACGTACGGCGTGAAGGAGACTCTCGCCGCGAAGATCGGCACTACCGAGTACGATACCCTCGCAGCGGCCTTTGCGGCAGCCAAGGACGGCGAGACCATCGTGCTCCTCAAGAACAGCTCCGGCAATGGTATTCAGGTCAATACGGAGAAGTTTACCAATCAGGGCTTGACTGTTGACTTCAATGGCCATACCTATACGGTTGGCGGCGTTCTCGTTGGCAGCACCGGCACCGGCACGAACGCGTTCCAGCTGCTTGCGGGCGGCAAGGTCACGTTTATGAACGGTTCGATCGTTGGCGTTGCGGAAGGCACCAAGCCCGCCGAGGATACCCCCAACTGGCACGGCGCACCCGCCATGATGATTCAGAACTATTGCGATCTGACGCTCCAGAGCATGACCATTTCTGGCGGAGATGAAACTGTCTACACCATGTCCAACAACCACGGCAATGTCGTGATCAAAGACACCACCATCAACGCTGGCAAGGCGAAGGGCTCCTCCTATAGTCCTTATGCGTTCGACGTTTGCGGCTACGGCAGCTACACTGGCGTTTCGGTTTCCGTTGAGAACTCTACGATCAATGGCAACATTGAACTCAGCAAGTCCAAGGGCAATACGTATGACGCAACGCTCACGCTTGGCTCTGGTACAACAGTAAACGGCTCCATTTCTGTCGGCGACAACGGTGACAAGGTCGCTGTCACGAAGGACAATTCTGTTGACGTTACAGCGCCCGACGGCTACAAGTGGGTGGACGGTGAAACCGGCCAGACGCTTGCAAAGATCGTTATGGTTGCCGAAGTCAACGGCACCGGCTACGAGACCCTCGCGGAAGCGTTTGCTGCTGCAACCGACAATTCCACCATCAAGCTCCTCACCGACATCACGCTTGAGGGCACGACGGGTCTTAAAGTGAAGGCCGAAAATGCAATGAACATTGTTTTTGATCTGAATGGCCACTCTATCACCGGCAGCGCTCTTAGCGCAACTACTCCCGCACTTTATATTGTGTCCGCATGCGGTAGAGACACGTCTGGCAGCGTCAAGATTATAAACAGCTCGACGGAAAAAGCGGCTATCTCTGCGAAGCTTCCGCTTCAGATTTTCGGCAGTTCCTATGCAGACGAAGTGCGCGTTGAGATTGACGAGAACGTGACACTGGAAGTGCTGGAGGGCGGCACGAATGCAATCAAGATGGTCCAGAGTGCAGCATACCTCGTAGCTACAGAGCACACTAAGACGTTCTATAAGAATGGCGGCTTCATGACTACAGTAAATGATGAGGAGCGTATTCACGAGGAGCTTAGTTCTGCGCAGAAGTTCAGCAAAAATGTAAAGCTCCTGAATGATTTTGCAACTTCCAGTTATCTGAAAATTTGGGACAGTTGGGGTACTGTTACGCTTGATCTGGACGGTCATACCTACAAGTCTACAGCAAAAGTAAACATGTTTGAGCTTCAGGAAGGCGCGAACATCACGTTCAAGAAAGGCACGCTGAAGGGCAGTGGCGATTCTGTGATCGGTATGCCTTATAACAACAGCACACTGACACTTGACTCTGTAGCAGTTGAAAACACTGGTAACTTTGGTATTGCTACCAATGGCACAACTACCAACCAGACTGTTACGATCAACAACAGCACCATCAAGGTTCCGAACGGTATGGGCGTCTACTTCCCGTCGACCGGCAAGCTGACCATCAACGGCGGCAGCATTGAAGCCAACACCGGCGTTCAGATCTGCGCGGGCAGCCTCGAAATCACGGGCAACCCGACCATCAAGGCGACTGCGACTGCGGCTGAAGCAATCAGCAGCGGCTCCATCCTTGACGGCGCGGCGGTCTCCATCGTCGGCGGCCGCAGCGGCTACGGCGCAATGGGTCAAGTGACCATCGACAGCGGTTCGTTCACCTCGGCAAGCGGTATCGAAGCTGTTCAGGCTTACACGGTTAATAGCAACAACCAGAAGGCTGACTGGACTGATGCAGAAGCAAAGGTCAACATCTCCGGCGGCTCGTACTCTACGCCGGTTAGAGAGAACCTCTGCGCAGAAGGCTTCGTCCCGGTCACGAACGGTGACGGCACGTACGGCGTCCAGCCTGACGGCAATGTTGCTGAGATTGGCAGCGTGAAGTACACATCGCTTGACGAAGCACTCAAGGCAGCCAAGGACCGCGAGACTGTCAAGCTGCTCAAGGACGTTGAAGCAACTCAGGTTCTTGTAACAAAGGGTACTCTCGATCTCAACGGCAAGACGCTGAAAGTCAGCTACTTCATGAGCTTCTCCGATGTCATCGACAGCACTGAGGGCAATGGTTTGATTGAGACTGGCGTGCAGAGCTTCTTCACGACAAACAACAGCTACCTGCCGCTGCGCGACAGTGCTGCGAATGGCTATCGCCTGTTCAGCTATAAGCTGAATAAACTGGGCGTTGTCGAGGGTTCTTCGACGGCATTCTGGTTCAACATTATTTTCGGTGGTGAAAAGGCATACAGCCTGTTGAACACAGCCGGACACAATGCGGATTTGTTCATTCCGATGCAAATCGGTTCCGGAAATGAATGGCAGTACATTAAGATGAACCAGAGCACTTTGACGAAGTGGACAACGCCAATTTTGAATGGCACAGCTCCTAGCAGGTGTGGCTACTATGTAAACATTACTGGTTTGAATACCCTCACATCTGGTACAGTTCTCACTCTGAAAACAAGCATCAGATCGTGCGGCGTCGAAAAACTCTCAGATGATTCGCTTACGTACACAGTAAAATAATTCAGGAGGTATAAATGATGAAGGAATATCAGGCCCCTAAGATTGAACGCATTGATTTTGATATTTCCGAAAACATTGCCGATGTTGGTGTTGGCGGCAGCACCGGACAGGGCGGCGGTGTGTTCCCCGGCGGAGAATAATCCGGCTTGAGACTTGCTGTTGCAGATCTCATCACACAAATCCCAGCAGCGGGAGGCTTAGCCTCCCGCTGCGCGGCATACCGTGTGGAAACGGACAAGCCGGTACAGATTGTGATTGATGAGAAAAAATACCGTCCCAATGTTTGGGGCAATATTTCACCGGAAGAATATGAATACATGGAATCCGGCGCTCATTTTTATGGGCAGTTGTTAAACTTCAACGGCTTGATGCTGCATTCTTCGGCCGTTGCAATGAACGGCAATGCGTATCTGTTTTCCGGCCCGTGCGGCAGGGGAAAGTCCACGCACACGCGCCTGTGGCAGTCCGCGTTCGGCGAAGCGGCCAGCGTCTTCAATGACGACAAGCCCGCGCTTCGGCGTTTGGATACCGGCTGGTTCGCCTACGGCACGCCGTGGTGCGGCAAGGACGGCATCAACAAAAACGAAAAGTGGCCGCTTGCAGGCATCTGTTTTCTGAAACAAGCCAAGCAAAACCGAATCCAGAGGTTAACGCCTGCGGAAGCACTTCCGCTTTTGCTCGGGCAGACGACCTATCGCCTGCGTCCGGAGAACATGAACCTATTGTTAACTCATGTAGACCGGCTCCTGCAAGAAATTCCTGTCTACGAGCTGGAAAACACCCCCACCGAGTCCGCCGCCCGCCTCAGCTACGAGACGATGCGCCCGGACAAACCCCAAACAGGAGAATCCCATGAAGCTGAATGAAAATTTTGTCCTCCGACAGATCGTCGGCAGCTGGGTGGCCGTCGCCGTCGGGCAGGCGAGCGTCGATTTTAACGGTATGCTCCGCCTGAATGATACCGGCGTGCTGCTCTGGAACAAGCTGAAAGATGGCGCAGATGAGAAAACCCTCGTCGACGCGCTGACGGCGGAATACGACGTAAGCCCGGAGACGGCCGCGCAGGATGTACAGGGCTTCCTGCGGCAGCTGCAAGAGGCCGGTTGTCTGGAAAAGTAAGATACAAGTGATCCATGCGAACCTGACAGGAGGTTGACACAATGAAAAAATATTTGTCTCTGTTTCTGGCCGTTTGCCTGCTGTGCGGCATGCTGGTCATGCCCGTGAGCGCCGCGACAACGACCGAGCTCAACGCCGCAGACGCGCTCTATTCCCTCGGCCTGTTTCTGGGCACGAACAAGGGCTATGAGCTGAATAACAGCCTCACCCGCGAGCAGAGCGCGATGCTTCTCGTGCGTATGCTGGGCGCGCTGGAGACCGCCGAAGCAGGCAGCTACACCCACCCCTTCACCGACGTTGCCCCCTGGGCCTCCAAGGTCGTGGCCTACGCCTACGCGAACGAATATGTCAAGGGCTACAGCGCCACGAAATATGGCGGCGCGGACACCGTCACCGATTTCCAGTACCTGACCATTGTCCTGCGCGTCCTCGGCTACACCGACGGCGGCGAGAACCCCGACTTCTACTATCGCACGAGCCGTGGTCTGGCGAAAAAAATCGGTCTCGTTGACAGTGTCGAGGATGACGCGAGCTTTACGCGCGGTGAGGCCGTCGAGATCTTCTGGCGCGCGCTCAACACAAAGCTCAAGGACTCCGACAAGACCCTCGCCGATCGCCTGATCGACCAGAAGGTCTTCGACGCGAAGGCGTTTGCCACCGCCTCGGGCTATTCCGAGACCGGCAACCCCGAGAGCGAGGGCCGCGAAGAGAACAAGAAGCCCGACACGTCCGACAATACCAACAATTCCGGCAATAACGGCTCGACCGACAATTCCGGGAACAACGGCAGCAATGGCGGCAGCACCACGCCCTCCAGCGGCAAGCTCGAGGACACCACATGGGAGCAGTACCTCTCCATGAGCGCGGACGAGCAGCTGGCATTCTTCCAGAAGTTCTCGAACCCGGCAGATTTCTTCACGTGGAAGGAAAAGGCCGAGGCTGAGTATGAGAAGAACCAGAACGTGATCGAAGTCGGCGCGGACGGCACGGTCGACCTTGGACAGATCCTTGGAAAGAACTGACCGCGTACATACCCGCGTCCCCATGCGGGAGCTTTCGCCGCTGCTGGAGGAGATCATCGCCTCCGGCGGCGTGGCGGAGCTGACGGTGACCGGCCGCAGCATGGAGCCCACGCTCCACGACCGCAAAAGCCGCGTCCGTCTGCAAGCCGCGCCCGAAACGCTCCCGCGCGGGGCCGTCGTGCTCTATAAGCGGGATAACGGCCAGTACGTGCTGCACCGTGTCGCCGCGTGTCGCGGGGAAACCTACGATTTTTGCGGCGACGCGCAGTGGGTGCTCGAAAGAGGCCTCCGCCGCGAGCAGATTCTCGCCGTTGTGACCGAGTTTCAAAGAACGGACCGCTGGACGAGCGTAACGAGCGCCGGGTACGGCCTTTACTGGCGGGCGCTGCTCGCGATCCGGCCGCTTCGCCGGTTTGCGCATCGCGCGGCAGGCTGGCTCCGGCGGCAGGTGACACGGGAAAGGAACCGATGAAAAAACAGACCCATTCGATTTTTTGGCTTCTATCCTGCGTCCGGGCGAGGATCCCCTCGCTTCTGGCGCTGCTGCTCCTCAGCATGGCAAACGCCGAGCTTGGCGTTTTGTTCGCGCTGGGGACAAGAGGCGTTGTCAACGCTGCGGCCTCCGGCGAGGCGGCAGCGCTTTTGCGTGCTTCCGGGGTGCAGGCGGCGCTGATTGCGGCGCTGCTTCTGACACTCACGGGCCTGCGCGCGCTGCGAGACTCTCTTTCGGCAAATCTCGAGCGCGACTGGAAACGGCGCTACCTTGGAAAGCTTCTGCACACGCGGTACGAGGAAAGCTCGAAATTCCATACGGCGGAGCTTCTCAACCGCATGAATAACGACGCGAAGGCCGTGTCTGATGGGCTTGTGACGACGCTCCCTGGCCTTGGCGCGATGCTCGTGCGTCTCGTTGGCGCGGGACTGGCGCTTCTATCCCTGAGCCCTGAATTTACGCTCGCGGCATTGGCGGCCGGTCTTCTCGTGACGATTTTGACGGCGGCCGCCCGAAAAAAGCTCAAAACGCTCCATAAGGCCCTCGGCGAGGCAGAAGGCAAAAGCGCTGCATTTTTGCAGGAGGTTCTTGAAAAGCTGTTGCTTGTGCAGGCACTTGACGCAAGCGAGGCCGTGGAAACGCGGGCAGAGACGCTGTTGTCGAACCGATTCGCGCTCCAGAAACGCCGGAAAAACGTGTCGCTCCTCGCGAACACCAGCGTGAGCCTTCTTGGTTACGGCGCGGGATTTGTGACGCTCGTGTGGTGTGCGGTCGGGATCCAGCAGGGGAGAATGACCTTTGGCGACTTGAGCGCCATGACCGCGCTTGTCAGCCAGCTGCAGGGCCCATTCGTGAATCTCTCCGGCGTGCTGCCGCAGATGATCGCGATGCTCGGCTCGTGTGAGCGCCTGATGGAGCTCGATGCACTGCCTGATGAGCCAGAATGCGAGAGAATCGACGCAAAATCGGTCTATGAGGAAGTGATTTCGATCGAGGCGGATGATCTTTCGTTCGTCTATGACCGCGAGACAGTATTGGACCACGTCAGCTTTTCCATCCCGAAGGGCAGCTTCACGGTCATTACCGGCGAGTCCGGCGCTGGAAAAAGCACGCTCTTAAAGCTGCTGCTTGGGGTCTACACACCGCAGGCGGGGTCGCTTCAGCTTCGGCTGCAAGACGGCACATTTCCCATCAGCCCCGCTACGAGACCGATTTTTGCCTACGTTCCGCAGGGAAATTTACTGTTCAGTGGCACGCTGCGCGAAAATCTGACGCTCACGAGTCCAGCCGCGTCCGAGGCAGCCATTTCGCAGGCCATCTATGTCAGCTGTATGGACGCATTTTTGCCGGAGCTTCCCGAGGGGCTCGATACGCCGCTCGGCGAAAATTCCGCCGGACTTTCCGAGGGGCAGGCGCAGCGCGTCTCGATTGCCCGCGCAGTTCTGAGCGGAGCCGGTGTGCTGCTTTTAGATGAAGCAACAAGCGCACTGGACGAAGACACGGAGCGCGAGGTGCTGGGAAGGCTATCGTCTCTTCCCGGAAGGACCTGCATCGCCGTGACACACCGGCCTGCCGCTCTCGCTCTTGCGCAGAAGCGACTTCATGTACGGGGAAAGACCATCATAGAAAGCTGAACCGTCCGGTTTCCATAAGGAAATCGGGCGGTTTTCTTTGCCGGGAATTCACAAAAAACGCTTCACTTTTCTGGAAAAAATGTGCGGGAAAATCCGCGGCCGCACTTGATTATTCCGGCTGTAGGCAGTATACTATAAATACCACAAGAGCGTGTATCGGAGTTTTCCGGCCGCGCGGATGGCAGAATTTTATTTGCTCCGCAGCGAAAGATGCGGCAAACGGGAGCAGTGCATGAATAGAAACAAAACCGATTATTATGAAATTGATCTTTTGCGGCTGGCTGGCGCGCTCTGGAAAAAGCTGTGGCTGATCGTGCTGGTGACGCTGCTGTGCGGCGCACTGGCGTTCGGCTATACGTTCTTTCTGGTGACGCCCTTATATAAGGCGACGGCCATGATGTACGTCAACAACAGTGCCATCAGTGTCGGCAGTGCGAAGGTCAGCATCTCCGCCGGCGACCTGGCCGCATCGCAGAGTCTGGTCGATACATATACCGTCATTTTGAAAACACGCGGCACGCTCAACGAAGTCATCTCGCGCACGGGCGTTCCGTATTCCTATCAGCAGCTGACCAAAATGGTGCAGGCGGAGGCTGTCAACTCCACGGAGGTCTTCTCCATCGACGTGACCTCGCCCGACCCGCAGGAGGCAGAGCTGATTGCCAACGCGATTGCGGACATCCTGCCCGATCGGATCGCGGATATCGTGGAGGGGAGCTCGGTCAAGATCGTCGACTACGCGATCGTTCCGGCGGAAATCGCCTCTCCGAGCTACACGCGCAATACAGCGCTCGGTATGCTGGCGGGTCTTGTGGTCATCGCAGCAATCATCTGCCTGCGCGAGATTTTCGACGAGAAGCTTCACAGCGAGGATGATATCACGCAGCGCTATCAGCTGCCGATTCTGGCGGTTATCCCGGATTTGGCGTATTCGGGCGCCGGTGCGTACCGCAGTGACTATGAGCCCGCCAAAAAGGAGAAGACAACTTGAACAAGAATGCACATAGAAACGCCGAGGATTCCCGCAGCCGCCGCGCAATGGTTGGCGGCAAGCTCAGCTTCTCGGCATCTGAGGCCTATAAGCTGCTTCGAACAAACGTGATGTTCAGCCTTGCGGAAGATGAGGATGGCAGCCGCATTTTCGGCATTACAAGCCCCATAAAGGGCGAGGGCAAGTCGACCACGGCCATCAATCTGGCCTACTCCATTGCGGAATCGGCCAAACGCGTTTTGTTCATCGAGATGGATATGCGCCTTCCCGTGCTGCACAAATCGCTTCCGATCTCCAAAGCGCCCGGCCTTTCCGATCTGCTGGTCGGCTCGGCGCTTTTGACGGATGCGCTGCAAAAGTCCAGCATTCACGACGATCTCTACGTCATTACGGCCGGCAATCTGCCGCCCAACCCCTCGGAGCTTCTGGGCTCGGAGCGTATGAAGGCGCTGCTTGAAAGCTTCCGGGAGCGGTTCGACTATATTCTCTGCGACCTGCCGCCGATCACAGTCGTTTCGGACGCGCTGATGATCTCGCCGATGCTCAGCGGCATGATCGTTGTCGTGCGGAAAAATTATACGGACATGCGCGCGCTGGACGTCACCATGCGGCAGTTGGAATTCACGCAGGTAAAGGTTCTCGGCTTTGTCATGACGTTTGACGATTCGGGCGAGACCGGTGCG
>ERZ839767.4324-NODE-4324-length-14573-cov-11.251550_pt1 | contig 14573 bp, 9 predicted proteins | sample MGYA00519879_ERZ839767 | MGnify/ENA primary metagenome ERZ839767 (study PRJEB31850, sample SAMEA3708852) | human gut metagenome | biome: human gut; feature: human-associated habitat; material: faeces | place: China | collected 2014 ...
CTAATGACATCTGTTACATCTTGGTCCTTCATTGCGAATGCGGGTTCGGACACCTAACGAACTGTCCGGTTTTTAAGATGCAAAGCATGGGGACGGAACGTATATTACGGCTTCTAAAACCAACAATGAATCTGTCTTAATCCATGCCTGATACTGTAAAAATAATTCAATTAATTAACTAAGTACAAACGTACGACAATGAAAAAGATGATTCTTATCGAGCGAAGCAAATTCGCTCTGCTCGTTCGCAGCCACATGAAAGCCTCGAACATGCTCCTCGTATTGCAGCATGTCTGCCGGGAGCGCCGTATTTCTCTTTCGATGACGCAGGAGGAAGTCTGCCAACTCATCCGACTCGATCCGGATTTCGTCGAGAAATACAAACGTCGCGGGAAACTCTGTCCCGTCGAGGATCAGGATGGCAAACAATACTACAATGTACTGGATTTCATCAATCTGAAAGACATGCAGGAGAGTAAGCGTATCTTCTATCAGACAATGGAACAAGCGGTGCCGGATACTGCTATTTATATTAAGGAATAGTTCTTTAATTAGCCATGGAACTGCCTTATAAAGTTAACCATCACGAAAAACATTTTTCGATAAAGTTGTTTTCATAAAGATAAAATCGTGAAAATTGAATATTTCGGGCAACTCCATGGCATTAGAAAATCTCCTTTTAGATTTAAAAACTTCCTTTTTATATTCAAAATCAATAACTATATTTGTCTATGTTTTTTCAACAAGCATTGATTAATATGGGCATCTTTGATAGAAAATCCATTACAAAGACAATTAAAACAACCGAAGGGTTTTATTTTGGTAAAAGTGAATCGGAAGGCGAAAGCAGCTATAAAAAATCGAGCAATACTCTTTTCGATGACTATTTGGATATTTTGCCTAAAATCGGAGACGGATGTTTTATCATTACAGGACGAAAAGGATCTGGAAAATCCGCTATTGCCAAATACATAAAGGACAATGCGACATTCGAGGATTCAATGTTTTGTGAAATTGTGAAATCGGATGCCATAAACCTTGAAAAACAGATTCAACAAAGTTCAGTGGAGTCCGAAACGAAATTAGTTTCCTTTTTCCAATGGCTCATCCTTGTAAAATTAGTAAAACTGATTTTGGAAGCAAAAAACGGGGACTATACTCCGGAGTTAAAAGCTATTCATAACTTTGTTCGGAATAACAGAGGTGTTGTAGAAGTTGATAAATTTTCAGTTGTAGAGGTTACTACTATGAGCAAACAAGAACTCAATGTGGGTTCTTTATCTCGTATTCCAATATTCAAAGCTATCATAGAACGCATGTTAGGGAAACGCTTGGAAAAAGCTCCCTATTATAAACTTTTACCTGCGCTGAAAGAGATTGTCTACAAAGTTTTAAGCTTCGACGTTTTCAAGGATTATCAATTTGTCGTAATTTTCGATGATTTGGATATCGGCTTTAAATCGGATGTTGATCAGGATAAGCAATCTTTGATGGAGCTCATCCGAACTGCTAAAGAATTCAATAATGATCTAAAAGAAATTAATAATACAAAGGTTATTATATTGATAAGGGATGATATAAAAAAAGTATTGGCCGGATTTTCTGCTGATGCGAGCAAAATATTCAGCAGCTATGAAGTCGAATTAAAATGGTACGATGGCAAAAACGAAAATGATACCAGATTAAGAAAATTCGTCAATCGACGAATCGAGTTTAATTTTAAACAACGCGGGCTGAAATATCTGGCATATGATCCGTGGCTCTCATTATTTAATGACGATGAGGGATGCTATGGGACAGATTATAATGGCAATGCCAGATCTGCATTCAAACAGATACTCGATTACACATTTTTCCGACCTCGTGACTTAATATTATTCCTAAAAAATGTAGGAACAGATAAATATTATTATCCCATTAATGGTCAGAATATCGGTTATTTGTTACAGAAATATGCGAACGACAATGTTTCTGAAATAAAATCGGAATTAGCAATTCATTACTCTCAAGAACAAATAAGGGAAATATTCAATACCTTAAGGGCTTTGTCATATTCCCAAAACAGTGGATTTGGGAAAACAGATATTCTTATGAAATTGAGTGAGCGAGGATTAGATGCAGAAACATTAAGGATGCTTATAGATTATTATCTCATATTGCCATTTGATTCTACGACAGGGAAATATTATATCGGTTATAGGAACTCTGATCCTTCGGATTACGATATAGATAAGGATAATATAAAGTACAGACTGCATAAATGTATATATGCTCATTTTGTCCCGAAATCGACATTGCCGAATGATGCTTAATAAATGATTAGCTCCGCCTCGAAAGCGGAGCTAATCATTTACAGTTTCGGCCCTTTGGCCTTCACGTTCGTCGCGGGCCGCACGAGAAGAATATGATTGCGAATAAAGTCCGATTCGGGCGGAGACATGACGTGCTCCCGTTCTTCCGGCGGTTCTTCTTGGTTCCCGGATGCCGCAGAAAGCGGCTCTGCCTTCGACGGTTTGATGACCTCGTCCACCACCTCCGCGTTTTCGATCTTCAGCCCATTGCCGTTATCAGCTGTTTTCGCCTGCATCTCCTGCATCTCCTGCATCTCCTGCTGCTTCTGTGCGATGTCGAGTTGAATCTTCCGAGTCAGCGACTCTGCCTCGGCCTTGAGCCGCTTCAACTCCTCCTCTTTGGGCCATACGGCTGCGATCTGTTGCTCGAAGGTAGGAATGTCGCGGGTGAATTGCTTTTTCTCTTTCTCGTAGGTCGCCATCAGTGACGGTATCGTGTCGAGCGCCCGGATGAAGTTCGTCGCCGCGGTTTTCGGCTCCGCAGCCAGATGCCCGTTGTTGAACGTGTACTTGATGCCGTCCAACCCTTCGACCATGAATTTATTGACCGTGAGCGCCAGCCCGTCTTTCTGCATTCGCTCGGTGCGGACGAGAATGCGGAAATCGAACAGCGTGCCGATTTTCTGGTAATCGTCGCCGGTATTTACGGTGCGGTCGATCTCCACGAGGCGCTTGCCATGGGCGACAATATCCGCGGATTCCACGCCGTCGATCCGCAGGGGATTGGCCCGCTTGCCTTTGGCGTCCGGCGGCGCCACCTCGTTGATATAGTCCCAGTCGCGTTTCAGACGTTCGAGCATCGCATCCCGTCGTCCGATCTCCGCCGTGTAGCGTTGCAGTTGGCTCTGCGCCTCGTGCCGGGTGCGCATGAAGATCGTCTGCTCGCTCTCCAGCGCCGCGATCCGGCCTTCGAGCTTGGCTTTTTGCAGCAGGTCGGTATTTCCCGACACCACGGCCATCCACTCCGCGAAGTTCATCCCCGAATCCTCGCTGATGGCCCCCTCGTCCAACCGCCGCGCACCTAACCGGTTGCGCTTGAGCTGGTCGATGAACTGCTGTTTGTTGTGCAGCAGATTCAATTTGTAGGCATCGAGCGTGCGTAGAACGGCATAGACATAGGCTTTGACTTTATTGCCGGCATACTCCTTGGCGACTATGTTGCCTTTCCGTGCGCCGCGGCCATTGCGCTGTTCCAGATCCATCGGCCGCCACGGAATGCCGAGGTGGTGCATGCAGACGATCCGTTGCTGGGCATTGACTCCCGTTCCGAGTTTCTGCGTCGAGCCGAAGAGCACCCGGATTTTCCCTTCGTTCATGGCGTCGAACATCGCCTGCCGCACCTTGTCGCTCGCGGCTTCCTGTACGAAGCGGATCTCCTGCGCCGGAATACCGTGGTCTTCGACCAGTTTGCGTTTGATCTCCGAATAGACGTTCCAGATGCCGGGTTTATAGGTCGAGAGGTCGCAGAAAACCATCTGCGTGCCTTTCTGATCTTCGTATCGCCGGTAGTATTCAGCGATGTTGGCGGCACTGCGGCTGGCCTTGTTGCCCGGTGAATCCGCATACGCAGGACTTATCAGCCGCATGTCGAGCGAGAGCTTGTTGGAGTACATCGTCACCAACAGCATCAGGGCTTTGACCTCCCCGTCGCTCAGGTCGGCGCGTCCGATATGTTCGGGATCGCCCGTCTTGGCGAAGAGCACCAGCTTGTCCAAAAATGCCTGCTGATCGTCGGTCATAGGTATCTGGCATAGCTCCTCGTCCAGCTCGGGACGGTCGATTCCCACGTCTGCGGCTGTGCGGTAGTCGGTAATCTCGTTGTAGAACATGGCCAGCTCCGGAACCTTGATGAAATAGCGGAAACGCTCTTTGGAGATCACTTCGTTGGTCACTGAAAACTCGAACTCCGATGTTTTCTGCGCGAATACCGCGGCCCACGCATCGAAGCAGGGAATGTCCTGCCGCTCCAACTCTTTGGGACGCAGATACTTGAACAGCAGATACAGCTCCGTCAGGGAGTTGGCAATGGTCGTTCCCGAAAGGAACGTCGCGCCGAGATCGCGCCCCGTGCGCTGCTGAATGGTGCGGATGGCGTACAGCAAATTCATGGCCTTCTTACTGCCGTCGGTATTTCCCAGTCCCGACACACGGCTGTGGCGGGTGTTGAACATCAGATTCTTGAAGTTGTGCGATTCATCGACGAACAGATGGTCTATTCCCATCTGCTGAAAATCCACCGTATCGTCCTTTTGCGCGTCGATTGTCTCCTGCAACTCGTGGAGCTTGGCATCCAGATTCTCCTTGCGTTTCTCCAGACCGCGCAGAATCCAGCCGTCCACATGTCCGCCCTGCTTTTCGTAGGACGCCAGATTTTCATCTATGTCGTCCATCTCCTGCCGGAGAATCTGCTGCTGCACCTCGGCCGACTGGGGTATCTTGCCGAACTGTTCGTGCGTAAGGATGATGCAGTCCCAATTATTGTTCTTGATGTCGCTGAAGATCCGCAGGCGGTTCTCCGGCGTGAAGTCCTCCTTGCCGGGATAGAGCAGACGGGCATTGGGATAGGCCGTGCGGAAGGTTCGGGCGATCTCGTGGATGTTGGCTTTGATACCGATGATCATCGGCTTGCGGGCCAGTCCCAAACGATGCATCTCATACGCTGCGACGCACATGATGAGCGTCTTGCCCGTACCGACCTCGTGGTCGCAGATGCCGCCGCCGTTCTGCTTGATCATCCAGATCGCATCCTTCTGGCTGGGATACAGGTCTTCGATACCCAGCCCCCGCAGGTCGAGCCCCGGAAACTGCTGGTGGCTGCCGTCGTAGCGTGGACGGACATAGCAGTTGAATTTGCGGTTGTAGAGATCGGTCAGCCGCTCCTTGAAATCGTCGGGCTGCGCATGCAGCCATTCGACGAACGCCTGCCGGATTTCGGTGATGAGCGTGTCGGCCTTCTGCCGGGCCTCGAAGTCGGGAATCCGGATGGTCTTGCCGTGTTCGTCCTTGCCGCCGTCCTTGTTGATGTTGGGCAGCGTGTTGAGCATGGCATGATGCAACAGATCCATACCGTCGTAGACCTCGAAGTCTCCTTTGACGACGTATTTTTGGGAGATCAGAGGGCTGTACCCGTGGTTCTCGATGCCGAAGGCATCCATCTTCGCCGAATAGCTTACCGATACGGGCACCTGAAAGAAATGCTCGCAGAAGCCTTCGTAAATATCGGTCGGTATCCATCGCTCGCCGAGGTTGAAATCCAGCTCCTCGAACTCGATGCGTTTGGGTGCGGCCTCACGAAGCAGCGCGAGCGAGCGGCGACAGGCATCGTCGTCGGGGTTCTCCTTGAGGTAATTTTCGATTCATTCGGCTTTGGCGACGACATTCCCTGCCGCGAGCCGTTCGCGGATTTCATACCCCTTGACCATCGGATTGTAGAAAATGCGATCGCCCAGCTCGTCGGTCAGCTCTTGCCGGGAACGCGATGCGAGCGACTCCATATAGGGAAACTCCACCCGTCCGAACTTGTTGAGCGAGGCAGCCAGCGCTTCGGCCGCCGTATCGACGTGTTTGAGCTCGTAAGGATCGAACGATACGGGGCGTCGGAAGATGTCGGAGAGCTGTTTTCGGCCTTCGACGAAGCGTTCGAGCCCCAGCACCTCCCGCCCGCCGGGATCGTTCAGGATGAAGGCGGCATTCTCCTTCTTGTTCAGATCGCCCAACAGAGCCGTGAAGTTCTCGTAACATCCGTTGAGTTTGCGCCGCAGGCCCTTGTATTCGATCTCGTTCTGCATTTCGAGCCGGTAGAGCAGCTGGTAGGTATCCCGCAGCGGGATATAGCGTTCGGCCCGGTATCGGGACAAGGTTCCCAGCTCTTCGGGATGGAACGTACAGCCCTGTCGTGTCAGGCCACCCAGACGCCCGACCTGTCCTTCGAACAGAACCAACGATCGCTCTTTGTAGTGCGGAAGCATCGTGCCGGTAAAGGGCCGCGGATCTTTATTCTCCGAAGCCGGCGCAGCGATTGCTGCCGGGGCATCCGCAGCCTCCGCTGCCTCCGCCGGTTGTGCGAACAGATTCCCCTGCGTGAAGAGATCGGACATGCCGGTCGTATCCGTATTGCGCCCCGCCCGCCGCCGCTGTCCCAGCGGACGGCGGGCGATCGGAACGGCGGCAGCGCTGCCGAAAAGCGATGCGGCCGGAGCCGATACTTCCGGAGTCGGTGCAACGGATGCCGGCTCCGGTGGCGGTACGGATTGCGGAGCCGCGACCCGATTTTGCCTCCGGGCGATCGGCGGCACGGTTTGCGCCTGCGGGATATGGAGCGGACGGAGATATTGCGTATATCGTTCGGTGTCGAGGCGGGCTGCGAAATCATTTGCGAGGATTCCGCGCAGCCGCTCGGCGATCCGTTCTGGGCCTCCGTCGTAGTGCAGTACGAGAGCGGATTGTCCATAGAGACTTTTTTCATGCGAAACCGTCGTATGGATCGCGTGCTTGAAATCCCGGTGGTAGTCATTCAGGTAAATTCCGTTGCCGATCTCGGACGAACTGACGAAGCGTTGCTCGTCGGGGGTAAGTTTCCGCTTTTCGCTCTGTTTCTGTAGGACGACAAGATCACTGGCCACTTCCGTGCCGGCATACTCCGTAAAGAGATTGTTCGGCAGCCGCACGGCCGAAACCAGCCGCGCATGCTCCATCAGATAGCGGCGGACGGGTTCGTTGCCGGGAGCGTCCATGACGCCCGTCGAGGTGACGAACGCCAGAATGCCGCCCTCGCGGAGCGTATCCAGTCCCTTGATGAAGAAATAGTTGTGAACGGCCTTGAGCGCTTGTCCTCGAACCGGGTCGTCGCTCTTCCGAAAGGATGCGTCGAAAATCCGGGTATCACCGAAGGGAATATTGGACGTTACCACGTCGAAATAACTGTCATAGGCCGATTCGATGGTTTGGAAACCGTCGATGACAACCTGCTCTCGTTCCCGGGCCAGTGCGGAGAGCACTTGTCCGGTCAGCAGGTCTTTCTCGAAGGAGAGGATTTCGATTTCGCCGTCGGCGGCTTCCCGGAACGACGAAGGGAAAATCCCGGCCCCGGCGCTGGGGTCGAGCAATCGCCGGGGAACGATGCCGGCATCCAGGAGCGTCTCGGCGAGCGCACGCACGATGGCCGGCGGTGTGTAGAATGCCGTCAGCGTAGAATTGCGCATGCTCTGCACGAAGTCTTTATACTGTTGTTCGCTGCCGGCATAATGGCGCAGCAGTTCGTGCAGCTCCCTCACCTGCGGAAAGAGTTCCCGGTCTGTCTTTCATTGCGTGAGGTCGTCGTCCGCAGCGGCCGGCTGCAAGACGCATTTCAACGCTCCGAAGCCGCTGTACGCAGCCAGGGCGTCTCGCTGCTGTGGGGACAGTACTGCCGGTGATGCGAAAGCGATACGCAGGGCGGCGATATTCGCCTCCAGATGTTTTCTTTTATTGTATGCCATGCAGTTCGATGTGGGTTTGGATGAGTCCGGTGAGTTCCAATAGAAGATTTTTATAGGACGGGCTGCTCTCGAAGTCGTCGGTCAGGTCGTACATCTCGAACACCTCTTCGCAGACGGGAAGCAGTTTCAGACAGAAAGCGGTGCGCTGCCGGGCTGCGACCTCCGGGAACCATTCCGATACGACCTCGAAGATCGCATCGTATTTCGAAAAACGCAGGTCTTGGTACAGAACGGCGTTCGAGAGTTCCAGAGCCTCGTAGACGCTGTTGCCGTTGCGAACGGCACGTTCATAGGTCTGGGCCGCATGGTCGCTCCGCTCGGCGATGAAGTGTTTGTCGGGGAGCAGTTCAGGATGGCTTTCGCGCAAATAAGCGGTAAGAGTTGCCGCGAAGTACGGCAACTCTTTCTCTTCTACGTGTCGTTTCATAATGGCTAACCGATTTTCATGCCTTTGGGTTGTGCGCCGGGAAGCGACGGAAGACGCCGGCGGACGCGCTGGCGCGGACGCGGGTTCTCCTCGCCCAGACGCGAACGGTAATTGCGGGCGTTGTTGCCGAACAGGGGCCGGCCCGTGTCGCTGTAACGAAGGTCGGTGCTGATCGTCTTGCCGCCGACTTTCATACCGGGGATGAAGACGACCTCGTGGTTGGCCAGCTTCGCCTGGATGTCTGCACTTACCTTGACTCCGAAAACCGTATCGTGGATGCGCAGATGCGGATTATTGTCGTTGCGGAACACCACGTCTCCGCGGTTGGCGTCCACGCGGGCATGGCCCGAGATGACCCGACCGTCCTTGAGGTGGATGTCTTCGACGAAGATCTCCTTGCCGGAGCGCAGCGCCTCGATGTCATCGCCGATCTCTTTGCCGTAGATTCGGGTGGGGAGCGTCAGCGCATCGACCGGAAGCGTCGTCAGGCGGTTCGTCGCCTCATGGACGCTGACATAACACTCGCACTCGCGGCCCGAGGTAAAATCTTTCATTTTCTTGGTGGAACCCAGATGCCCGTCGGTTTCGAGGCGCTCGATTTCCTTGTCCGTGAAAAGCTCCTTATACGGCGATATTTTGTATTGTGGTTCGTCCAGGCGTGTGAAGATACGGAGTTGGACATTGCCCGCATCGTCGCGGATCGGTGAAATCGTACCGAGGCCCAGATCGACCCAGCGGCCGTCCATCTTATGTTTGAGCGGCACCAGTTTGTTGGGAATACGTCCCTTGAGGATGTCGCCCATGCTTTGATTCTCCAGCAGGATTTCTTTGTTCAGACCCAACGCCTGAATCTGATCCCACGGAAGTTCCCGCTCCTCGAACTTATAGCGGTCGGCGAACTTGGCGATACGCCCCTCGTTGTTGAGTTCGTAGTCGGAGATCTCTTTGGCCAGAGAGCCGTCCTGATCCTTGCCTTCGCGGACTTGGATGATGGAGTCGAGGATACGGTCGAGTTTTTCGGTACCGATCCGAAAGAAACTTCAGCCCAGGTCGGACGGGCGTCCGTATTGGTTGCGAAGGTTCTCGAAAAAGGTTCCCAAAACCGTTCGGCTGTCGAACGAAAGGGCTCTGCGCCGGTCGCCCGGAGCCGTGCTCACGGTGTTGAACTCTCCCGTCTGCTCGTTCATTTCACTGACCAGACGCAGATCGTTCGTCTTTTTGTCGAGGACGGCCAGCACGTCCTTCGATAGCTTTTCCTGTTCTCTTGCCATAATGCCAATATTAAATGAGTAAATCGAATGAATGGTGAAAATCCGCTGGCAAGATAAAGCCTTTTTCAGTTCATAACACCAAAGGCGCCCCTTCTGGCGGGAAGAAGCGCGGGTTGGCAGAAAATGACATACCTTGATGTAAAAATGTCTTTATCAAATAGGGATACTAATCTCTTGGAATTTACTCTTTGATAAATTTTTTACAATATTAGTCACAACAACTTTTGTGCTTCGATATATTCTATTGAATCCTTTTGGAGCTTGGATAATACTTTGTGTTTATCTACTTTTTTAAGTTGTCCATTCTCGGAAATAAATGCACCTCTACACTCCTTGAAAATTTTTTGCGCAGAATATCTCGACAATCCCATATTTTGCAAAGCGATTATTTCTCTGTTTTGAGTTCCATATTCTAAAAGCATCGCCCAATTTTCTCCGGCATTATCTTCTCCCAAAATATTTTTAACCATCATATGATAATGATTGAAATATTTTTCAAGTTGAAATCGAAGTACAATCTCTATTTCATCTATGATATTTCCAATCAAAGCATTTATATGAGTTTTGTTGTTTTTATCAAAATCAGCCAAATCACCATTATTTATTCGTAGTTTCCGATTGTGGGTATGGAAATAATCAATAGATTCCGAGATAATTTGGCTCAAACTACTATTGTTGATCCATTTATTCATTAACATGGCAAAATATTTCAGCGAATTTTCATTCCCGAGATATTTGTCATTCCAATTATATAATTTATGTAAGTTCTGTAATGTATCCAAACAAGTTTGATAGGATACTTGAGTTGAAAATAATATATTACACTTTTGAGAATGCAAATTTTTCAACTGTTTGTATGCGTCATTTTGAATCTTCAGCTCTATTGATTCATTCGCAGACAATATCAAATACGGCGTTTCGTTTTGAGCCGATTTAGATTTTGCCAATTCTATGATCTTTGTTTTATTTCGCTCTATTAAAGCTGTTATTATAGGGCTTTTATACCCATTCTTAGGTTCAAGTGTATCTATACAAATAATATTGGCTATATATCTCAATATTTTCTGTTCTATATCTGTTCCCGAAATCTCTTGTTCTTGAATAATCTTCTCAATCTTTTTCAGATTATGGTCGATTCTTTCATATATTGTTGGTACGAGTTGTATATCTTTTTCTTTGAAGAACGACGCTTTATCCCAATTTACATCTTCATGTTTGACACAGAATACATTTCCTTGAAGCTCTTTCGCAAGACGTCCTGCTCTACCTGCCAAGTTCCAGAAGTCAATCGGTCTTAAAATCTTCTTCGCTTTTTTATCATCTAAAATAAATAGATTTTGCGTAGGCATATTTACACCTTCCAGCAAGGTTGAAGTACAGAAAATATATTTCAGATGCCCATCTCGATATAAATCCTCTATCAAGTTACGGATCAATTGCGGCATATTTCCGAAATGGTATGCAATTTCTTTTTGGACCAAGTCTGCAAGATAGTAATCGGGGTGTATATAAGCTCTGATAATAGATGCCGCTCGCTTTAGCACCTTATCTTCGGAGCATTCCAAGTTCGCCGCAAGTTCTTTCGCATAACCGATTGTCTTTGATTTCGTATTACAATATATCAAATTGCTGTGTTGCCCGAAACGTAGCAGGACATCATTTATGGACGAAATATCTGCCAATACTGGATGATTTACCGGTATGAATTCATCATTCAAGCAATAGGATAATTTCTTCTCTAATAAATCTATGAAATATAAGTTTTGTGCTACTGGAGTTTCTTGCGTCTTAAAAGTATTTTCGGCCTTGCCATTCCGAAACATGGATAATAAGATCTCAGGATTAGATACATTAGGCGAGGCGAAATAAAGTTTTATATCTGGATACTTTTTCAGCGTTTTTTCGATAGACGTATAGGTAGTTATACTGCGGGCATCTTCCGTTTGTGCCAATTTGTGCGCTTCGTCCACAAACAGGAATCCTATCGAAGGATTCTTTTCCTGCGATATGTAACTGATCAAACGTTCGGGCGTTAGAATCAAGACATAATTGCATTGCTCGTTTATCGGCAACTCCGCTATATTTGAATTGGTAAGTATTTTATAATTATTGGCCTCTAATAATGACCCCATTTCCGACTTCAGTTCAATGGCGTATTGATTTATCAACGCACGACTGGGAACCAATATGATGAAGTTTTCCGGCGGTGTATTTTGAATCGCACACCGCAGGAACGCCTTTACGATAAAAGACTTTCCCATAGAAGTCGGCCCGGAAAAACTGAATTCGCGAGATGAAACCAATTTTGAGAACAATTCATATTGAATATCAGTAAAAACCTGTCCCTCACTATCTGGAACTTCTTGGATCAGTTTTTTTGCCTCATTCTGAATTGACCGATCGAATGGCAGATAAGATCTGTTATTATTTTCCGAGTCTAAATAGGATATGGCAGGAAAATTTCCTAAATTACTATAAACAGCTTTTGCAACGGTGTGATAGTACACATTATCCTTGCAGTAAGGATTTAGATAGGTAATGATTTTATATGCGTAATTACGCGCATCCGAGATAGAAGAGGTCGATAATAAGTCTGCAAATCGCAATAAGTCGCGAATTTCTTTTTCGGTATATTTTTCTTCGGTGTCAATATTCAATGTGCGCAAAACAGAACGTTCAACGCACACTCTGTATAATTTTAGAAAATATGAATCCGAAATAATCGTTTGGGCTATCTGATTTGCAGCTCTCATCTTCCATCTATTTTTTTAATTCAGCAATCATCTTTTTTCTCTGTTTCTTAAGCTCGGAGAATGGAACGATGTATATGTAGAAACTATATCCTCTGAAATCGTCTTGTTTAATATGATCATTTATCGTCGGAAGAATAGCCCACACAGCGTTCTCAACTTTCTCATAGATAGTTTTTCGGAACTCTGCATTATTTAACTTCCGTTCATCATCAGTAATCTCGACATCGAATCCCAAAAATATTCCAAATGAGTGGTCGATATTTAGATCCTCATCATTTTCTCTTGGGATCAGCAATTTTTTCAGCAGGTCTACAGAATGTTCATCATGCGCCTCCTTCAAGAAGTTCGAATTGACAAGCTGTATTTCATATCGTAACTTATTCAAATCCTCTTTCAAAAGATTTTTCAAAGATTCAAAAGCCTTCTTTACGCCTTCTTTTAAGTCGGAATATAGTTTGGATTCACCGAATATGAATTGGAATGTATTGTCATCTATTTTTAATAGATGAACACCGTCCGCCCCATTTACATAATGGTTTGGGTCGGTTTTCAGTTCAAGTTTAGTTAATAATTTAGGGGCTTTCAAGTGAGCCTCCAACATGGTATACAACAAAATCTCACCTAATTCTCCATCATTACTCTCAGCCTTTCTTAAACGTTCTTTCGCTTTGAATACAAGAGTGGTGTATTTCTTTTGGTCGCACAATTCATCATATGTACTCCGGGAAAGAGCATATGCCGTTAGAATATCTCCAAGCTCCTCTACCAAAGTAGCATATGAAAACGCATTATTCGATATTTTCAATGAGAACAAGTTCAATTTATTCCCATTCTCGATTGGTTCATTTTCAAAAATTTTATGGAAGAGGTTCAAGAATTTTTCAGGAACATCAATTCTTAACGGCATAACGCATCTATTTATATTTTACCACTTTATGATTCCTCCGGCCGAAGTTTTCATATTCTTCTCTCCGTTATAGATCGCAAAGCATTGTTTTGGGTTTGCTCCCGATAGCTTAGCCCATTTAGCGATGCCCTTGAAGAAATCCGGCGAATAGGTTGCTCCCGATTTGATTTCGTAAGCGTATGGCTTGCCGTCGATATATTGCAGCAAATCCACTTCGTTGCCGGTGCTGTCGCGCCAGAATGTGAGATTGGGTTCTTCACCTCTGTTGTAAGCTGTTTTCACGAACTCGTTAATAACGAGATTCTCGAACAAACCGCCTCGTAAAAAGTGTGTCGATACCTGCTCGGCTGTCCGTATGTCCAACAGCGAGCACGCCAAGCCCGTATCGTAGAAGTAGAGCTTCGGGGTCTTGACCAATCGTTTGGCGTAATTGTTATGATCGGGTTTCAACAGGTAACAAATGTAGCTTGCCTCCAATACGGAAATCCAAGTCGAGATAGTCGAAACGGCAACGCCGCACTCATTGGCCAGCGACGAGAGGTTGAGCAACTGTCCGATACGCCCTGCACACAGCTTAATAAAGCGAATGAATTTGCTCAGATCGCCGATGTTCTTCATCAGACGCACATCCCGTTCTACATAGGTTTGGATATAAAACGGGTAGTAATCCGACGGTGCTATGTCCTTATCATAAAGACGAGGATAGCCTCCGTTGAAAATCTCGTCATCGACTGTCTGGGGAAGTATTTCGCTCTCTTTCATCTCCGCATGTGAAAACGGCAGAAGCTTCAGTATGGCGGTTCTTCCAGCCAACGACTGGTTGATATTTTCCATCAACAGGAAATTGTGCGAACCGGCCAGCAAATACATTCCCTCACGTCCCTCTTTATCCGTATGCGTCTGGATATAGGAGAACAGAGCCGGAACTCGTTGGGCTTCGTCGATAATCGTTTTGTCCGGATAAGTTGCAAGAAAACCTCTCGGATCATCCATTGCGAACAAACGCATATCGGGATCTTCAAGCGAAACATATTTATAATCGGGAAAAGCATGACGCAGCAAAGTCGATTTACCCGATTGTCGAGGCCCGGTCAAGGTTACTATCGGATACTTTTTCGTCAGCTCTAATAACTTTATTTGTAATGTCCTTTCAATCATGGCTATTTATTTATTGCAAATTTACGATTAAAAAATAAATCTGCAAATCCGCTGTGCCTTGAAACAAATTTCTCACCAATCATAATAACTTGCCCTTGGAGATGACAAGTAGAATCCCATTGAGATATATTGTTAATTTGAATCAGTAGTTGAAAATAAGGTATAAAAATGCGATGGCTACCTTTCCCATCGTATGAATTAGCAGTCCGCAAGTAGAGCGGCACTTTGA
>ERZ839767.4327-NODE-4327-length-14567-cov-7.672133_pt1 | contig 14567 bp, 10 predicted proteins | sample MGYA00519879_ERZ839767 | MGnify/ENA primary metagenome ERZ839767 (study PRJEB31850, sample SAMEA3708852) | human gut metagenome | biome: human gut; feature: human-associated habitat; material: faeces | place: China | collected 2014 ...
CTACGGTCTGGAGACTTACAGCCCCTACCAGAACGCCGACCTGACCGATTTTGACGTGTTCGACAGCGGCGATCTGGAGCTGTGCTTCGGCTCCAGCGAGCTGGCGCTGGCCGATATCGAGGCCCGGACAGAGGAAATTTTGAAGGACGGCAAGTTCCCGCTGCTGCTGGGCGGCGAGCATCTGGTCACGCTGGGCGCGGTGCGGGCTGCGGTGAAGAAATACCCGGATCTGCACATCGTCCACTTCGATGCCCACGCCGATCTGCGGGACGACTATCTGGGCGCAAAGCTCAGCCATGCCTGCGTGCTGCGCCGCTGCCACGAGCTGGTAGGGGATGGCCGCATCCATCAGTTCTGCATCCGCAGCGGCGACCGGGCAGAGTTTGAGTTTGCTGCCCAGCACACCGAGATGCACAAGTTTGATTTTACCGGTCTTGCCGAGCTGACCGCACAGCTGTGCGAGAGCAAGGTGCCGGTGTACCTGACCATCGATCTGGACTGTCTTGACCCCTCCTGCTTCCCGGGCACCGGTACCCCGGAGGCTGGCGGCGTAAGCTTTTTGCAGCTGCTGGATGCTATCCGCACTGTGACCAAGGCCAACATCATCGGCGCAGACCTGAACGAGCTGGCCCCCACGCTGGACACCACCGGCGTTTCCACCGCCACCGCCTGCAAGGTGCTGCGCGAGACCCTGATCGCGCTGGACAAGGGCTGGCCGGGCTTTCAGGTATAAATACGAACCTACCATTTTACAGATAAAGGAGTAACCGACATGAGCAAAGTTCTGATCATCGGCTGCGGCGGCGTGGCCTCCGTTGCTATCCATAAGTGCTGCCAAGTGCCCGAGGTGTTCACCGAGATCTGCATCGCCAGCCGTACCAAGGCAAAGTGCGATAAACTGGCTGCTGAGCTGGCTCCCACCACTACTACCAAGATCACCACCGCACAGGTGGACGCAGACAAGGTGGAGGAGGTCATCGCCCTCATCAAGGCCTACCAGCCCGACCTCGTGATGAACATCGCCCTGCCTTATCAGGATCTGACCATCATGGATGCCTGCCTTGCCTGCGGCGTCAACTACATGGACACTGCCAACTATGAGCCCGAGAACACCGACGATCCGGAGTGGCGCGCCATCTACGAGAAGCGCTGCAAGGAGGCCGGCTTCTCTGCCTACTTTGATTACAGCTGGCAGTGGGCCTACGCCAAAAAGTTTGAGGAAGCCGGTCTGACCGCCCTGCTGGGCAGCGGCTTCGACCCGGGTGTGACCCAGGCTTACTGTGCCTACGCCAAAAAGCACGAGTTTGATACCATTGACACCATCGATATTCTGGACTGCAACGGCGGCGACCACGGCTATGCCTTTGCCACCAACTTTAACCCTGAAATCAATCTGCGCGAGGTGTCTGCCCCCGGCAGCTACTGGGAGAACGGCCACTGGGTGGAGATCCCGGCTATGAGCATCAAGCGGGAGTACAACTTCGATCAGGTGGGCGACAAGGATATGTACCTGCTGCACCACGAGGAGATCGAGTCTCTGGCAAAGAACATCCCGGAGGCAAAGCGTATCCGCTTCTTTATGACCTTTGGCCAGAGCTATCTGGACCACATGCGCTGTCTGGAGGACGTGGGCATGCTGTCCACCACCCCTGTCAATTTCAACGGACAGGAGATCGTGCCCATCCAGTTCCTCAAGGCACTGCTGCCGGATCCTGCCAGCCTTGGCCCCCGTACCAAGGGCAAGACCAATATCGGCTGCATCTTTACCGGCAAAAAGGACGGCAAGGACAAGACCTACTACATCTACAACGTTTGCGACCATCAGGAGTGCTACAAAGAGGTGGGCAGTCAGGCCATCAGCTACACCACCGGCGTGCCGGCTATGTGCGGCGCCTTGATGCTGCTTACCGGCAAGTGGACCACCAAGGGCGTACACACCGTAGAAGAGTTTGATCCCGATCCGTATCTGGATGCACTGGACAAGTACGGCCTGCCCCGCTCCGAGAGCCACAACCCGGCTCTGGTGGACTGATGCGGGTGCGCGACAGCCGCCCGCCCTTTGCGGGGCTGGCAAACCTGTCCGAGGAGCAGCTGCACCGCCTGCCCACGCCCTGCTACCTGCTGGACGAAGCCCAGCTGCGCCGCAACGGCGAGATCCTGCTGGGGGTGCAGCAGCGCACCGGCTGCCGCATCCTGCTGGCGCAGAAGGCTTTTTCCAACTTCAATGTCTACCCGGTGCTGGCACCCTATCTGGCCGGTACCGAGGCCAGCGGCCTGTACGAGAGCCGCTTGGGCAGGGAAGAGCTGCCGGAGAAGGAAAACCATGTGTTCTGCGCGGCCTACCGGGCAGACGAGTTTAAGGAATTGCTGCAATACGCTGACCATATCGTGTTCAACTCGCCCAGCCAGCTGGCAAAATTCGGCCCGGCGGCAAAGGCGGCGGGCAAAAGCATCGGTCTGCGTATCAACCCGGAGTGCTCCACGCAGGAGGGGCATGAAATCTATGACCCCTGCGCCCCCGGCAGCCGTCTGGGCACCACCCGTGCCCAGTGGGACGCCGCCGTGGCAGAACACCCGGAGCTGCCCGCTCTGCTGGATGGTCTGCACTTCCACACCCTCTGCGAGCAGGACGCGGATGCGTTGGCGGTGACGCTGGCAGCGGTGGAGGAAAAATTTGCAGACCTGCTGCCCCGCATGAAATGGCTCAATTTCGGCGGGGGACACCACATCACCCGCCCGGGCTATGCCCTTGCTACGCTGGAAAGCTGCATCCTGTCGGTGCGGCAGAAGTACGGCGTACAGGTGTATCTGGAGCCCGGCGAGGCTTGGGCGCTGAACGCGGGCTATCTGGTCACCACCGTGCTGGACACCCTGCGCAACGGGGATGCCAGTCTTGCCATTCTGGATATGTCCGCAGCCTGCCACACCCCGGACGTCATCGAGATGCCCTACCGCCCGCCGCTGCTGGATGCCGGTGAGGCAGGGGAGAAGGCACACACTGTCCGGCTGGGCGGCCCCACCTGCCTTGCGGGGGATATCATCGGAGATTACAGCTTTGACGCACCCCTTGCCGAGGGCGATAAGCTCATCTTCGGCGATATGGCCATCTACACCACCTGCAAGAACAACACCTTCAACGGCATGCCCCTGCCGCCCATCTGGCTGCTGGGCGCAGACGGCAATTGCCGCGAGCTGGTGCACTTCGATTATCAGGACTTCAAAATGCGCTTAGGCGCACAGTAAAATAAAAAGCGTTTGTCACGGCCTGCGGGCTGCGACAAACGCTTTTTTCATGAAAGGGGTCGTTAAGGTGAACGGCAGATAAAACAAAAAACATCACACATCTCTGTGTAGTGCTTTGGTTCTGGTGGAGATTGCCGGGCTGTTGTAATCACGGTGACCCTCTTGCAGTCCATGCACGGCGCTCTCCCGAGTGAGCTAAGCCCTCGCTCGTTCGGCGTCAATAAAAAAAGCATCGCACATTTCTGTGCGATGCTTTTCTTTCTGGTGGAGATTACCGGGATCGAACCGGTGACCTCTTGCATGCCATGCAAGCGCTCTCCCGAACCATGCGGTTACACACCCCACACAAAGCTGTGGGGATGGATGGCGATTCACGTTAAAACAATGGATTTCAGGAGAAAATGGCAATGATGAAACTTTTGAGCTGTAATTTTAACATGGATACCAACCGGGTAGAGGCAAAATTTGCAGATGGCGTTGTGCTTGCCATCGACTGCCTTGCCATTGAGGACGAATACGGCAATACCCCTGCACAGCGGGCAGAACTGGACTGGCTGCTGTACAACAAACCTCTGGAGTATGCACAGCTTGTGCTGAGTGGCGAGATAGAACACTACCTCTCCCTTGGCTGCGACCATGGCAGGCTGGAAGATTAAGATTCCCATAAAGAACACGATGCCTACCGGTTTGTGGATTTCCGTAAACCAGTGGGCATCGTTCTGGCATCAGAGTAATGGAGCCGTATAGGAGAAAAGACAATTATATTTTTAATTTTTGATTGACGGCAATCTTATTACAGAGTATACTAACAATAGTTTGTTTCTCATAATTTTCATCAAGAAAGCAAACGAATTTTTAGAAGGATGTGAGATTTTCATGTATTGTCCAAATTGCGGCAAGGAAAATTCCTCGGAAGACAGGTACTGTATCTATTGCGGCTCAGAATTGATTGACAACCAGAATTTTCCAGAAACTTCTGAAGTCGATTGGAAATATGTGTGGCAACAGATTCAGAGCGTTACCAAATCCCTCTGCAAAAAGATCCAGCGTTTTTTCAAGCGTCATCCTAAAATCGCGTTCCCTGTTTTGGCAGCCGTTGGTTGCTTTTTGGCTCTGTCCATTGCAAATGCGACCGTTCTTTCCGGAGAAAGTGTTGCCCGGAGATATTTTAAGGCGTTGATGAATAACGACAGCCGTGCTGTATATGCTTGCCTGGATCTTCCGGAAAGCCAGTTTGTAAATGCGTCCGAATTTGATAAGTTCTTCCGGTCTCTGGGATATCAGGCTCATAATATTGGTGATTATGAGATTAAGGAGTATACTACTTCTTCCATAGAATCTGATATCACATCAAATTACTATATCACCTATTATGTGCGAGGGGACTCTTCTACGCACAGCACCTCTGTAGAGGTCGTCAATGTTCCTCTTTTCTTTGGTCTTATCAACCGTTATAAAGTTCTTTCGGACTATATTTCCTCTGATTTCGGAGTGATTGTTCCGGCAGGCTCGACAGTCTCTGTCGATGGCATTATCCTAGACGGTTCGACAGCTTATGAAAATTACGACCGCTATTCTATTCCATCGTTGTTCTGTACGGGGCATGATATCGCAGTGTCAAACTCTCTTGGCTCCGCAGAAGACAGCTTTGTCCCTTCGCCGGGGTACGGAGACAGCTATACGGTCTATGCTGTAAACTACAATGCAGATACAGTGAATGCTGTCTATGCACAGGCGCAGAACCAGCTGAATTCTATTCTTACAGCGGCAATCGCTCGGCAGGATTTCCCTGCTGATATCGTAAAGTCCGGTGACGCTGACAACAATGTGGCAGACCGTTTCTCTGATTTGAAATCCCGTCTTTATGATACGAGCAACAATACTGGCTTTACAAATATTCAGGTCACTGCTACCACTGATCAATCCTCTCAGCAGGTGTTTGATGCATCTACGATCCAGTATAACTGTACTATGAGGTTTGATTATTCTTATGCGCGCCGTTGGCAGAATTACTGGAGCGGTGAGACTGGAATAGATAATGGCACCAGCTATGGTCAGGCAGCGTTTACTTATGTGTATGAAGATGGAGTATGGGCACTGGAAAGCATCAGCTTCCAGATGTAAAAGTTAAAGGAGTGTTGATCATGCCTTATTGTACAAGATGCGGAAAACCCATTCAGGAGGGTGAACGGTGCAGCTGCACGAAAAAAAATGGCCTAAATTTCAAATTCTCTTCTGATTCCACAGCGGGTTCCCTTTCCTTTGGTTCTGCTGGCCGGAATCCGGATGTTCAGTATGAGCGCGGACAGAAAATTGTGCCGGATAATATTGCTCCTAATGAGAGTGAAATTCCGGTGCGCCAGTATAATTTGTGTGTCATGCGTTCTCGAATCAAGGGTGCCCGAGCAGAGGGACGTCTGCAGCTAACGAATAAGCGAATTCTTTTTCGGGCAAAAGGAACAGCTCCAGTAGGAGAAACAACGATCCAGCATGAGTTCTCCATTGATGAAGTTGCCGGTTTCCAGATTGTACGCAATTTTCGCTTCAGCATTCTGGATCTTCTGCTAATTTTTGCGCTCAGTGTTGCAATCGGTTATATCGGAGTTGGTTTTGGCGGTTTTCTGGGCAGAACACTGAAAGCGTTTGGTCAGCTTCTCGTCTATGTTCTGGCTCTTGCTGTGGCTGTGCCTGCGTTTGTATGGATGCCGCGGGAACAGTATGCTGGCAAATGTGTTTTCCTGTCCGCCAGTGTAGGTTTGTTTACTGTGTTAAGAGAAATGATTTATTTCAAGAGCAGCTTTCTGACTGTTCTTAGCCAAATCTTTATCTATGTCCCCTATCTTATTTTTGGTGTCCTGCTGGCCGCCTGTGTCTTTGCGTTTGCGTTCAAACCGAACATGGAGTTTCTTGTCCGCACCAAAACAGGCGAGGCCGTTATTCCCATCCGCTGCGAAAAGACTGGTTTTGCTGCGCTTGGCAATGTCATCGATGCGCAGTATATGGGATATAACGAGGTTCTGCCTACTGACGAGACAGAAAAAGCAATCCGCGAAATTGGTGCCATCATCAATGATATCCAAAAACTTGGTGATTATGGCATTGCCAAATGGAAAACGGAGTGACTTTTGTCTGTCTGTGTAAAAAAAGATTATTATCTGATTTTTAAGGGTCTCTTTGCAAGAAGAGACCCATTTTTGACAGGAGATTTCTATGGTCAAGTTTGAAGAAGGGCTTGCGGTTGCAAAAAATCACTATTCAAAAACCGGCGAAATAGTCACAGGCGCATGGAACCATCCGGAAATGTGGATCTTCTATGGCTGTATTGGGGATGGGCGCAGAAAGGCAGGCGGACACTATATCTGCATCAATAAAATGACCGGTGCGGTCAGCTTTATTTCCCTGCCCAGCAAGGAAGGATTTAGGATTCTTGATGAAGCGGCCTTTATCCATCCGTGACGCTTTTCTTTTTGGAACTGGTAAAGGATGTTGATATCATATGAGAATTGAAGATCTTGGGCGAGTCCGCTTTCCGGAAAGTATGGAAGAGGCTCTTTCTAAAATCAATCCAAACGGGCATGATGAGGTAAACGATGCCAATTTTGCATGGTCTGGAAACTGCACGCACTGTGTGCCCGCCTACGAACTGCGGAAACGTGGCTATGATGTCAGCGCGTTGCCGTACACGGATGACCCGAATGGCCTGTCTTATGACCCGTTTGATGCATGGGAAGACCCTATTATCCACAAAACTCCCGGCAGCGGCCGCGAGGCAATCGAACGGGCAATGGCATCTTACGGCGATGGGGCCCGTGTGGAAATAGATGTCGGCTGGGCCACTTCTGATGGTAGTGGATTTGATGGACATGTTTTCGTGGCAGAGCAGCGCGATGGAAAGACTTACTTTATCGATCCTCAAAATGGAGACGCTGATGTTAGTTGGTATTTTGATCACGTCCAGCCGGGAGCGACCCGTTTTGCTCGAATCGATAACCTGACACCAAGCGACCGAATCGCTGAATGTTGCGCAAATTCTCAGGCAAATGCCATAAACTATGACGCGGCAGGAAATAAGATTGGTAATTGTTCTGCAACGATTCCGGCAGAGGATATCGATATGTCCACGGCTCGAGGGCTTCCTTCCACTCACTTCTGGAACCGGCGTGCCAGCGAAAAACAATTTTGGGAAAATCACGGTGCCAATAAAGATTTTTATCTGGATCAGGCCAGAGGACTTCCAGCGGTACAGTCCATGTTGGCCGAGGGAAAAAGTCCGGCACAGATCCGAGCGGAGCACCCTAATCTAGGAAACACACTGGATGCGTACTATAATCCAAACAATATGATTCAGGTCAATCGGGACGCAAACGGAAATATGTCCTTTTTGGATGACGGTAAACATCGTGTCCTTGCGGCAAAGGAGCTGGGACTGAAAGTGCCTGTCCAGATCGCCAATGATCAGGCACCCAGCAACGTGCAGTCTGCCGCGCCTGTAGGCAAGTCGGCAGCGCAGATTCGGGGAGAACGTTTTCAGGATAGTCTTTTGTCATTCCCTTCTCAGACAGCCTCCAATGCGGCCTCAAATTCCGCCGATTCGGATAGCCGACCGGGTGTTCCTGAGCGGGAAAGAGATATCGTTGCAGAGCGCCAATCCGATGGATGGGAGCGTGGAGCCGCGCTCCAGAAACCTACAGCTTCGGCAAACAGGGAGTTACATGGCAGAACTTCTGAAACGGGAGAAAATTTAAGAGGCAACTATACTGTTGTTGATCCAAACACAGGAACAGTAACGTCCAATGGCAATCTTGAAATTACAAAGGGAAATCACAAAGGAATGCCTTCCCGAACGAGCGCCTACCTTCCTGGCGATGAGCGAGGCCATATTCAGGCATCTTCTCTTGGAGGAAGTAATGACCCTAGCAATATTGTCCCTCAGCACCACGATGTGAACCGCTATGGATGGCGGGGTATGGAGCGCGGCGAAACGGATGCCTTGAAAAATGGAGCGTCTATCGACAGTACGAAAATCGCTTATGTGGATGGAAAGTCCGGAGACCGCCCCTCGGCTTTTATGGTCAATGACAAAATTACATATCCGGATGGTCATACCGAAAATGTTCATCTTTCTTTTTCAAACGAAAGTTACGCCGATCAAGCGGAGGAGGAACGAATCGTTGCCTCTCTGGGAGATGAAATCTATGATGCCCCTAATCCGGATGCTGCCAGAGAATCAATGTCGCCAGAAGAATATAAGGCTCTGATGGAAGAAGCTGATCAAGTGGACTTTGATATCCGAGACGAATATGCACCTGCTGATTATAGTGGATTGCCTCCCTCGGCAAGGGAAGATAATAACGAGGATAAAAAGTCTGACCAGACAGAAGATGACCGTAAGCGAGAGGAGTCCGAGGACACCGAAGAAGCTGATGAGGACGAGGAACCCGAGGACGCCGAAGAGAACGGTGAGAACGAGGAACCCGAGGATGCTGAAGAAACCGGCGAGGGCGAGAATCCCGAGGATGCCGAAGAGAACGGCGAGGACGAGGAATCCGAGGACACCGAAGAGAACGGCGAGGACGAGGAATCCGAGGACACTGAAGAGAACGGCGAGGACGAGGAATCCGAGGACACCGAAGAGAATGGCGAGGACGAGGAATCCGAGGACACCGAAGAGAACGGTGAAGACGAGAACCCCGAAGACACCGAAGAGAACGGTGAGGACGAGAATCCTAAGGACACCGAAGAGAACGGTGAGGACGAGAATCCTAAGGACGCCGAAGAAACCGGCGAAGACGAGAATCCTGAGGACGCCGAAGAAAACGGTGAGGACGAGAATCCCGAGGACGCCGAAGAGGCCACCGAAGGCAAGGCGTCTGATAAAGATCAAATCGATGACGAAGAACAAGACCCTGACGATGATGAAACAGACGACAAAAACAGAGAGGATGAAAACGGAATCGAAGATGCAGATGACCCGCAGGATGAAGAGAATGAGTCCAACGGAATCGAAGACGGCTCTTCCGATGATGATGCGGCGGCGATGAGTGCGGAAGAAAATGGCATCTCTGATACGCCCGAGGATTCTCCCTCTCAAGCCAGCGATAACGGCATTTCGGATGACGATTCAGGTCAAACTCCAGCTTCCAAAGAGGACAACGGGATTTCCGATGGAGACAGTGTGCCTGATGCTTCTAATGATCAAGACAATGGTATTTCGGGTGAGGATCCCGCGTCTTCTGGTAGCGCGGAAGCTCCGGCAGAATCAAGCTCGCAAGATAATGGAATCAGTCAATAATAAGGAGGCGGTTGCAAGTGGAACTGATGAAAAAAATAGAAGTATTTGATGGTCGATTGCTTCACGATAAACCAGTACCCTATCCGGTTGGCCCTGTGAAATGTACTTTGCGTGGAGATGGAAGCAGCGCAGGGCAAGTCATCAATTTGGATGAAAATCTGCTCAGCCGGCACATTATGCTTCTGGGAGGTATTGGTACTGGTAAGACGAACACGATCAATCAGCTGCTGAATCAACTGCTGAACAATCTCACAACGGAAGATATTGTGATAATCTTCGATACGAAAGGAGACTTTTATCGGGAATTCTACTCGCCCGGAGATGTTGTTATCAGCAATGACGGTACAGCTACTGGTCCGAACGGCCCGGACTACTGGAATATCTATAATGAAATTGAGCACGATGAGCATATGGAAGAAAATATCATCGAAATTGCAAATGCGCTCTTCCGAGAAAAAATCGAAAAAACAAATCAGCCGTTCTTTCCAAATGCAGCTAAAGATATTTTTTCAGCTGTATTGGCGCATTTTATCGACTACGGAAAAGAAGACCTCATGAACAATGAACATCTCAAAGATTTTCTGGACAGCACACCGTCTTCTGACCTGCGCAGGTTGCTGAATATGCGTAAGTCTACACGATCTATGGTAAGTTATATTGCGGACGATTCTTCTGCACAGACGCAGGGCGTTTTGTCAGAGATGCAGCAGGCCGTGCGGGAGATGTTCATCGGAAACTTCAAAAAGAAAGGAACGCTTTCTCTCCGTCAGCTTGTACGTGCAAAAGGTGGGCGCTGCGTTTTTATTGAGTATGATTTGGGCATTGGTTCTATGCTGGCTCCCATTTACAGCCTGATGTTTGATTTGGCAATCAAAGAAGCACTCTGCCGCAAAAAGAGTGCAGGAAGCGTCTATTTTATCACGGACGAGTTCAGTCTTCTGCCTAATCTGCGTCATGTGGATGACGCTGTTAACTTTGGACGTAGTTTGGGCATCAAGTTTCTGATTGGTTATCAGAATATCGAGCAGATCGCTGATATCTATGGTGAAGCTCGTGCACACAGTCTGCTATCTGGTTTCCTGACGGGCATCTTTTTTCGATGCAACGATGCAGGTTCTGTCCGGTATATTAAAGAATTCTTTGGACAGAACCGAAAGAAAGAGGTGTTTATGTCAGCGGTGCAGGGACGCGGCATCTCTGAACAGATACGGGATGCCTACGTTGTAGAAGACTGGGATATTTCGCGTCTGGGGTTAGGCGATGCCATTGTTGGGCTCCCCGGTGCGGAACCGTTCCGATTCCATTTTGCACGAGCCTGAATCATACGGAAGGTTATTTTTAAGGAAGTATGTTATGAAAGTATGTCAATATTGCGGCACTTCTGCACGTTTGGATGAACAAAAATTCTGTGCTAAATGTGGCAGGCCATTTGAAACGAATGAATCTGAAGCTCCCGAAACTCCTGTGAGAGTTCGTGTTCCGAAACAGCCTCAGGAGAGTAAAACCGAGGAAAAGAGCGAAAATGTTCCTGCGCGGAGGAAGGTTGCGGAGCCAAAGCCCGAAGTCCCGGCTGAGCCTGCCGCCGCACCTGCTCGACGCAAAACGGTTCGACCTGAACCGAAAAAGCCCGTTGGAATTCCGCCTCTGGAACCTATACCGGTGCTTCCTGTTCAGCCTGAAACACCGGCCTCGAAATCTTCTCAGCCTGAAAATATCCCGTCGCTTCCTGCCGAAGAAGTGCAGAACGCCCCGGCAGAATCTTTCTTTCAAACACGACCGGAACCCGAGGCTTCATCCGAGACTTTACCGGATACTCCGGCTGATTTGGTGGATGCCGTTTCGGAAATGCCGATTTCTCAGTCAAAAAAAGGCCCACCAAAGGTTTTTCTGGTTCTGCTTGTTATTATCTTTGCAGCTGCATTGCTCGGCGGCTTTTTCCTCTGGAAAAAAATCGCGCTGAGCAAAAATGCGACCGTTGGAGGCATTTCTTATAGCATTGCAGATACCGCCAGTCTTTCCGTTGAATCTCCTTCGGATGAAGATTGGAACAACCTGTGCAGGTTGTCTGGTCTGACCAGTCTAACGATTACTGGAAATATCGATTTGGACGCCAGAAAGCTGAATGAATTGAGCACGCTGCAGGCGTTGACGGAGCTTTCTATTGACGGTGCTGTTTTTCCGGACGGGCTTTCTTCGCTGGCGTCCCTTTCAGCGTTGGAATCCCTCTCCCTGACAAACTGTCAGTTGAGCAGCAGCCAGTGCGATGGTGTGAGCTGGCCCGTCTCTCTTCGCAAATTGGACCTTTCGGGGAATGGCCTGACCGATATTTCTTTCCTCCGAAATTGTACATATCTGGAAGAGCTTTTTTTGGACGAAAATAAAATCATTGATTATACTCCTGTTGCCGCTTTGACCGGTCTGACGACACTTGGCGTAGACCAATGTCAGGTTCAGGCGGTTAACAGCTTGCCTGTGCTGAAAAAGTTGCTCGTAAATGGTCAGGAAATCGAGGAACCCGCAGCATATCTGGCGGAGCTGAGTTCGATGACAGAGTCGTATCAGAACATTATCAGTCTGTTCGAGGCTGGTGACTTCGATGCGCTAACGACTGTATTACAGCAGCTCGAGACTGCTGGTTCTCTGGATGAAAATGTATTGACTTACGCAAATGGTTGGCTGATGACCAATAGCTCAGAATGGGATATTATCCGGGCAAGTCTGCCGAGCGGTTCGCAGATGCTTGTATCCGATGGCAACGGTCTCTATTATGGTCAGATGAACAACGGAAAGCGTTTTGGAAACGGTATTCAGCTGTTTGCCGTAAATCATAGTATTTACAGTGGCTCGTGGAATAATGATCTTCCCAACGGCATGGGTACTTACCGTAAAACAATTGCAGACGGAACCGTTCTTGAATTTTCTGGCAACTATACGGATGGCTATGAGAATGGTACTATGACTTTCACAGCCGCAAGTGATTCAGGGACTCAGTCTGGTAGCTACACTGCTGTTAACGGAACTCGCACGACGGTGGAGCAGATTAGCGATAATCAGGTTGCATTTATCCGGTTCGACACGATTTACTGGTACGACGCTTCTCCTGACGGCCACGGTGTAGCGATTGCTTCCATTCCGTATCAGGAAGAGAAGGTTATTCAAATTTCGCCAAAAGCAGAACCTGCTCCTTCGAATAGCAAAAATGGCTCCGGTAACAAGAACTCCAGCGGAGCAGAAAGCACGCCCCCTTCTGCACCTCAACCCAGTGCGCCGACCGAAAGCTCTTCTGCAAGCAGTTCAACCGCAGATAGCTCGAATCCATGGAACATGACCCCGGAAGATGCTTTGAAAAAAATTCAGGATGGTGTACAAACTGCTTCTGATATCTACCATGCAGCAAAAGAAATCTATGATATGTTCAACTAATCCTGTGGAGAAATTTCAGGAGAATAAATTATGAAAATATGTGCTTATTGTCACACGCCTGCGCGATTTGAAAATCAGAGATTCTGCTCTGTATGTGGCAAATCTTTTGACTCTGAAAAAGAATCTCATGAGAATAACACGGCATCACCGGAGCCTCCCGCAGAAGAGCCTGTCCCTGCAACACCTGTCCGGAGGCAGCAACATCCAACACCTGTAGAAATGCCAAAACTGTCGTTAGATCTCGAGCCTACCAAAGAAACAAATACGCCCACCCAGAGCGTTTGTGAAGAGGGGCAATCTCCGGAAGTAGTACGTCAGCCAACTCGTAATATGCCTGCATATACTCCCCCTTCAAAGGAAAAGGAAGGACCTACTCCTGTGACTGCGCCCAAGCCCGAAACAGGAGAAAAGAATCCTCCGAAGGAAACTGCTTCTAAGCCATCAAAAGCAGAAACGCCCCGACCTGTCCGTCCTCATAATTGGTGGGTTATTCTTGTTATTGTGCTTGTTGTGCTTTTGCTGGGAGGTTTTGCGTTTGTGTTCCTTAACAGCAAGCCTTCGGAACAAAATCCCTCTGCACCTTCTGTGGCCGATGTTTCCGCAGCATCGGCCGCGCAGGCAGAAAGCAGCATTTCTTCCAGTGAAACTGCCCTGCCTGAATCGCGGCCGGATGCTTCTTCTGCCGCTTCCACCACAGTTTCTGCTACGTCTGAGGCAGAAAGCAGCGCTCCGGAAGTCGTACTGGATTCCACCCAGAATATCCGGGTAGAAGCCTCGGGAAATACTGCAGTTCTCACACTGCAGCACTATCAGGATGGACAGTGGATTCAGGACTTTCAGACAGCTGCATTTATCGGCTCCAACGGTATTACTGAGCACAAGACGGAGGGAGACCATAAGACTCCGGCGGGGACATTCCCTATCTGCTTTGCGTTCTCTAATACGACGCAGAATACAAAACTTCCTTTTATCAAGATCAACGAGGACAGTGTCTGGGTCTGTGACTCGAGCTCGGCCTTCTACAATACCCTTCAGTCTCGTTCCAATGTGTCCCGTGATTGGGCTGATAAAGGAGGCTGTGAGAATATGTATGTGAAATTCTCGAAGAAATCCTCGACTGCCTGTATCTGCTTTGGATTCAACGGCGATGGACAAACCGCGCATAGCGCTTCGGCAAATGGAGGCTCTGTACTTTTCCTTGATGGAGTTGGACCTAACGGAAAAATGGACTCTGGCTATGGGGATATCAAGATTTCCAGTGATGCAATGAGTACCATTTTAGGACTTCTTGACCCGACAATGAATCCGAAGATTACGATCGTAGCCGCCTAATAGGAAACAATTTTACCTGTTTAGGTGAACATACTGTAAGCTGGAGTTTTGTAAAGCGATACCATCGAGCAGCCTGCATCCAGCGGATGCGGTTCACGGGTTTGGGTGTTCCCAACAAGCATTTTGCGAAGCAAAAATGGTGTTTGTATATACAGACACACTGCTTGCGGGCGCTATGAAGCCTCTCAATGCACCCTCCAAATTTGAAAAACATTTTGCAACCGAGACCGTCCGTTTTCAAGTTCAACTTGAAGCGGGCGGTTATTTTTCTGCACAA
>ERZ839767.4336-NODE-4336-length-14540-cov-2.785709_pt1 | contig 14540 bp, 14 predicted proteins | sample MGYA00519879_ERZ839767 | MGnify/ENA primary metagenome ERZ839767 (study PRJEB31850, sample SAMEA3708852) | human gut metagenome | biome: human gut; feature: human-associated habitat; material: faeces | place: China | collected 2014 ...
AATATTTCCTAGGTATCAAGATACACCGTGCCATAATACAAATCAGTTGGGAACTGACCGCAGAATATACCGATACGGAAGTGGTGGATGTATTGCAGCTCGACCCCAATAAAAGTGATGCGGACAGAGCCAAAGAAGTGAACAACCGGATATCGGAGATAGCCAGACAATATCCGAACTGCCAGGTAAGTACGGAATACATGAAGAGTGCCCCATCAGAAGAAGATCAGAGCGAAGATGTCTACCATTTGCTATGGTCGTCGGACAGATTGCAAGTAGCCCGGCAGGTGGATACCCGGCTGACGAAAATCTATGCCGATCTGGTGTCGCTGGAAAAGATGATGCACTACAAACGGTCGATCATCGATGTGCTGAAAGACGTTGCACCGGCTATCCGTGATGACCAAGGCAGGAGATTGACACTGGTGGAGGAATGCCGGAAACGGTGGTTGCGTGGAGCGGCTAACAGTCTACATTCAGTGGACTATAATGGAAAATATGAGGAGGAATAATGATGGAAAAAGAAAGAAACAGATTCAGAAAGATAGTACATACTACCTATAGTAAAATAGTACATACTATTATACTACTTATAGTAATCCTCCTATTTCCTATCAAGGCGAGTGCCCAGTTGGGCTTTGACGTGCCTGTGGTGGAAGCCTATATCAATGACCACAAGCAACAGCGGAGCTTGTTGCTGGCACGCTCGACACTGGAACTCAGCAATCAACTCCTGCATGAGTACAGCAGCGAGGCTACGGTGAATTACAAGAACCTGAACGTGGATTTGGATAAGTACACACGTGCCTTTGACGTGATAGACGTACTCTACCAGTCGCTTCGTACCAGTCTGAATGTCTATTCTACCTACCAATCTGTAAGCGAGCGCATACAGGACTATAAGCACCTGTTAGAGGACTATAACGAAAAGGTGCTGAAACGCAACAAGCTCTCTTTGGGTGATACGCTGCTTATCGGCATCAACCTGCGCTGCATACAGAAAATAAGCGATGAAGGCGAGCACCTATACCGCTCACTCGGCGACCTTGTATTGTATGCTACCGGTGCGGCCGCCTGTTCCACCTCCGACCTGCTGCTGGTACTGGGAAGTATCAACAGCGGACTGGACAATATAGAGAAGCACCTGAACAAATCTTATTTTGAGACGTGGCGGTATATCCAACTCAGGATGGGATATTGGAAAGAATCCGTCTATCGAAGCAAAAGCAAGTCTGAGATTATAGAGGGTGCTTTCGGAAGATGGAGAGAATCAGGACTGAACCCTTACAAAAATAAGTAAATGATGAAAAGAATCTTACTTCTGTCGGCAACGGTTATGGGCTTTTGCCCCATAATCAAGGCGCAAAGCGTCACGTATGACCACGATGATGCCAAAATGAACCAGATCACTGTAATGGAAATCGGTTCGGGAGGGCTAACCCCCGCGTTGTACTATAACGTCCTGCATAAATCTTATAAAAAGAGCGCATCGAGCAAGAACAAGTTGGCCTTCAGAACGACAGCCGGACTGAACCTTTATGCGCAAGTGGATGATGCCGAAACACTCGATTCCGCCTTGAGCAAACGGGCAAAGATAGAAGCCTTGAATGTGGCAGACCGAAGCGGTGGCGCACTCGACCTGGCATGGGTGGCAGAGAGTGGTAAGCTGAATAGCAAGATGGCGGACTTTGAACGGAATATCCGCCGGGTATTGGAAGTGGGCGGTACGGCCAATGAGCAAGAACATTGGAAAGAATACTACAACGTGTATCAATGTGCCATCAAAGCGGCACAGAATGCCTATATGCCCAATGCTCAGCGTAAAAAGGAATACCTGCGCATTTATGCGGATGTGGCACGGAAAAATGAAACACTCATCCTCTACATCGTGCGGCTCTCCAACGCCCGAAAGACTTCGGCATTACTGACAGCTACGGGGAACATAGAGAATCACAAAGCGCAGATCGTGAGAAACGCTCTCTCCCGTTGGAGAGATGCGGGCTGGAGTACCAGCAAGCATGGACTGGAAGAATAAACAACAGAATGAAATAACCTAAAAACAGCAAACGTATGGCAGATAACATACTTTCGGACTTCGGGATCAATATTCTTGAAGAAGAGATAGACGACGTGATCTTTCAGACCAATGAATTTCTTTGCGATGCCACCTTTACCGGGTCGCAGGGACCTTTCTGGTGGATTCTTCAAATGTGCATGGCATTAGCCGCACTCTTCTCCATCATCGTGGCCCTCGGAATAGCGTATAAGATGATGATAAAGCATGAGCCGCTGGATGTGATGAAACTGTTCAAACCACTGGTGATAGCCATCATCCTGTCATGGTGGTACCCTCCGGCAGATACGGGTATGAACCGTAGCGGAAGCAGTTGGTGCGTGCTGGATTTCCTATCCTATATACCCAACGCTATCGGTTCTTATACGCATGACCTCTATGAGGCTGAAGCCACACAGATAACAGACAAGTTTCAAGAGGTGCAGGAACTGATCTACGTGAGGGATACCATGTACACCAACCTACAGGCACAAGCCGACGTAGCTCGTTCGGGAACATCAGACCCCAATCTGATAGAGTCCACAATGGAGCAGACCGGGGTGGATGAAGTGACAAATATGGAGAAGGATGCCAGCAGGCTATGGTTCATATCTTTGGTGAGCGGAGCGACCGTTTGCATAGATAAAATAGTGATGGTGGTCGCTCTGATCGTGTTCCGTATCGGGTGGTGGGCTACGATATACTGTCAGCAGATCCTGCTCGGTATGCTGACCATCTTCGGTCCGATACAGTGGGCTTTCAGCCTCCTGCCAAAATGGGAAGGTGCATGGGCGAAGTGGCTGACAAGGTATCTGACGGTGCATTTCTATGGAGCAATGCTCTACTTCGTGGGATTTTATGTGCTGTTACTCTTTGACATTGTACTCTGCATACAGGTGGAGAACCTGAAAGCGATCACCACTTCGGACCAGACAATGGCAGCCTACCTGCAAAACTCTTTCTTCTCGGCCGGCTATCTGATGGCCGCAAGCATCGTGGCTCTAAAATGCCTGAACCTGGTGCCGGACTTGGCGGCATGGATGGTGCCGGAAGGGGATACGGCATTCTCTACCCGAAATTTCGGCGAGGGTGTGGCACAACAAGCCAAGATGTCAACGACAGGAGCTATCAGTTCCATGATGAGATAAGGGGGTGAATAGCCGGGTAACAAAGAAACGAGTGAAAAATAAAAAACAGAATAAAAAATGGTCATTAAGAATCTTGAAAACAAAGTAAAGCTGGTAAGCATCATATGCGGATTTTTCCTGTTGGGGTGTATTCTTATCAGTGTGTCAAGTATCTGGACGGCAAGAACTATGGTGGTGGATGCCCAACAGAAAGTGTATGTGCTGGACGGCAATGTACCCATCCTGGTACAGCGTACCACGATGAAGGAAACCCTCGACGTGGAAGCCAAAAGTCATGTGGAGATGTTCCACCACTATTTCTTCACATTGGCACCTGATGACAAATACATCAAATACACGATGGAAAAAGCGATGTACTTAGTGGATGAAACGGGATTGGCACAGTACAATACCCTGAAAGAAAAAGGCTTCTATAACAATATCATGGGTACGAGTGCAGTGTTCAGTATCTTCTGTGACAGCATCCGGTTTGACAAAGAGAAGATGGAGTTTACCTATTACGGCCGCCAACGCATTGAGCGAAGGACAAGCATCCTGACCCGTGAACTGGTTACGGCTGGACAGCTCAAACAGGTGCCAAGAACAGACAATAACCCGCACGGGCTGTTGGTGGTGAATTGGCGAACCCTGCTGAACAAGGACATCGAGCAGAAAACAAAGAACAATTATTGAGAATAACCTCCTAAAGTATATTGATATGAGTTGGAAAAAGATGATAATCGGAGAAAAAATGCCTGACAAGGACGATCCGAAATACAAGAAGCGGTATGAGAGTGAAGTGGCGGCAGGTCGCAAGGCTGCCAAAGTGCTGAAAATTGATAAGGCAGCCAGTGGTATACAGCGGTTTGCCTGCAAGCATCCGAAATGGTTTCTTGCCATCGTATTCACCATTGTGATAAGTTGCCTGGCTTTTAATATCTACCGCATGGTAGCCGTGGGCCGGATGCAGAAGACAGAGCAACACGCAACGGCTACGGAACAACAGGAAAAATTACTCAAACAAAAACTTCACCGCAATGATCACAGATAAGATAAACCTCAAGCAGCCGAAGTATATGCTTCCTGCTATCCTCTACCCCCTTTTGCTGATAACCGGGTATCTGGTCTTCGATATTTTTGATACCGAAACGGCAGAGAAACCCAACGAACTTCAAACTACGGAGTTTCTGAATCCGGAACTGCCACAGGCACAGATTCAGAATGACGGCATAGGTGGCAAGTACGAGAGTATGATGAAGTCCTACGGAAAGATTCAGGACTATTCGGCGGTAGAGAACATTGACCGGGACAACCAGGAAGAGGACAAGGAAGGCTATGACTCCAAGTATTCAAAAGACGATCTTGCCCTGCTGGATATGGAAGCGGCTCAAAGGACGGAAGAGCTGGAAAAACTGCAACGCTCGCAAGAGATGCAGGAAAAGCTCCGGCAAAGTGCTGAAAAAGGGAAAAAACCAGTGACGGACTCCACCGGTCTGCAACCGCTAAGTGAAGAGGAACGGCTGGAGCGAAGCAAACAACGGGAACAAGGAGCATTGGCTGAACTACAAAAAGCACTCGCCGAAGCACGGCTGAACGGTCAGAAAAACACGGAAGGCGTAACGGATATGGCTGAGAATACGGGCAATGAAGGAAACGGACATACCGCAATGAAAGGGAAAATAGAGGTGAACGGAAATGAGGTGAATCGTATTGATGATGCTACTACAAGTAGTACAGTAGTAAAACTTGTAAAGAAGCCATCGGATTATTTCCACACGCTGGCGGAGAATGAACCGGAACCGAAATTGATAAAAGCCATCATAGACGAGGATATCAAGGCGGTGGACGGGTCGAGGGTAAGGCTTCGGTTACTGGATGATGTGGAAATCGGTGAGCAGATAGTGTCCAAAGGAGCTTATCTCTACGCCACGATGAACGGCTTCGGAGGCCAACGTGTGAAGGGTAATGTGAAAAGCCTGATGGTGGCTGATGAATTGCAGAAAGTGAATCTTTCTATTTATGATACGGACGGGTTGGAAGGCTTATATGTACCCAGCAGCACATTCAGAGAGACAAGCAAGGATGTGGCAAGCAGTGCCTTGGGCAGCAATGTAAATATGAACAACGGGGCGGGTGGCAACAGCTTTACCCAATGGGGTATGCAAGCTGTGCAGAACGCCTACCAGCGGACTAGCAATGCTGTTTCCAAATCGGTGAAGAAAAACAAGGCGAAACTGAAATACGGGACATTCGTGTATCTGGTGAACGATAAAGAGAAGAAATCAACGGAACGTTAATAAAAAGAATAACGAAATGAACATCAAGCAGAAGATTGCAGCCCTTACATGGGGGCTATTGACAGTATGTCCCACCTTCGCACAACAGACTTACGAAGAGATGGAACAGATAACCGTGAATGAGCAGGTGACTACCGTCATCACCGCCTCCGAAGCAATTCGATTTGTGGATATATCCACCGAGAAGGTGGCAGGCGACCAACCCATTAATAACACGATCCGGCTGAAACCCAAAGAAGGCGGTCATGAGGATGGCGAGGTACTGGCTATCGTAACGATAGTGACGGAACGATACCGCACGCAATATGCTTTGCTATACACAACAAGGATGAAGGAAGCGGTGAGTGACAAGGAGATACAGCTTATGGAAAGACAAGCCTACCGTAATCCGGCAGTGAGCCTGTCCACCGAAGAAATGTACCGCTTTTCCAGGCTGATATGGACTTCTCCGGCAAAGTTCAGAAATGTGAGCAGCAAGCAACACCGAATGACCATACGATTGAACAATGTATATGCTGTGGGTGACTATTTCTTTATCGACTACTCGATAGAGAATCGCACGAATATCCGATTTGACATTGATGAAGTGCGCATCAAGCTGGCAGACAAAAAAGTGGCGAAAGCGACCAATTCGCAAATTATCGAACTGAAGCCTGAAATGACCTTGGAACAGACCAAATCTTTTCTGCACGGGTATCGGAATGTGATGGTTATCAAGAAACTGACATTCCCCAATGACAAGGTACTGACCATCGAGATAAGTGAGAAACAGATTTCCGGCAGAACCATCACCATCAATATAGACTATGAGGATGTACTGAGTGCAGACAGTTTTAATAACGCCTTACTGAGAGAAGAATGAAAAAGATACTGATGATATTGGTAGTAGCCTTGACAGTGGGCACTACCGCATGGGCCAACGACCGGGAGGGAAGAATACAAATAGGAACCGGACTGCTCTACAAGAATGGAATGGATTTGACTATCGGCTATGAATACGAGATGAAGTATCATAACGCATGGGAGTTTTTCGGTAATGCCTATCTGAAATGGGATGAATGTGCTTCCTGCGGACATGTCTGTCCGGAATCGTTTTGGAACAACTACAGAACGTGGGGATTGGGTGTGGCTTACAAGCCTTGTGTAGTGAGGGGACGTAACCATCACGGAAATTTGCGGCTTGGCGGCTCACTGGGTTCTGACAGCCGTAATGTGTTGGGCGGCATTCATGTGGGCTACGAGCACAGCTATTCCTTGAAAAAGGGATGGCAGCTCTATTGGCAGGTAAAGAGCGACATCATGATAGAAGGTAAAGACCTGTTTCGCACAGGTATAGTAATCGGAGTAAAAATACCAACCAGATGAGAAAGATACTATTTATATGTATAAGTGCTGTCCTGTTGACGGCTTGTGACAGTCATCAGGAGTTTCCGGACACTGCCATGAAAGTGGGACACATCCTGTGTACGGACGGGCAAGTACTGCCCTACGTTCGCTATAAGGAATCAGGCAAGGAAGCCGTGGGAGTCGTGTTCTACTTGAACCGTGATTCAGAAACGGAAGGGAAAGGGTATGCCGTATATCTCTATGATACCGCAGCCGAAGCTTTTGCGGACAGTATCGGAGTAAATCAGGGCACATCAGCGGATGTGGCTGCATTGGATGGGAATGCCAATACCTTTGCTTTATTCCATACGACAGATGCGTCATCCCCTTTGGCGAAAAGCGTGTTTGACATCTGGAGCTACGGGCAAAGTGCCTATATCCCATCAGTGGCTCAAATGAGGCTGCTATATGGTGTGAAAGCAGATGTGAACCAATCCATCGGACTCTGCGGAGGGGACTTGCTGCCTGATAACCCTGACCAGTGCTGGTATTGGACTTCTACGGAAGTGAAAGGGCAGCAGACTGCCAAAGCATGGCTGTATTCCGTGGGGAGCGGAGCCATGCAGGAAACGCCGAAGCTGCAAGCGCATAAGGCGAGAGCGATTATAACCATCAATGAGTAACGAGTACTGATACTAACAGGTAGAGGAATATATGGAAGAAAGCAAGGAACTACAGGGAGCGTACAAGATATTCAGGGCAGTGATTTATATCTCTATTCTGATGGAATTTTTCGAGTATGCCGTATCATCGGAGATGCTGGACCACTGGAGCGGCATACTCTGTGATGTGCATGGCCGCATCAAGACGTGGCTTATCTATCAGGACGGAAATCTTGTTTACAGCAAGATAGCGACCTTTGCGCTTATCTGCATTACGTGCGTGGGCACCAGGAACAAGAAACATTTGGAGTTTGATGCCAGACGGCAGGTACTTTATCCGCTGGTTAGCGGTGTAGCATTGCTGATAGCGGCCGTGTGGTTCTTTGGCTTTACCATGAATGTACGCCTGTACAGCTTACCGCTGAATATTATTCTCTATATGGGAACCACCATCGTGGGAACTATCCTGGTGCATGTGGCATTGGATAACATCTCAAAGTTCCTGAAGGAAGGATTGCTGAAGGACCGCTTTAACCTTGAGAACGAAAGTTTTGAGCAATGTATCCAGCTTCAGGAGAATAAATATTCAGTGAATATCCCGATGCGCTTCTATTATAAAGGTAAGTTTCGCAAAGGATTCTGTAATATCTCCAATCCATTCAGGGGAACGTGGGTGGTAGGTACACCGGGGTCAGGTAAAACGTTTTCTATCATAGAACCGTTTATCCGACAGCATTCCGCTAAAGGGTTTGCGATGGTGGTGTATGATTACAAGTTTCCGACCTTGGCTGAAAAACTCTACTATCACTACAGGAAGAATCAGGAACTTGGCACAGTGCCCAAAGGCTGTAAGTTCAATACCATCAACTTTGTGAATGTGGAATACAGTCGGAGGGTGAATCCCATTCAGCAAAAATACATCCAGAATTTGGCAGCGGCCAGTGAAACTGCTGAGACATTGCTAGAATCTCTGCAAAAAGGGAAGAGAGAAGGCGGTGGCGGTAGTGACCAGTTTTTCCAAACATCGGCGGTAAACTTCCTGGCTGCGTGCATCTATTTCTTTGTGAACTATGAACGGGAGCCATACGATGAAAATGGTAAACGGCTGTATGCGGAAAAGACGCAAGACAAGGAAACAAAGTTCTGGAAGCCGACGGGTTTGGTACGTGACAAAAAAGGTGGTGAGATAGTCCAACCGGCTTATTGGTTGGGCAAATATTCAGATATGCCACATATCCTTTCGTTTCTGAATGAAGGATATCAAACCATATTTGAGGTGCTGGAAACGGATAATGAGGTAGCGCCGCTACTCGGTCCGTTTCAAACTGCATTGAAAAATAAGGCGATGGAGCAATTGGAAGGTATGATTGGTACTCTACGTGTCTATACTAGCCGGTTGGCCACTAAAGAAAGCTATTGGATATTCCATAAAGACGGTGATGACTTTGATTTGAAGGTATCTGACCCGAAGAATCCAAGTTATCTGTTGATCGCAAATGATCCGGAGATGGAAAGCATTATCGGGGCATTGAACGCTCTGATTCTGAATCGGCTTGTAACCAGAGTGAATACAGGGCAGGGTAAAAACATTCCGGTGAGCATCATCGTGGATGAGCTGCCTACACTCTACTTCCATAAGATAGATCGACTGATAGGTACTGCCCGAAGTAATAAGGTAAGCGTAGCTCTGGGATTTCAGGAGCTGCCACAATTAGAAGCGGATTACGGGAAGGTGGGTATGCAGAAAATCATCACGACTGTGGGCAATGTAATAAGTGGATCTGCTCGTGCTAAGGAAACACTGGAGTGGCTGAGTAATGATATTTTTGGTAAGGTGGTACAGCTCAAAAAAGGTGTCACCATTGACCGGGATAAGACCTCTATTAATCTGAATGAGAATATGGACAACCTTGTTCCGGCAAGCAAGATTTCCGATTTGCCTACCGGCTGGATATGTGGGCAGACCGCACGTGACTTTGTGAAGACGAAAGTAGGGAAGAATGGAAGTATGAATATTCAGGAATCAGATGAGTTCAAGACTTCCAAGTTCTACTGCAAGACCGACTTCGACATGGCGGAAATCAAGAAAGAGGAATCGGAGTATGTCCCTCTCCCTAAGTTCTATAAGTTCAAGTCGAAAGAAGAGCGAGAACGGATTCTCTACAGGAACTTCGTGGAAGTTGGGCGGGAAGTGAAGACGATGATTGGGAATGTGCTTAATAAGAAAGGAGGCATCTGAAAAAATGTCATCAAAAGTTGGCGCAATGGAAAATGAGTTAAGCTTTTTCTGCAATGCATTGCTTCAAGAATGAGAAAACACATGAATCGTATTTACTTTTCTTTCTTGAAGCAATTTTCAATTTTGCGCCAGCCTATAATCACCGGGAGCTATCCCCGTAATCTTCTTAAAGATGCGGCTGAATTGTTGCACATTAGGATAACCCAACTTCTCCGCCACCGCACCGGCTGTACATCCTTGTTCCAGCAGCATCGTCTTGGAGGCTTCCAATCGTTTGAACTGGAAATACTCGTAGATATTCTGTCCCGTCTCAAAATACAATAAATCACTGAAATAGCGAGTGGACAGATGAAGTTTTTCGGCACAGTATTCAGCCGAAGGCAGGACTCCATGCTTCAACTTCCCGGATTGAATGTACTCGTCCAGCAGTATATTTGTCTGACGGATGATAGGCTTGTTCGCCTCGCAACGTGTGATGAACTGCCGTTCATAGAAACGGGTGCAATAATCGAGCAGGAGTTCGATATGCCTTGTAATCAAAGTTTTGCTGTGGCAGTCTATGGCATGTTCCAATTCATCGCCGATGTTTTGCAGGCAGTCTATGATTTTATTCTTTTCGCGCAAGGACAGGTGGAGAGCTTCATCCGGTTTGTAGAATAAGAATGTATAATCTCCTATATGCTCGCCAAGCGAAGTGCGATATAGTAAATCGGGATGGAATGCAAGCAGCCAACCTTTCCGGCGGAGCAGTTCGCTATGATTTATTTTGATGGATTCGCCCGGAGTAAGGAATAGTAGCGATGCGTTGGAATAATCATAATACTTGCGTCCGTACAAAAAGTCTTCCACGTCGCCCTCCATCATAATGGCAGTGTAGAAGTCAAATTTGATAGTGCATTGCTCCAGGTTGGCTTGTGACAAATCAATGACGCTGACCAGTGGATGAAGCGTCTTATACCCCAGGCAGCAGTTGCACTCGTGGACTGTTTAGATATTTAATATGTTCTCTTTCATTTGTATAACTTATTTTCGAGGCAAAGATAGCGTGTTTCGGCTATGGTTATTCCTCTCATCCTTGCATATCCGTAATTGGGGTTATGATATCTGTAATCTATATACAAAGTCGGTATTTCGTTTCATGAAAAAAGAAGCAACAGGAATAGGCGCAGTTACTTCTTTCTCTTTTTACGATGCTTCTGCCGGTAGGTTATACATTCATCTTTTTGTATTCATTAGGAGAACAACCTACGTTCTTTTTGAACAGACGGGAGAAATGCTGTGCATACTGAAATCCCAGTCCGTAGGCTATTTCAGAGACGGATTGGTTGGTGTTTACAATCCGGTCTTTGGCAAGGCTGATGAGTTTGGACAATATATACTGTTGGGCTGTCTGTCCGGTTTCCTTTTTAATGAGGTCGCCAAAGTAGTTGGGAGAAAGGAATACTTTGTCCGCAAAGTACTTGACGGTAGGATATCCCTTGTTCTCGGCATTTGTTCCTTGAAAATACTCGTCGAGCAGAGCCTCAAACTGCACAAGGATGTCTTTGTTTACCTTGCTCCGGGTATTGAATTGCCGTTCATAAAAGCGCATGCAGTAATCAAGCAGCAGTTCAATATTTTTGGCTATCAGTGTTTTGCTATGCTTGTCTATGGCATGGTTCAGTTCCAGCCGGACTTTATCGAGACAATCAATGATGATTTGCCTTTCCTCTTCGGATAAATGGAGTGCCTCATTTACCTCATAGGAGAAGAATGTATATTATTTGATATTCTCCCCGAGTGATGTACCCCGTATCAGGTCGGGATGAAAAATAATGCCAATGGAAGAAGGCCGGGCGTCTTCCTTCAGTTCAATCCCAATTACTTGCCCGGGGGCGAAACTGACGATGGTTCCTTCCTGGTAATCGTACAGCTTTTTCCCGTATTTCAAGTCACCGCATTTGGTATGCTTTAAGAAAAGCGAATAAACTCCCATATTCATGCGGATATGGTTGGGGAAGGTGGCCGCTTTCGCCAAGTCCACTATTCCCACCAGCGGATGCATGGTTTCCAGTCCATACAGCTTGTTGTAACAGTCTATTGTATCAATCTTTATTATTTCATCCATATTCATAGTGCATTATATGAGAAACATCCTGAGCAATTACATAACCTGTCCGTGTTGCAGTCTGAATTCATTCGGCGTACATCCGATACGTTTCTTGAATAACCGGCAGAGGTGTTGCGGATATTGGAACCCCAGTGTATAGGCTATTTCGCTTACCGTTTCGTCCGTATCTACAATATGTTCCTTTGCCAGTTCTATCACTTTCTCCTGGATATGCTCTTGGGGTGTCTTTCCGGTTTCTTTCTTTACCATATCTCCGAAATAGTTGGACGATAGGCATATCTTGTCTGCGAAATACTTCACAGTAGGTAGTCCGTCCCGTATTGGCAACTCGCTTTGGAAATAATCATCCAGTAATTTCTCGAATTTAGTGAGGGCATCTTTATTTGCATCACTCCGGCTGATAAACTGTCGTTCATAAAAGCGCATACAGTAATTGAGCAGCAGTTCTATGTTCATTGCAATCAGAGCTTTGCTGTGTTTGTCTATGGCATGTTCCAGTTCGATATTGATTTTTTCCATACAATCCATCACGATGCCTCTCTCCTGCTCCGAGAGGTGCAATGCTTCATTGACGGCATAAGAGAAGAAGTTGTAGGCCTTAATATTTTTTCCTAATGAGGTTCCACGAATCAGATCGGGATGGAAGATTATTCCATAAACTTGGGGAGCCACCTCATCTTCTATCAAATCTACACCGGCTGTTTGCCCGGAGCAAAACAGACAATCGTCCCTTCCTCGTAATCGTATGAAGTACGTCCGTATTTGATGTTGCAACTCTTGGTCTGTTTCAGGAAGAGTGCATAAAGTCCGTAATTCATTTGGATATGATTTACTATTTTGGTTGCTTTGGTAAGGTCGATGACACTTATCAGCGGATGCAACGTTTCAAGTCCGTACAAGCTATTGTACTGGTCCACATTTTCTAATTTTATTATCTGCTCCATAGACGTAAGTATTTGAACTAAAGCAAAGATAGGAATAAAAAGCATACGAATTTCAGGCGGTAAGCGAAATCTGTAATTGGGGTTATACTATCTGTAATCCGGGTACAACTTTTTTCTTATTGTCTATCTATCACTATGGATTGTTGCTCTTGTCTGCATAATGTCCTATTTAAGTTTGTTATACTCCGCATCAGTCACCGGTTCAAGCCATTCTGCGCTTGCACCTTCAGCCGGAACGCCGATGGCAATATGCTGAAACCAACTGTCGGCAGCGGCACCATGCCAATGCTTCACTTCGGCAGGAATATCGACCACATCACCGGGATTCAACTCTTGAGGCTGCTTACCCCATTCCTGATACCAACCTTTACCGCCCACGCAGATTAGGATCTGGCCACCTTTATGATGGATGTGCCAGTTGTTACGGCAACGTGGTTCAAAAGTCACATTGGAAACATGAAGTTTTCCCTCTCCACTTGCCAGTGCTGCCAGATAACTGTTCCCGATGAAGTATTTGGCATAAGCCGTATTTGGTTCGCCAATCGGGAATGCCCTGTTTTCGATAGGTTCGCCTTCCTTGAATTCCTCTCCATACACCTCGGCAATCGCTTTCTTTGCACGGTAGGCTTCTGCTTCACCTACCTTTTGCATCAATGCTTCCGGGATAGAATGTATTTCCGCATCCGTCAGCCCCATGTTTTTTGCGCCGCGTACGTGTGATTTCAACTGGGGGGCCACGCCTTTCATGCCGGATAGGGCACTGACCGTTACCAGTTCACGTTCCGGGAAAGTCAGGTTATTACGTGCGAATATGTCACCAAAGAGATGTGCTTTCAGGTAATAATCGGTAGCCGGAGCAAATGTATAATTGAAAGGAGCGCCACTAAGCCTGGTCTGTACAATCGTACCTTCTTTCAAGGCATCGAAATCTTCGGGCAGAGAATCGGCATCCTTGCCTTCCTTGTCCGTAATGCCCTTAGCCTTGCGGTCGACAAGCACTTGTTGAAGAACACCCAACCCGTTCAAGCTGCGCGGGAAACCGGTATAAGCATAAAGATGTGAGAGTGCCTCTTTAATCTCACTGACTGTCAAGCCTTCATTTAATCCGGTATGGATAGCTCCGGACAGATTTTCCAAATCACCTTTCGCTTCGAAACATGCGATGGCAACGATGTTCTGCTGCCGTTGGTTCAATACATTTTTCATATTCTGTTGTGCATTAATGGGATGGCAGGTGGCTATGGTTAATAGTGCTGCTGCTATCAGTTTATTTATTGTTCTCATACAAATTATTTTTGCTATTTAATATTATGTTATAGTTACTGTGACAAAGATACAGCCGGTTCGGTGATTAGCTTGTACATAAATTACAGATTATCCAACCATTATTACCGTTTTGAATATACTCTTTCTCCATTAGGTTATTCAAAAAAGGCAAAAAACAGCACATCTGTAATTGAGGTTATGATGTCTGTAATCTGTCTACAAAGAGATTGGATTCCAGCCGCTACTTTTGCAATATGAAATCAGAAGAAAGTTCTGATATGCATTCTGAAAAGAAAATCAACTTAAAAAATCCAATTGATAACGAATATGAAACTGAATTTAATTGTAGGAAAATCGGTATTCACAGCTACTATGTATGCCAATGACAGTGCAAGGGACTTCATGTCCATGCTTCCTTTGACTTTGACACTGGGTGATTATAATCGGAAAGAAAGAAGTAGTCGTCTTCCCAAACGCTTGTCTGTTGATGAACCGGAAGATGGAGTGAATATTTCA
>ERZ839767.4351-NODE-4351-length-14502-cov-2.814702_pt1 | contig 14502 bp, 15 predicted proteins | sample MGYA00519879_ERZ839767 | MGnify/ENA primary metagenome ERZ839767 (study PRJEB31850, sample SAMEA3708852) | human gut metagenome | biome: human gut; feature: human-associated habitat; material: faeces | place: China | collected 2014 ...
CAGTTAATCCTTTTTGCATCATGAGTTCAAATTCTTCTTCATTCATTTCATCAAGTGTCTGAAATGAATTAGAAACCGATAAGGAAAAAGGAATACTCTTCGTCATGATAATTTGTTTATATAGCATATTGATCACAACAGAGGCAGGCACTCCTAGTTGTGCCATAATACCTTCCGCCTTTGCTTTAATATCAGGCTCTACGCGAGCAAGTACATTTGCTGTTTTTGTTGCCATAATCATCACCTCTCTCTATAAATTAATTATATTCTAATGTATAACGATTAGCAATACATTTTTTATTATTGACTATACTCTAATTTTTATTCAGGGTATTAGGGCAACACCCTAACAAGTGAATTGTGGGGTCATAATCCAGTACTTGCTGCATTACAAAATCTAGGAATTCTATCTTAAAAACTTGATATTTCAATCAATCTCAAAATTCTAGTTTGGATAAATATTTTCCGATTTCATTATTTAATAGTTTGAATTTCTCATTAATTTTATATGTTCTATTATAATCATCATTTGTTAATTTTCCTTTTTCATCTAAAATATACTATTATTCTTTTATTTTTAAATAACTACCAAAATGATTATACTCAAAATATACTCACATAAAGTATGTGTTAATATCTTTTTTTATTATATATAAAATTTGAAATCATCCAAGATATAGTAAAAGTGATTACTGCCACAACGAATAATATTTGAATAAACAAATGTGAATAGTCCATCAAATGAATTCCTAATAACTGAAGAATTTTAGTAGAGATATAAACTAATCCAAATGAAATGAATCCACTAACTATCATTGAAACTTCCATTTTTTCACCTTTATTATAATAAGTTACAGGAATAAAGAATGATGCAAAACCTAACGCTACTGCTATACCCATTTCAATACCTTGAAGCATTGTAAAGTTTTTACCTAAAGATTCTACACCCAAGAAAATTTGAACACCATATCCATAAACAGTTGAAATAAGTAAGCCAATACCAATAAAGGACAAAAATGAAATATATCTAGAAGCAACTATTTTATTAGGTAATATTGGTAATATCTTATAATAGTCATACCATTTCTTTTGGGCATCTTGTTGTATACACCCCAAAATACTTAATCCAAAAAATGTAGGTAAGACAATAATTAGAATTGCTCCAAAACCTTTTGATGTAGAAAACCACCCAATGATTAGGACTGATAAGAATAATACTTTCCAACTCGTACCTAGATAATATAAATCTTTTTTTATAAGTCCAAGCATAAGTACGCTCCTTTCACATACAGTGTCATAATATCATCGACCTTTGCAGGATCAACAATGCACTTTGTATATTTATTTGCCATTTTTTCTCTATCTCTAACTAAAATTTCAACCTCATAAGTTTTTTTACGATATCGTATAATGTCTTCTTTATCAATGAATTCAAACTCATCATCTCTGCATTTCATAATGCCATATTCATAAATAAGTTCATCTTTTGAAGATGATAGAATTAACTTACCCTCGTGTATAAATGTAATATAATCAGCAACCTTTTCCAAATCACTTGAGATATGTGATGATAATAATATTGCATGATTTTCATTCTGTACAAACTCCATAAACACATCCAATATTTCATCACGCATAATAGGATCTAGCCCACTTGTTGCCTCATCCAATATAAGTAATTTAGGTTGATGAGATAAAGCAATTGATATTGCTAACTTCATTTTCATTCCTCTACTGAAATCTTTTACTAACTTATTTTTTGGTAAATCAAACTTTTCTATATAGTTATAAAATGTTTTTTTATCCCATTTCTTGTAAATATCCTTAAGAATATTTTCTGTTTGCAGAATATTATAATTATCATAAAACTCGCTTACATCAAACACAACTCCAATATCTTCCTTTAACCTCAAATTATTTTTTTCATTTGTTTGTCCCAATATTGAAATAGTTCCAGAATCTTTCTCTATTGTATCTAAAATACAATTTATAATCGTTGATTTACCTGCACCGTTTTCACCGATTAAACCCATTATATTTCCACAAGGCAAGATAAATGATATATTCTCTAGATGAAAATCTCCATATTTTTTTGTAATATTTTTTATTTCTAATGCATTCATAACAACACACCTTTCTTTTTATTATTCACCTTCATAAAACATCGTTAATATCTCACATAACTTGTCTAGCTGAATCCCATTCGTTCGCCCAATGTCAGCCACTTCCTGTAATTTTTCTTCAGCTAATCGCATTTGTTCTTCCAGTATAAATTCTTTATTTGGCGAAGAAACAAACGTTCCCTTTCCAGCAGCACTCTCAATAAAGCCTGCTCTTTGTAATTCTTCATAAGCCTTTTGCGTTGTTATCACACTAATATGCAAATCTTTTGCTAACATTCTCATTGACGGCAATGAATCTCCACACTTGAGTTCCCCACTCATGATAGCATTTTTTATTTGAGTGACAATCTGCTCATATATTGGTTTTGTAGTATTATTACTGATCAGTATTTGCACAACCATTCCTCCAATGTATATTAATGTAATATATCGTACATGTACAATATATTACATTAATAATTTTTTGTCAAGAGTTAAAAAATGATTGTATTTAATTTTATATCCCTAAAGATCTATTACTGCTAACTTATTTTGTACTCAAACAAAATGAAAAAGTCCGTAAAACCTTATAGAATAAGGCTCTATGGACTTTATTTTTTTATTCGTACTTTTCATGACCGATTAAATACTAAATTTTTTTGTTATCACTAAAAGTGGAGCTGATAAAGATACAAGGTTTAAATGCCATACTTTGTTCTCCCATTCCTGTTATTTTAATTAAGAAAAATTATATCCATTCCGTAAATTCTCATTTAATAATCTTATTTAAGATTACTTTTATTTACATGATAGACCATATATAAATATTCTGAAAAACCTCTTTGCTTAGGATATTTAACTTTTTCACGTCTAACTTCTTTGAAGTCTTTTTTTCTATAACACGCTATCGCTTTATTGTTGATATTTGTTACAGAAAGAAGATATGAAGAATATTCATAATTATTAAATACATAATCAATTAAAGAACTTGCTATACCCTTATGTTGATATTCTTTACACACACCAACTATATCTATATATGCCATTCCCTTATCTAATGGAATTCCTTTTTCCATATCATTCTTCATAGCCATGCCTACCATATATCCTTTGAAAAAGCCGAATTCTTTTTGAAAATCTTTTATAGGTATATGAAATGCTCTAACTTCATCAGTCATCAAGGCTATAAAAGCAACAACCCTTTCATCACATACTGCCACAATATAATTATTTAGAATATGCCCATTCCTTAATGCTCTTGCCATTTTTTCAGTATCTGTAGAGAGTTGTTTCCAATCATCTGAAAAAGCATCTGCATAAATGAAGGCTATATCATTCCTATCTAATTCTGTCGCTTTTCTTATCTCCATAAATACCTCCTCAAATTTATATGTGTAGGATTATAATATGAGCCTCTATTACTATATGGTCCACAAAATTTATTGATATTAAAACTTGAAATTCTCATAAAGCACCTCCTACTTTCCTAGTATAATATTTTTTACAGAGACCCAAGAGTTTATTCTTACATATTCTATTTTCTATAAACATCTCTACAAATCCAACTTTTGTTAATTTAATTGTATCATTTATAAACAAACAAATATAGAAAAACAGCATATAAAAAGTGATTGTTGTCGCAAAGTAAATAAATGCAATAACAATGCAATGAGTAACCATATGAGTACAAAAAAAGAGCTCAAAACCCTTATATATAAAGGCTTTCAGCTCTAGTAGGGTTATTCCCACTCCATTACATGGATGCTTAATATAAGCAAATATGACCTAAAATAAGGCATTTTAGAATACTATTGGACTTTATAAAACAAAAATATATAAATAAAAAATGCAATTTTAATGCAATGAAGTACATCAAAATTCTTATAAATCATTTCTGTTATCCAATGAAATATAAAGAGCAAAAGCAAGGTATTTATGATATGATCAACCTTGCTTTTATATGTCTTTTGCGAATTTATACCCCACACCCCAGACCGTAATGATGTACTGTGGCTTGTCTGGGTCGGGTTCAATCTTCTTTCTTAACTTTCTTATAAATGAAATCAAATTCTTTGCGTCTGGTGCATAATCATATCCCCAGACATTTTCATATAACTGTTCTTTTGTAAATACCTGCCCTCTATAAGAATACAGAAAATAGAACAAGTCAAATTCTTTAGATGTTAAGTACAAATGATTACCATTTTTATCCGTTATAGTGCGAGTAAAGATATTCATTGTTAAATCGCTCTTTTGTTCTACAAACATAGTAGGAGCACTGGATAACTTGGCAGATAACCATTCAACAGTCTGCTGGAACAGTTTTTCTTAAATATCCTTAAATAAAACCACTAATATTTTCCCATTATTACCACCTGTCTTGTTTAATTAATACTTCAACTAGATTGCTTATTGCTTCAAAACGTTTCCGATTACTTTTTTGCCCAAAGGTTACATACTACTCATCATTTTAAAAAATTCAGGGGATGCGGATGTCATAACTATTTGTACCACAGTTGCTATATTTATTACAAAGTGCCCAGCCATAATAGGAACTGGGTTACATTTTTTGCGGTATAAATAGCATATAACAATAGTTAAAGGCAGAAATGATAAAAATCGATATAAAACATATTGGAAATCAAACAATGTCGGAATAAAACTGTGCTGAATAGCAAAGAAAAATGCAGGTATAAGGACTCTTGCTTTTGTGTTTTGAATACTATTTATCCCTATGCCTAGATATAGTCCATCTTCTGCTAATGTAGTGGTCAATGGTAAAAGCATACAATTTATAATGGCAAGTATGATTGGTATAGGCTGTATCATCATAGCTGGTAAGTAAGGTAATTCACCATAGCATAAAAACCCTGCAATATACATTCCACCCATTCCAAGTAAAAGAAATAGAAAGATTGTCCAAACAACTGACTTTGCCTTTGTTTGCCCCTTCCTATAATTTATTAACATAGCATAAGAGATTTTTTTACTTTTACAATATCGAAGTAACATTAGAATTGTCAGTATATTTAGTATGCTTACAATCACCGACCACCATTTGCTTATTTCTGGTAGTTTTTTATTTAAAAGCGTACTGCCTAAGATGAAAACTATTATAAACATGAAACATCTTACTGACAAAAAACAATATAATTTAAAATCAGATGATTTACGCATAAGCCCTCCTTGACCGCACAGTTCAAATATTTAATACTTTTATATGGTTTTATAGAATTTCACCAAAATAATATTCTAAAGTTTTATGTATGAAATCCTTTCTTTCAATAGGATTTCGTAAATCAATATCTAGCTCTTGTTTTATAAGGTTCGTTCTTAAAAAAACACCTTGTAAAGATTGAATTAAAAGCATACTTATTAAATTTGGATTTGAAATATTGTTTTTAGAGCATATATCAATTATAAGAGGTTTCCAAACATTTAAAGTCTGATTAGTATTGTCATTTGCGGTCGGTGTTTTATGGTCAGTAAGTATGGAAATTAACGCTAAATTTTCATTTTCGTATAGATAAGTGTATATCATGTTTAAAATACTTTCTAACTTTTCTAAACTTGTCATATCTGCCGTATGCGTCAGATACCCTTCCAATCCTTGAATCATGTGACCAACCATTTTTTGTACGCACTGATTCAAAAGATTTTCTTTTGTTTGAAAATGATAGTTTATTTGACTGACAGCAATTCCTGCTTCTTTACTTATATCCCTATTAGTTATACATTCAGGGTCTCCGTCAGTTTTTTGAATTAAAGCTATTGTTGTATCAATAATTAAATTCTTAGTATCTTTCTTCATTTTTCAGATATCCTTTCACTTTATAAATCAATAATTCAATCAACAATTGAATTATTGATTTAATTTTACCTCTAATAATTGACAATGTCAATTTATATTAGGATTATTTTCTCTACAATTTTCCAATTATCGCCTTTTTGTAATATCAACTCATACTGCGAAATATACAATACCTTTGTTTGGTTATCAATAAATTTCACAGATACTTTATTCTGTTTAGTCTTATATAAAGGCAGGCATTCAGATCAGCGTGCGAAGCGTAAGCTGTCTGAAAATGCCTTTGCCTTGCAGGAGTGGCGTAAGCCACGACTGCTTGTAAGCCCCCAGTATCTAACAGGGGGGGTACAAAAAATCAGGAAACAGGCAACAAAACACTAAAATCCCTAGTAAGTATGCAGGTTTTGATGTTTTTTTCATTTTGTCATATATAGGCTAAAATCGGACAATTCTACAATTATGTACATTACAAGAATTATTTTATTTATTTCAATTATAGATTGCCAATTCGCTATTTCTCATACGTACTAATGGTGAAAGAAATAAAGAAACTTTTCTATAAAGGTTCTCTTGGTAATCAGATATTTTTGAAATCACAAAAAGCATTTAAACAGATTGAATGGAAAGATGCATGGCAGGTATACAAAGACGAATCAGATGTAACAGCTGATTTTCACGCTCGCAGAGAAGTAAATCAATTTTTTTCTAAAATGGTTTACAAATCGCACTTTGTATTTGTGTTACATAGTGAGGAAGATATTTATTTCTTTTCCCTGCTCATTGAAAATTGAATAAAGCAATCAAATACGTTCGATGATATAACGAGCCTGTGGATTTATACGCCATGACCTTATGTAATAAGAGAGCGATACTTATTAACGTTTCCACAAATAGTCATTGGTATGGCTATTGCCATGACTTATATCATCGGTATAATGATACACCCGTATGACACGGTTTCGCCCATTAGAATGGGAAAGGTGCAAGTCCTGTGAAGCTATAACCAATAGCTGTTTGATTGCTTATAAAAAACGAATTGCGAGATTATATCAAATTATGAAAGACGTTCCATTTAAAAGTTGTTATAATAGTAGGCAGATAATAGAGATTATCTAGCCTACGGAAAGGAGCATTATGATAACAGTCACAAAAAAAGACTTAGTAGAACTAGGTTATGGTAATTCTTTTGCTACTGAAATCATTAGAGAATGTAAAAAGCTAATGATTAAAAAAGGTCATACTTACTATCAGTCAAGAAAACTAGATAGAGTACCGATTGAAGCAGTACAAGAATTACTTGGAATCACTCTAAATAAAGAAATTTGATTGTACTTCTTGCATCAATTTGTGAGGAGGAAAAATGGCAAACGAACCAATTAAAAAAGCAAAGAATGGAACTTATTATTTTAGAGCAAATCTAGATTACCACCCTGTTACAGGAAAACAGATACAAAAATACCGTAGTGGCTTTTCATCAAAGAAAGAAGCCAAAGAGGAATATTCAAAATTAATACTGACTAGTGTTGACGATTTAGTGGAGGAAGAAAAGAAAGAAATCACATTTAAACAATACGTAGATGAATTATTTTTCCCTTGGTATAAAAGCCAAGTCAAAGAAAGTACATTCAAAAACAGACATCAATCTATGTGCAAGCACTTCAAATATTTTGATAAAACGTTAGTGAATAAGATTACACCTATTCATGTACAAAGTTGGCAGTTGAAATTATCAAAAGTTTATGGACCAAATTACATACGTAATGTACAAGGTATGTTTTCAAGAGCAATGGATAGAGCAATCGTTCTAGGACTAGCGAAAGAAAACCCATCTAAAATTATTGGTAATATCAAAAAGCATAAAGTAAAGATTGAATTTTGGACACTAGACGAATTTCAAAACATCATAGCATTATTGAAGAAAGATGATTATTATGAGCATTACATCTTCATATCGTTATGGTTATTGTTCATGGCTGGTCTACGCATTGGAGAAGCTTCAGCTTTACAATGGAAAGATATTGATTTTGAAACAGGTGTATTAAGCGTTACTAAGAACTTATATTATAAATCTTGTAATGATTATAAATTTGTTGAGCCAAAGACAAAAGCAAGTGTTCGTCAAATCGTTCTTGATGAGGATACATTAGAACAATTACAACTTTGGAAATCAGCACAACAAAAAATAATCAAAACAGATTTTTTATTAAGCTATAATGGTACACCTACCAACAAGCACTCATTACCTAGAGCGATTGAGAAGTTATCAGAGATGGCAAACATACATCGTATCAAAGTACATGCCTTACGACACTCTCATGCTTCCCTACTCATCAGCATGGGTGAAAATCCTCTTATCATCAAAGACCGCTTAGGTCATGAAGATATTGAAACAACACTCGGTACATATGGACATCTTTATCCCAACAGTAATTTTGAGGTAGCTAGAAAGCTCAAAGGTGTGATAAACTATCAGCCTGTGGAAACGGATAAAAATGATAATTCACACTTTGGATTTCATCGAAAAAACAAAGAAATTAATGCAATAACAATGCAATGAGTACCATATGAGTGCAAAAAAAGAGCTCAAAACCCTTATATATAAAGGCTTTTCGCTCTTGTGGGTTTATTCCCACTCGATACTGGTTATTGTATTTATCTTGTTTTCATATGAATTATAGTACTATTTATACATCTTAATCTAATGAATAATGCTTATTCTACATAATATTTTTAAATTATATTGTCAGTGTATTGTCATTTATCTTTTAAGAAAACTTGGTTATTTTTAGTCAACAGATTTCAATGCACTAAGCATATCTAGTTTGCTTAATTTTTTGTTCATAATATAACCTAATATTACTGTAATCCCAACAATTAGCATTACTGGAACAACAAATGCTTTTGCTCCTAATGCCGAATTAAACATAACTTCATCAGGTGGTACTACAGCTAGAATATATTGATAAAGAATATCTCCAAATACAAACCCTGCTAAAATCCCAATGAGAGAGAGTAAAATGGTTTCTCTATAAATATACATTGTGACTTCCTTGTCGTAGAAGCCGAGTACTTTAATTGTCGACAGTTCTCGAATACGCTCTGCGATATTTATATTGGTAAGATTATAAAGAATGACAACCGCAAGCATAATAGCTACTACAATCAACACTTGCATAACTTTATTCAAAGATACAACAATTGTATCAATTTGATTGGTTAATGTCATGTTTTGAACAACACCCTTTACGCTATCAGATTGCATAAATTTACTTGCTTGTACACGAGCATTTTCTTTGGACTTATCTTTCAATATAATCAAATTTGCATTAGGTTCATATTCTTTTGAAAATGATTTTTCGTAATATGAATCATTCATGAAAAGATAGTGACCTGTATACATTTCTGTAATATCAGCAACTTTTAGTTTATATTCTCGGCTATTTGAATCGGATATAGTGAAACTATCTCCAACTTCAACATTTAATAATTTTGCAAATCTCTCTGAGATGACAGCTCCCTCCTTCTCTTTTAAATCTATTTTCTTTTGTGTCTTACGATATTCAAGAGCGATATAATCATCAAATTTTGCTTCATCATTTGTAACAATCAATTTGATTTCTTGCTTATCTTGATTTTTACCAGCTACTTTTGTAAGTGAATCATAATATACTGGTGATTGTTGCTTAACCGCTTCATCCGTTAATAACGCATTCATTTCATTTTGCTTTTCATCATTCAGATTATTATTTTGAGCCACGATTAAATCATATTTAATAATTTCTCCAAATTGTTTCTCATTAATTCCAGAAATAGAATTTTGAACACTAAAGCCGGCAAACAATAAGGTAACTGCTCCACAAACTCCAAAGATTGTCATTAACATTCTTTTCTTATAACGGAAAATATTTCTAGCGGTTACTTTATGAGTAAAACTCATTTTATTCCAGATTGGCTTAATGTATTCTAAGAAGATTTTAGAACCTTTTGCTGGAGGTTTTGGTAATAATAATGTCGCTGGTTTTTCTCTCAATTCTCTAGAAGCGACAATCCAAGCTGGAAGAATAGTACTTATCATTGCTAAAATTAATGCAATTATCGTTGTTTTTAAATAAAAGTGCATTTCTATTTGTGGAACATCAAAGCTTGCCCCATATGCATTATAAATAATTATAGGAACTAATATATGACCTAAGACTATACCTGCGATGGATCCTGTCAATTCAGAAACCAAACCATAAATGGTAAACTTTTTCATGACATCTTGATCTGTATATCCTAGTGCCTTTAATGTACCCGAATTGATTCTTTCTTCATCAACAAAACGTGTCATTGTTGTTAATGTAACTAAGGCAGCTACAAAATATAAGAAGATTGGGAAAACATTTGCCAAAGAATCAATAATTATAGAAATTGTATCATAGATTTTGTAACCATTAGAACCTGGAACTTCTCTACGCGTATTTAAAGAATACACAGGAAGTTCTAATTGATCCATAGTGTCTCTGGCATCTGCTAATTTTTCTTCATTCTCGCTTATTTGCTTTTCTGCATCACCTTGTTTTTCATTAAATTCTTTTAATCCATTTTGATACTCACTCTCTTTTTCAGAGAGTTCCTTCTTAGCGAGTTCAAGTTTTGAAACATTTTCTTTATATTCATTATCTTTTGATGATAATGTTTTAAAAGAATCTTCCCATGTTGCTAAACCACTATAGTAGGTATTTAAACTTTGATTATATAAATTAATACCGTCTTGATATTTAGAGTATCCTTTATTATATTCTAATTCTTTTTTCCCTAATAACTGCTTTTGAACTAATAGTGTTTGTTTTGACTGATTGAGTTTTGCTTCATTTTCTGAAAGTTCTTTCTCCTTCGCCTCTATGGCAGACATCCCCAGAGTATACGTATCCCTCATAAATGATTGATACTCAATTTCCGCTGCTTGAAGTCCTGCATTGACACCCTCCAATTGTTTAGTTATTTCTTTTCTTTCTTCACTAGAAAGATCTGGGTTTTTAAGTTGCTTGTCAAGTGTATCTATACTTTGCTGATAAGAATCAATCGCACCTTCATATTGAACTTTCCCCTTATTTAATGCATGTTTATTAGCATCAATTTGGACTTTTCCAGTGCTAAGTTCTGCTTCTTTTGACGCAATTTCTTCTGTCGCTGTATCAATTTGTTCCCAACCTTGCACAATTCCTAGGTGAGCTGTATTTAGCTGTGATTCGGTTGCTTGTGATGTACCTTTAGCACTATCTAACTCCTGCTTTGCAAGGCGTAATTGTTCCCACTTTTCATTTAATTGAGTTTGTCCAGTAGACAATTGTTGTTGTGCTTCTTGTAGCTTTGTATCTGAGGAACTAATCGTTGCTTTCGCTACTTCGATTTGCTTATTGGCATTTGCTAACTGTTCTTCTATATTTAATAATTTTTGTTTCGCTTCATCAAGTTGTTTTTGCCCATCATCAATTTGTTTTTGATATTCTTTTTTGATAGTTTCTAGTCTCAACTCTGGCTGATTTACTAATAATTTTTCTAATTTACTTTTGTGATTTTGAATACAGTCCGTATATTTATTTGTATATGGATCTATATTTTTTGTATCTTTGAAAGTAATACGTGCTAGCATATAATAATCTAAGTCAAAAACACTATCTTTCACAAAAGCGTATCCTTTTAATTCTCCTGCCCCTGCGCTTGATTGTCCCATATTGATAGAGGATAAAAATTCTGGTGAATTTACAAAACCTACAATTTTAAAAGAATGCTTTTTTAAAACATAGTTTCCAGAAGCATCTTCTTTTTCACTAAATTTTATAGTATCACCAATTTTATATTTATCTGCATACGTATTTGATAAGACAATTTCACTATCTTTGTTTGCATTTCTTCCCTCTATCAATTCATATTTTGAAATTTCATCGGGATTAGAAAAAATACGGATAGCGTCTGTTGAATCTTTAATTTCAACATCTTTTAAATACCCATACTCAATTCTTTCACTACCAGATAACTGATTGATTGCTTTTTGATTTTCTTTATCAATTCCATAATCTCCAATTACCGTAATGTCTGATAGATTCAAATCTTGAAAATAATGGTTTCCTGTATCTCGTATATTTGGTCCTGTTACTTTAAGACCAACTAAAGCAAAGGAACCTAGCATCATCAAAGCGAAGATAGAGATGAATCGTCCTTTTGTGTGAGAAAAACATTTTTTTATATCTTCCCATAATTTTTTCTTTTTCATGAGTATCACCTACCATTCAATTTCTGCTATGCTTTGTGGGTTTGAATTTACTTCTATATTTTTTACTTGAGCATCATGCATATGAATCACACGATTTGCAATTGGTGCAATCGCTGCATTATGCGTTACGATAACAACGGTTGCTCCCTTTTGTGTACACATATCTTGTAATATTTGTAATACCTGTTTTCCTGTTTGATAATCCAGAGCACCTGTAGGTTCATCACATAATAAAATTTTAGGATTTTTAGCGATAGCTCTAGCAATGGCTACTCTTTGTTGTTCTCCTCCAGATAACTGAGAAGGAAAATTATTCATTCGATTTGCCAACCCTACATCTTTCAATACTTGACTAACATCGAGAGCATTTTCGACAATCTCTGAAGCCAACTCTACATTTTCTTTTGCGGTTAAATTTTGTACCAAGTTATAAAACTGGAATACAAACCCTACATCATTTCTTCGATATGTTGTTAATTGTTTAGGTGTATAATCTGATATATCTTTTCCATCAATTACCACTTTTCCTTGATCATTGCTGTCCATACCGCCTAAAATATTGAGCACGGTAGACTTTCCAGCTCCAGATGCCCCTAAAATAATGGCTAACTCTCCTTTTTCAATAGCGAAATTCACATCTTTATTTGCATATATTTTACTATCACCCATTTCATACGTTTTACAACTGTTTAGCATTTCTATATAACTCATAATTCAATCCTCCAATCTTTTGCAATACCATATAATTCATAATTGTTCTTTTCTTCTTTAAGCGTTAATTGAATTGAGCAAAAATCAAAAGTCCCTACTGCTGTATAATTTGATTTACGCATGAGCGAAACTATTTCTCCCTTCAATTCGCACTGTCCATGTTCTAGTATTTTCCCAGACAATACGTTTTGATGATTTAAAATATCAAGATAGCCAGATATATCTTTATTATTTATGTTCAACACTATACTGCCATCCCGTATACCAACTGGTGTCATCATTTTTATCGCGTAACAATATTGTTCTGTATACTCTCCCATAAATGTTTGCTCCTTTCTTGTTACACCATTATTATAAAAATGTATGAATACAAAAAGTATGGTCATATTTGTACAGTTGAGTAAAATACGGTCAAACATAAATGAATTGATGGGCAAATCATTAAAAAATATCCATTGAATCATTTGATGGATAAGTGTATATTAAATTTATACAAGGAGATTTTACCTATGAAATATGAAATCACAAGTTTAAATACCAAAAAGCTTTTTGCTGAAGCATTGAAAAAAATTATCTTACAGAAATCTTTTTCTAAGGTTACTGTCAGTGAGTTGATACGCGAATGTGGTGTTAATAGAAAGACTTTTTATTATCACTTTTCAGATGTTTATGATTTATTAAAATGGACATTAGAACAAGAAGCAATCGATGTTGTTAAAAACTTTGACTTGATTGTTGATTATGAGGAAGCAATTTTATTTGTTATTGAGTATATTAAAGTAAACAATAAATTTTTAAACAACATCTATGATTCTTTAGGTAGGGATGAGCTAAAAAGATTTTTTTATACTGATTTTGTAGGCATTGTAGAAATTATCATAGGCAAAGCCGAAGAGGAAACACATAAAAAACTTACTGATAATTTCAAAAAATTCTTAGCTGCTTTTTATACTGAAGCAATTGCTGGAACACTTGTAGAAAGGATTACGCATCAAGATCAACAGAGCAAAGAGGAATTGGTTACCTATATTTCTACCGTATTCCGCTCATCACTTACTTCTGTAGTAAGAGAGTTCCCTAATAGTTTGGATTCTCTTAACTACAAAAGCGATACTTAGAACTCAAGATTTTATATATTTTGTACTCATATAATAAAAAATAAAAAGTCCATAAAACCTTATTGGATAAGGTTTTATGGACTTTTTGATTTATTCCCACTCGGATAGTACCATTTAATATTAAACATATTTATTCACATTTCACATACTATTTGGCTATTTTTAGCTTGTTTTATCTCAATTATATTGACTATATGAGCTAATGGTATCAAAACGGTAGCAGAATAATTTATAATTATCTGTATAGTGTTCATTGAAACAATTCAATCATTATTTATCAATATTTTCAAGACGTAAATATTATCAAAAGAACTATTCTTCTACTTTATTTTTTTCAACAGATTCGTCCACTCTTCCGACCATTCTTTATTGTTTTTAAAAAATATTTTGCTAGAAGACGCAATTTTACAAAAGCTCTTTAAACATTCATAGTCCATAGTGATATTTAGTAACAAAACATTGGCATTATCATTTGATAATCCACGAATAAAGAAAATATCTTGAAAT
>ERZ839767.4353-NODE-4353-length-14498-cov-3.265388_pt1 | contig 14498 bp, 9 predicted proteins | sample MGYA00519879_ERZ839767 | MGnify/ENA primary metagenome ERZ839767 (study PRJEB31850, sample SAMEA3708852) | human gut metagenome | biome: human gut; feature: human-associated habitat; material: faeces | place: China | collected 2014 ...
CTCGCTCTGGGCGATCTCGTTTTCGTGGTGCGGGAAGACGAGATCCTTGCCGCCGCAGTGGATATCCAGCGTCTCGCCGAGGTATTTCATGCTCATCGCAGAGCATTCGATATGCCAGCCCGGACGGCCCATCCCCCACGGAGATTCCCACGCCGGCTCGCCCGGCTTCTGCGCCTTCCAGACGGCGAAATCCATCGGATGGCGCTTGTTCGGGTCAACGTCGATGCGCGCGCCGCTCTCCAAATCCTCAAGGTTCTGGCCGCAGAGCTTGCCGTAGCCGGGGAACGCCTGCGTATTGTAGTAAACGTCGCCGTTGTCGCAGGCATAGGCCAGGCCCTTGTCGATCAGCTTCTCAATCAGCGCGATGATATCCGGGATATGCTCGGTCGCGCGCGGATTGACCGTCGCGCGCTCGATGCCCAGCGCATCCGCGTCGGTGTAATATTCTTTGATGAAGCGATCGCCCAGCTCCTTGACGGTGATGCCCTCTTCGTTGGCGCGGCGGATCATCTTATCGTCGATATCGGTGAAGTTCTGAACGTACTTCACTTCATAGCCTTTGTGCTCCAGATAGCGGCGCAGCGTGTCAAACACGATAAACGGACGCGCGTTGCCGATATGGAAATAGTTGTAGACCGTCGGGCCGCAGCAGTAAATGCGCACCTTGCCCGGCTCGATGGGCTTGAACTCTTCCTTGCGGCGGGTCTGCGTATTATAGATCTGCATCATCTTCAATATCCTCCTTGGGTACGGTTGTACCGTAATGATTGTGCATTTGTTCTTCCAGTTCGCTCACCCGGCGTTCAAGGGCCACAATGTGCTCCTTGATCGGGTCGGGCAGGTGAACGTGATCGAGATCGACATGCGGGGCCGCGCTTTCGCGGCGGACAACGCGGCCGGGGTTGCCGACCACGGTGCAGTTGGGCGGCACCTCCTTGAGCACCACCGCCGACGCGCCGATTTTGCTGCCGCTGCCGACGGTGAACGGGCCGAGCACCTTTGCGCCCGCGCCGATCATGACATTGTTGCCGATAGTCGGATGGCGTTTGCCGGTATCCTTGCCGGTACCGCCGAGGGTCACGCCCTGATATATCATAACATCGTCGCCGATAACGGCGGTCTCGCCGATAACGACGCCGGTGCCGTGGTCGATGAAAAAGCGCCTGCCGATGGTCGCCGCCGGGTGTATCTCTATCCCGGTTTTACGCGCCGCCCGCTGCGATATCCAGCGTGCGAGGAAGAACATCCTGCGGCGATAGCACCAATTGGCTCTGCGGTGCATTCTTATAGCTTTAAGACCCGGATAGAGGAAGAAGATTTCGAGCGCGCTTCTCGCGGCGGGGTCGCGCCGTTTGAAGGTGCTTATATCCTCCCTGAGCCTGTCAAACATAAATATCAACTCCTTGAGCTCGGATAAAATTGCTGCCGCGATGCGGCGTTAGTTGTTTGGAGTGCGTATGCGCTGTTAATAAGTCTGTGCATTTTCGCGGGCGGATGATATCCGCCCCTACAGCCGCTCAATATACAAATAACATACAAAAAGCCCCCGTTATCCTTGCGGACAACGGAGGCGCCTGAGCGCGGTTCCACTCCTGTTTATATCTCTGCGCGCAAATACGCGCCCGGCCGATAACGGTGCCTTCCGCGCAGGGATACTGTTATTCCCCCTGCGTGCTGACGGGTGCATTTCGCCTTCATACGGCAAGGAGCTTTCTCAGCTTCGGGCTCCCTCTCTTTTGCCGCGAATATCCGGCTACTTCTCCCGGTAAACGCATGTTATTTTTTGGTTTTTGTCAGCTGATATGACTCGCATATCTACTAATTATTATATTGAAATCACTTGGAAAAGTCAATAAGTTTTTTGCTGTCCACAAAATATGTGATGCCCGAAACGACCGTCAGAACGGCGGTTATCCAGAGCATGATATTCGACACTCTCGCGAGAGTGAACCAGCCGGCGTTTGCAAAAATATCAAACGTCGCGTCAAGCTCGGCAAGGAGCATGATAACAATAGTGAACACCATCTGGCTGACGGTTTTCGCCTTGCCCCAATAGTTTGCGGGGATAACAATGCCCTGCGCCGTGGCGATAAGGCGGACGCCTGCGACGGCGAACTCGCGGGTGAGGACTATCATGACGATCCAGATGCTGCACCAGCCCTCGCGCATGAATGCGAGCAGAGCGGCAGTGGTGAGCATTTTATCGGCGAGCGGATCGAGAAGCTTGCCGAAAACGGTGATAAGATTATTCTTTCGTGCAATCTTGCCGTCGAGCATATCGGTCAGTGACGCGACTGCAAAAACGGCGAGCGCGACTATGTAATGATAAGGGAACTCAATAAGCATCAGCGCGAGATAAATAGGCGCGAGGAACATTCTTATGAGCGTCAGTTTATTGGGCAGATTCAGCTTTTGCATTTCAATTCCCCTTTCCGGGTTTTATTTTACTGTTCTTCCGAGCAAGTCATATTCGTTAACGCCGAGTATCTCGACATCGACGAACTCGCCTTCTTTTATGAAATCGGGCGAGGTGAAGATTATCTTGCCGTCGATATCGGGCGCGTCCATATATGAGCGACCCGAGTAGCTGTCGGTATAATCATCGTAGCTCTCGGTGAGCACGCGCAGGGTCTTGCCGATCATATTGTTGTTCTTTTCGGTCATTATCTCATACTGATCCTGCATGATGACCTCGGCGCGGCGGGATTTGACATCGTCGTCGACCTGATTCTCCATCTTCGCGGCGGGAGTACCCTCCTGCGGGGAATATTCAAAGCACCCGAGGCGCTCGAACTCCTCCTCGTTGACGAACTCGGCGAGCGTCTCGAACTCGCCGTCGCCCTCGCCGGGGAAGCCGACGATGAACGTAGTGCGGATAACGATATCCGGCATACGCTCGCGCAGTTTTCTTATAACCTCGCGGGTCTCTTCCGCGGTGCTGTGGCGGTTCATCGCCTTGAGGATTTTATCGTCCGCGTGCTGGAGCGGCAGGTCTATATAATGGAGCACCTTGGGCTGGGAAGCCATGGTGTCGATAAGCTCGTCGGTTATCTTATCGGGATAGCAATAGAGCAGGCGTATCCACTCGATGCCGTCGATCTCACAGAGCAAATCAAGCAGATGAGCGAGCCTGTATTCGCCGTAGATATCAATGCCGTAGGACGAGACATCCTGCGCGATAAGCACGAGCTCTTTGACGCCCCCATTCGCAAGGGTCTTCGCCTCTTCGACTATGCTCTCCTCGTCGCGGCTGCGGAAGGGTCCGCGGATGGACGGGATGGCGCAATAGGTGCAGCAGTTCGAGCAGCCCTCGGCTATCTTGAGATACGCCCAGTAATCGGGAGTGGTGAGCACGCGCTCGCCGCACATGGGGAGCTCTTTTTTGTCGGGGAAAACATTGGTCTGCTTGCCGTCGAGAACCTCGTCAACTATCTTGTCGATATCGCCGTTTGCGCCGATGCCGACGACCGCATCAACCTCGGGAATCTCCTGAAGTATCTCGTCGCGATAGCGCTCGGCGAGGCATCCGGTGACAATGACCGCGCGAACAAGTCCGTCTTTTTTGAGGCCGACCATCTCCAGAATTGTGTCGATAGCCTCCTGCTTGGCGGAGTCGATAAACGCGCAGGTGTTGACTATAACTGCGTCGAGGCGCTCGAAATTGTCCGCATTTTCAAATCCGGCGTTCTGAAGCTTTGCGAGCATCAGCTCACCGTCGACCTGATTCTTCGGGCAGCCGAGCGACACGAATAAAACTCTTCTTTTCTTCATCAAACAGTTCTTCCTTTCGCTTGATAACAGAAATTATACACTATTTTTTCCTTTTCTTATCTTCTAACAGGAAAATTGATCGTCCGTATCTTCATATTCCTCGTCCACAGAGCGCATTGCCGAACGGATATCGGAATAGCCATAGCCGAGGCGGGTCAGGGCGTTGAAGGTGCGCCGCCTGCCCTTTTCATCGGAAAATTTGCCTGCGAATTTGGTCTCCAGCAGATTTTTTATCCGCTCAACATCGTCGCCGTCGAGCTCTTCGGCGCATTCGCTCGCCGTCTCGCGCGATATTCCGCGCTGTCTTAGCTCCTGTTCAATGCGTTTTTTACCCATGCCGCGCCGCTCATACAGCTCCTGCGCGAGGGTGTGGGCATAGCGCTCGTCGTTGACATAGCCCATCTCTTCAAGGCGTTCGACCGCTTCGCGCGCAAACTCCGCGCCGGAGCGGCGGGCAACCTTTCGCTGAAGCTCCTTTGACGAATGGTCGCGCCGCGAGAGAATATCGACAGCCGCGTTAAATGCACGGCAGGAGCCTGCCGCCTCGCAAAAGGCGGCAAACTCCGCATCGTCAATTTCATCGCCGGAGCGTATATTCTGACTCGCCCAGAAATCCCGGGTAACGGTCAGGCGGTACTCCCCGTCGACAAGTATATGTATTTTTTGTCCCCTGCCCTGCTGTGCCGTTATCTTCATCAATCGTCGTCATCAACAACGATGTCAAGCTTCGCCTTTGCGCCGGAACGGCTCGTGGGCTTCTTGGGCATCGCGGCGGGTGCAGGCTCAGCGGCAGGCGCAGGCTTTGCGGCAGCTCTTGCGGCGTTGTTCTCCGCCATAAGGCGCTCGCGAACCTGGGCTTCAAGCTCCGCCATAAAGTCGGGATGCTCGCTGATATAATTCTTGACGTTGTCTCTGCCCTGACCGAGGCGGTTCTCGTTATAAGAGAACCACGCGCCGCTCTTGTGGATAATATCATATTTGACGGCGAGGTCGAGTATTTCGCCGACCTTGGATATGCCCTTGCCGTACATGATATCAAACTCAGCCTCTTTAAAGGGCGGAGCGACTTTATTCTTGACTATCTTAGCCCTTGTACGCGAGCCGATGAACTCATTGCCGGGACCTTTGAGCTGCTCTATCTTGCGGACATCAATACGTATAGAAGCATAGAACTTCAGCGCACGACCGCCGGTTGTGACCTCGGGGTTGCCATAGACAACGCCGACCTTTTCACGCAGCTGGTTTATGAAAATTATAATAGTATTCGACTTTGAAATCGCGCCCGCGAGCTTTCTGAGAGCCTGCGACATAAGGCGCGCGTGAAGACCGACATGGGAGTCGCCCATATCGCCCTCAATTTCCGAGCGCGGAACAAGAGCCGCAACAGAGTCGACGACTATAACATCGATAGCGCCCGAACGGGTCAGAGCTTCGGTTATCTCGAGCGCCTGCTCGCCGTTATCCGGCTGAGAGACGAGAAGAGAATCGACATCAACGCCGAGATTCGCGGCATACACGGGATCGAGCGCGTGCTCGGCATCGATAAACGCAGCCTCGCCGCCCATTCTCTGAGCCTCGGCGACAACATGGAGCGCGAGAGTGGTTTTACCGGACGACTCGGGACCGTATATCTCGATTATTCTGCCGCGCGGAAGTCCGCCGATGCCGGTGGCGGCGTCGAGGGTAACGGAGCCGGTCGAGATAGCCTCGACATTCATTGCCGTATTCTGGCCGAGTCTCATTATCGAGCCTTTGCCGAAATTTTTCTCTATCTGCGATATCGCAGTTTCAAGCGCTTTCTGTTTATCTGCCATACTGTTCCGTCCTTTCGGGGAGCTGAAATTTTGTTCGTACAAATGTTCTGTTCTTATTCTACATCATACCCCTGCAAAATGCAAGGGTATTTTGAAAATTATTTTGATCTTGCAAGAAAAGCGATGTTTATGGCGTGGTCGCCGACACGCTCGAAGTCGGTTATGGTGTTGAGATAGAGCATACCAGCTTCGGTGTTGCACTCCTTGCGGTTGAGGCGGAATATATGCGAATCCTGGCATTCGAGGGTCAGGTCGTCGATATGCTCTTCGAGGTCGGAGAGTTCCTTTGCCTCGTTGTCGCTGAGCGACTGGTTATCAAACGCCGCCATCGAACGCTCAAGCAATGTAACGACACTGCCGCAGAGCTGGTTGAGCTCCTCCCTCGCGGGGTCGGAGAACTTGAGCCCCTCGCCAATATTGTGCTGAGCCGCTTCGGCGAGGTTTATCGCATGGTCGCCGACGCGCTCGATATCGTTTATCGCGTGGAAGACGCGGGCGATATAATCCGAGTCGCTGTCGGTTATATCAAGAGCGTTGAGCTTGACGAGATACGAGGTTATATGATGGTTGAGGTAGTTTATGATCTCTTCGTTTTCCATGACCTTGTCGAGATCTTTGTCGCTGCGGTTTATGAGCGCGTGGGCGCTTGTCTCAAAGTTATCGCGCGCGAGCTTCGCCATGCGGGCGACCTCCTTGCTGACCTGCATGACAGCGAAGGGGGGCGTATTGAGCAGACGGTCGTCGATGAACTTGCAGTGCATCTCGCTCTCGCTGTCGTCCTTGCCGGGAACGAGCAGGCAGGAGAGCTTGACGAGAGCTTTCGCGAACGGGAACATAACAACGGTCGAGACGATATTGAACACGATATGCGATATGGCTATCTGCGCCATCGGGTCGGGCGACAGTTTCTCTATCCACTCGACATAGGGAGTGAGCAGGGCGATAAGAATGAATATGCCCGTGCCGATAAGATTGAAGAGCAGGTGGATAACTGCGGCACGCTTTGAATTTTTCTTCGCGCCGACGGTCGAGAAGAGCGCCGTGAGGCAGGTTCCGATATTCTGACCGAAGAGGACGAAAACGGAGAACTTGAGCGGCACGAGTCCCTGCATGGCGAGAGTCTGGAGCACGCCGACGGAAGCCGAGGAGCTCTGGAGCACGGCGGTCATGACTATGCCGAGGATAATACCGAACAGCGGGCGCAGAGGCGACTCCGAGACGGTGACGATAAAGTTCATGAAGCCTGCGCTATCTCTGAGCGGAGCCATGGAATCGGACATCATATCGATGCCGAGGAAGAGCAGACCGAAGCCTGTGAATATTGCGCCGAGGTTCTTGACAACGGTCTTTTTCGACGCGAGCATGAGTATAACGCCGACAAGCACCGACGCCGCCGCTACGCTCGAAAAGTTCAGCGCGATGAGCAGTGATGTGACGGTAGTACCGATATTCGCGCCCATTATGACGCCAACCGCCTGCGCGAGCGACATCATGCCCGCGTTGACAAAGCCGACGACCATGACGGTCGTTGCGGTTGACGACTGGATTATTGCCGTGACGACAAAGCCGACGAGCACTGCGAGGAAGCGGTTTCCGGTAAGCACCTCGAGCATTCGTTTGAGCTTGGCGCCGGCCGCGTTTTCGAGTCCGTCCCCCATCGTCCTGATGCCGAATAGGAACAGACCGAGTCCGCCCGCCATCGACAGAATATTAGCTACGCTCATATTTCAGTCCCCTTATTTCAGTTTTCCTGTCCATTTTCATTTTCCTGTTTATGAGACTCAAAGAAAGCCAAAATCTCACATATATATCTTATCAGCTATTCCTGCAAATGTAAACCGCAAAAATAAATTAAAGCGACGGAACACGGGTTTATCATCCGTATTCTGCCGCTTTTTGATATCAATTTTTCGCTTTTCTGCGTTTTGTAAAAATTGTCAGCACAGTTAAAAGCGCCGGGAAAAATATGGCGCAGAGTATGCCTTTTTTGAGATCGTCGCCGAATGCGCTCGCCATCATTCCGGCAAAAGTGGGGCCGGAAGAGCAGCCGAGATCGCCGCCGAGCGCCAGAAGAGCGAACATCGCCGTTCCGCCGCCTTTTATCCCCGCGGACGCCTTGCTGAACGTTCCCGGCCACATGATGCCGACCGAGAAGCCGCACAGCGCGACTCCGACAAGCCCGAGCACAGCGGAGGAGCTGAGCGCAATGAGCAGATAAGACGCCATGCACAGCGCGCCGCTGAAAATCATCATGCCGTCGAGGTCGATTTTGTCGCCGAATTTGCCGTATATCACGCGCGACACGCCCATGAGCACGGAGAAGAGCATGGGGCCGGCGAGGTCGCCGACGGTCTTTGAGACGCCGAGACCCTTTTCCGCAAAGGTCGAAGCCCACTGGCTGACCGCCTGCTCGCTCGCACCGGAGCAAAGTATCAGCAGCATGAATATCCAGAACATCCTGTTGCCGAGCAGCTGTTTAAAAGAGAGACCCGTCTCCCCTTCTTCGATAAGCGGGGCTATCGGGACGCGGATAAAGTTCAGGGCGTTGACTATCGGCACGACTGCCCAGATAAGGGCGAGATACTTCCAGTTAGCCGTTGTGAATATCGAGAAATAGAGCGTTGAGAGGCCGACGACGGCGACGCTGCCCCAGCAATAGAACGAGTGGAGCAGGCTCATCATCTTCTCTTTATTATCCGTCGGGCACGCCTCGACTATCGGGCTGACTATGACTTCGAGCAGTCCGCCGCCGACAGCGTATAGTACAACGGAAATGAGCAGACCGACAAACGGCGAGGGCAGAATCTCCGGCAAGACGGTCAATGAAACAAGTCCCGCCGCCGCGAACACATGAGCCATAATTGCCGCCGCGCGGTAGCCTATCTTATCGATAAAGAACGCGGAGAGCAAATCGATGCAAAGCTGGAGAATAAAATTGACGGTTATCAGCGCGGTTATCTTTGAAAGCTCGATGCCGTAGCTCTTGTTAAAAGTCAGAAACAGCAGCGGCACAAAGTTGTTGACTATCGCCTGGACGACATAGCCCGCAAAGCAGGCGTTGACGGTCGATTTATAGTTTTTCTTCATGAAGCCGCCTTCTTTCTGCGGCGCGGAATAATGAACTCACGCACTAACATTATCACGGACAGGGTCAGCGGGAATATGACGGCGCAGAGTATGCCTTTTTTGAGGTCGTCGCCGAATGCGCTCGCCATCATTCCGGCAAATGTCGGCCCCGCCGAGCAGCCGATATCGCCGCCCAGGCAGAGAATAGCATACATCGCCGTTCCGCCGCCGTGGAGCGCCGAGGACATCTTGCCTATAGTGCCCGGCCAGAGGATACCGGCAGACAGTCCGCACACGGCGACGCCGACAAGCCCGAGAATTGGCGAAGAAGTCAGCGAAATGAGAAAATAAGAAGCCGTGCAGACGCAGCCGCTCAGGAGCATCATTGAATCGAGATTTATTCTGTTGCCGAACTTGCCGTACATAAAGCGCGACACGCCCATGAGCACAGAGAAGAGCATCGGGCCCGCAAGGTCGCCGACGGTCTTTGTGAGCCCGAGCGCCTTTTCAGCGAAAGTCGAAGCCCACTGGCTGACCGCCTGCTCGCTCGAACCGGCGCAGAGGATAAGCACCATGAATATCCAAAACGCCTTTGTTTTGAGCATATCTTTTATCGAGAGCTTCTCCTCATCCTCGCCGACGACTGGCGCTATAGGCACGCGGGTGAACATAACGGTGTTGACTATCGGGAGAATTGCCCATATCAGCGACATTATCTTCCAATTATCCGTCGAGAACAGGGCGAAGAACAGGGTGGATATGCCGACCGCCGCGACGCTGCCCCAGCAATAGAACGAATGGAGCAGGCAGAGCAGCTGATTGGAATTTGTTGACGGGCAGGAGTTGACTATCGGATTTATCGTGATATCCAAAAGACCCGCTCCGACCGCGTAGCAGAACACGGAGACGAGAAGCCCCGCAAAGGCCGAGGGCAGTATCTCCGGCAGAATCGTCATGAAAATAAGACCCGTCGCGCACATCGCATGGGCGAGCACCGTTGAAGCGCGGTAGCCGATGCGGTCAACGAACAGCACCGCAGTTAAATCAACAAATATCTGAATAAAGAAGTTCGCGGTGATTAAAACGGTTATTTTCGAGAGCTCTATGCCATACTGCGCCTGAAAGGTCAAAAACAGCAGCGGCGCGAAATTGTTGACGACCGCCTGCACGACGAACGCCGTGAAGCTCGCCGCAACCGTATGTTTATATCCTATCCTTTTCATTTTCGTTCCCCCAACAGAGAATTGCATACAGGTGTCGCGCTTATCATTAACCGTTTGGATTTTCAAACACAACACAAAAGGCATTTTAGCACAAAGCGGAAGTTAAATCCATAGATTTTGAAAAAAGGGCAAGGTGCTCAAAAATTGCAGAAATGCGGCGGCGAGTTAGGTCATAAATGCAGACAAAAAGCGAACCGCCGGACAAAAGCCCGACGGCGGCTATAAGAAATGTGCAGTTTTCGGTATCAAAAGGAGCGGCGCGCAAACCGGACGCCGCCCCGCGAATTCCCCGCCGGGAAGTTAATTTATTTTTTGAAAGGGGTTGGTCTGCGCGGCGGGGATGGGGAGTAAGCTTATTTACCGAAAAGCTTTTTGAAGAGGTTGATTATCGCGCGGAAGGGAGCGAGGATGATATCAAAGATTGTTGCAAAAATGCCCTTGCTCTTTGCCTCAATTTCAAAAGTATCGGAAACAGTTGAACCGTCAGCGTGCGTTATCGTAACGGTTACAGTTGCGCTGCCCTTGGAATTCGCCTTAACTTCACATGACGTTCCGTCTTCGGACGGAGTGAGAGTGATACAGTCGGATGAAGTCGACCACGAAACGGTCGAGCCGTCGGAAAGGTTGCCGGAATTGATTGAGATCGTCGCAGTTTTTCCTTTCTTGATTTCCACCGTCTCGGTCTGCTGCGCTACACGCTCAACGAGAACCGACGCGCTTTGGCTCTCTCCGCAAAGTACCTTTTCGCCACCTATATCCTGATAGAACTTAATAATATAGTCGTATCTTCCGGCTTCCGAAACAGTGTTGTCAACAAACGAAGTGTTACCGGAATCGGTTTTTCCGATATAAACATATAATTTTGCTTCATCGAGTTTTCTGTACACCTCGTATGTCGAAATTCCGTCTATTTTATCCCAAGCCAGTTCTATACTGAAGCCGTTCGCAGCATCTGCGTAAGTAACCGCTCTGGTCTTCGGCGAACTGCTGTTGGCTCTGATGTTGATATCAAGCCTCGGATCTTTCGGGATATTGCCGGACATTATCGTGCATACTTCCTGAGAATACTTACTGTAATATGTTTTTCCGTTGTATCTGACAACAGTTCTTGCAGAATAATAGCACTTTGTTGTTCCGGGATTTTTATCGGTAAACAGATTTACTCTGTCAACATCTGAAATAGCCCCTATCAGTTTCTTTCCGCTCTCACCCTGTCTGCGTCTGTATATCTCAACAGTGGTCACTACGCCGCTTTGCGATTCATTGAATCCGGTGCTCAAGAAGTAGTTATTCTTAACTCTCACATCCACTCCGATTGCGCCGACCTTGCAATATATCTCAGGCGTTTCGGCGGGATTCGCCAAAGTGGTATACTCTTCGCTCCAATCGGAATATTCTATCTTTCCGGTCGTCAGCTTTGCATATGTTCTGACCCTGTAGGTATATGTATCGCTGTTGCTGAGAGTTATCGAGTGCGAAGCGGACTTTGCATACGGATTTGCCAAATCGGCAAGCATACTGTAGCTGCCGTTGTTTTTCTTATACTGAACCTGAACACCGCTGATCGGCTTAAACCCTGCCGCATACGAAGGAACATTGAAGTACACCGTAGCTTTGCCGCTTAAATCGATTTTTACCTGCGTTATCGTGCTGGCATATTTCGGGCTGGTCAAAATATTCTGGCAGAGTGTATCATACATCTCCGGATAATCGGTTTTCAGATAATTGTCTGCAAAAATCCAGGATATCGAGATAAGATCTACAAACTCTTTGTTGCTCTTCTGTATGCTGTTGGTGCAGCGTTCTATTTCGTCGTACTTCGCATTTCCGCCGTTGATCCAGTTTGCAACGCCGTTTATGAGTCCGTCGTTGCAAGCGGTTTTGCAGAACTTGCGACCGTTTTCGGCATCGAGATTAAGAACAGAGATATAGAGTCTGACGGAATCGATATATGCGTTTGCCGCCTCTGTGGTTCTGTTTGCCGAATACTTTTTCTGGAGGGACAGCGACGCTTTTCTCGCTATATCAACAAACTCGACCGTGCTCTTGGCAAGATAGTAATTGTCGCGCGTGTTTCCAGTTGAGAAAAGCATATTGCAGATGCCCTCGCCTACCGCCGCACCGATTTTAACTCCTTTGATAATCGGTCCGGCTATCGGAACCATATCCGCCAGATCGTCCCAAAAATCGCCTACAAACTCTTTCAGAACGGTCACACCGATTCCCGCCACCGATCTTACCATAGTGCCGGCAAGTGCATCCATCTCGCTCACACAATAATTTTTGACATTGCTGAGCGCCGTGCGCATATCCGAATCGGTCGACTGAGCGTACATCTCATCAATAACGGCTTTCAAACTTTCGCGCATTCTCGCGACCATCATGCAGTTGACAAAAGCATTTATTACTTCTTTTGATGACTTTGCAATTTTCAGCACCGAATCGACGCATGTCAGAAGATCGCTAAGACAGTTTACCGCACCGACATCCTGCTGGTAATCCGCATATGCTGCCTCAACAAGCGCCTTTGTCTTTTTCTTTCCGCTCGAATTATCCTTGCCGTACTTCTTATAAAAATCGTCAAAGTTCTCTATTCCCTCTGCGCCGTATATCTTTTTCGCTGCGCTGTTGAGGGATTTAGTCCAGCCCACAAGATCGCTCGCGGCAGAAGTCGAAATAATATCACTAAACTCCGGGCTGCCGAGAACATCCCTTATTGCGTCAAAGATAATCAGCTCGCGCTGTTTTTCCTTTTTGAGCGCAATTTCAGCCCCGTTTGCGGGATTGGAAACGCATTTAACGCCGTCCCAAACCTTCCAAGCCGTATCGCCCATCTCTTCGACTATAGTTCTCGTTATGGGCTTATAACCGTTGTAATACCACGAGAGCTGCTCATGCTCGGGAGTTTTTTCTTCTCTGTTTCCGCTCCAGATATCGGCGATGTAGGTCGGCTGATTGAAGGGGGCGGAGCTGCCGGGTTCGTTATTTGTGCTACAATGCTCTCCTGTACAGTTGTAGTGGATAGTAGCGTTGAGGAGATTATCATTGTCAGAGCCAACACTTATAGCTTTCCACTGCGCTTCGGAACCGGCATAGTATACATCTTTGAGGCCGGTGCAACCAAATGAAGCGTATTCACCTATAGAGGTCACAGTGTTTGGAATAGTTGCCGTAACTATTTGATCACATTTTGACAGAGCACCTGCAGGAATAGTTGCCATGCCATTAGAAAAACTTACTTTTTTAAGTTCTTTAGCACCAAACAATGCAGACACATACCCGGATGTATAACCGCCCATGCTTGTTTGTCTAGTTGCCATTTTACTAACGCTTGCAGGAATAACAATTTCCTTTATACTCGTTCCGCTAAAAGCCCCCTGTTCGATCTTTTCTATGCTGGTAGGCAAAACTACTGACTCCAAATTTTGACAACCGTTGAAGGCATATTCTCCTATCATTTTTAGCTTTGAGTTCCAAGTTATATTTTTAAGATTAGTACAATTCTCAAAAGAGTACCCACCTAAAATCTCTAACTCAGAAGGGAAGATTATCTTTGAAATATTATTACAGTTTGCAAAAGCACGGTTTCCAATGCTAGTAACCAGTTTTCCGTCAATTTTAGAGGGAATTGTTACTGCACCCTCTGAAGCCGATTTATCACAGCTTGTTATAGTGACTGTGCTATCCTTGCTGACCTCATAAGTATATATACCATATGTTTTTTGCTCCGCCGCCTCGGCTTTGGGCGCGAAAAGGCTTGCCCAATCAACGCCGGCAAACTCGCTTATCGGCGCGACGCCGAGCACCATGATGAGTGCAAGGGTCAGCGCCAAAAGCGATTTGAAAATATTTTTTCGCTTTGTTTTCATTGTTTTTTACCTCCGTTTTGTTTTTATGCATTATTTTTTACGGCAGTGCCGTTTTATGCCTCGGTTGTGCTTTATGCCTCTTTGGCAGAATTCTCTCAATCATATATTAGCACTCTGTCAGAAAAACACAATATACTTAGTATAATTGACGGGTTTTGAGGATAAATAACCGTCTTAAATTCTTTATTTCAATATTATTTGCTGTCGATCGGCGTTTCATGTGCTTTCGGTGTCGTATATATTTATACTCTATATATAGACAATTGTCAACATATTGAGCATAAATTAAAATGGCGTTGAGGTGATTTTGTGATTACTTATGAGCCGTTTTACAAAACCATGAAAGACAGAGGGATGACGACATACAAGCTGATAAGGGACTTCAACATCAGCCGCAGTCTCATAGACCGTCTCAAGCATAACAAGCCAATAAGCACCGTGACGCTCAACGATCTGTGCAATATTTTGAACTGCGATGTCGACGGCATAATGCACCATGTTCCGGACGAGCCCGACAAAAGCAAATAAGCTCCGAAGCCGTTGCCTCGGAGCTGCTTTTTATTTGCCGTTTCTGCGATTATAAAAGTAAAAATCCCCGAAACCGTTTGATTTCGGGGATCTTTATGGAGCTGCTAACCAGATTCGAACTGGTGACCTCATCCTTACCAAGGATGTGCTCTGCCACCTGAGCCATAGCAGCGAATGGCGACCCGGAACGGTCTCGAACCGTCGACCTCTAGCGTGACAGGCTAGCG
>ERZ839767.4354-NODE-4354-length-14496-cov-3.323662_pt1 | contig 14496 bp, 9 predicted proteins | sample MGYA00519879_ERZ839767 | MGnify/ENA primary metagenome ERZ839767 (study PRJEB31850, sample SAMEA3708852) | human gut metagenome | biome: human gut; feature: human-associated habitat; material: faeces | place: China | collected 2014 ...
GGCATGGCGGAACAGGGGACGGCGATCAAATCAAAATGAAATTTTTCGCAAAATATGGTTTATCGACACGCTCAAGCACCGGGCATTTTGTCCGGTGCTTTTTGCTGCAAAGAAGTTTTTCGCCTAATCTCTGCACTGGCGCCGCCATACAACCAAAAGACAGATGATTAAAGCGGCAAGCGTGATGGTCCAGCTGATGGGATAGGTGATGTAGAGGTTATTTAAGGTGTGGTCTGCCCGAAAGACGGTGGCAACCCACAAAATCCGCAGACCGCACGCACCCCAGAGCGAGACCACCATCGGAATGGCGGAATGTCCGAGTCCGCGCAGACTGCCGACCGCAACATCCATAAGACCGCAAAGCGCATAGGTGGTACAGATGTACTGCATACGGATTAAGCCCTGGACGATGACCTCCGGCTTATCCGTGTAAATCCCCAGCAGTTCGCGCCCGAACAAAAGAGCAAGCAGGCTGAGCGCCGCGCCGCAGACCGCAACCAGAACGGAGCACAAAAAGTAGGTGTGGCGCACACGCTTCCACTGTCTTGCACCGGCGTTCTGGCCGGTAAAGGTGAGCGCTGCCTGCTGAAAGGACGACATCGCCACATAGATAAAACCCTCGATGCTCTGCGCGGCGGCATTCCCGGCCATGGTGGCGGAACCGAAGGAATTGATTGCCGACTGCAAAACAATGTTGGACAGGGAAAACACCATGCCCTGTACGCCGGCCGGCAACCCGATTTTTAAAATCTGGGTCAGCTTATCGCGGCTGATTTTCAGGTACTTTCGCTCCAGTTTCATACTTCCGTCACTGCGCATCAGGCAGCGCAGCACGAGAAAGGTCGATAAAAACTGAGAGAGTACGGTCGCGATGGCAACCCCGGCAACACCCAGATCGCACACAATCACAAAAAATAAATTTAAGACCACGTTGACCACGCCGGCAGCCATAAGATAATAAAGCGGATGCTTGGTGTCGCCGGCGGCGTTTAACACGGCGGCGCCGAAGTTGTAGATCATCATGGCCGGCATACCTAAAAAGTAAATGCGAAGATACAGCGTTGACAGGTCAATGACATCCTCCGGCGAGCCCATCCATTCTAAAGCGTACCGGGATAGCGGAATCCCAATCAGCATCAGGAGCACACCGCCGAAAATGCTGATCAGCATGGAGGTATGCAGGGTCTCGCGGATATCCTTTTGATGCTGCAGACCAAAGGCGCGTGCCTGAATCACATTAGCGCCGACCGATAGCCCGACAAACAGATTTACCAGAAGATTGATGAGCGAAGAAGTCGAACCAACGGCGGCGAGTGACTCGCTGCCGGCAAAGCGGCCGACCACAATCACATCGGCAGCGTTAAATAAAAGCTGCAGCATTCTGGAGATGATGAGCGGTATGGTAAAGGCAATAATTTTTAAGGTCAGGGGCCCGTGGCACATATCCACCTCTTGGATTGCGCCCGGCTTGATTTTTGACATCGAAAATCCCTCCTCCGTCAAAACGATAAAAAAGGGCGCATTGCGCGCCGCAAATTGACATATTCCTTATTTATTATAGCACAGAAATCTTTTTTTTCAAGTCTTTGACAAATATTATAACAAAAATTGTGCCGCGGCTGTTTTTTGTGGTATAATAAAAGAATATTAGGTATACGGGAGTCGAAAGGATGAAACAACATGGAACTTACAGAACTTAAGTCGGCGCGCGACGGTTTGCTGCTGCAGCTTGCAGTGTCGATGCCGAAGGAAACGCCGCGCGCCGTGGTGCAGATTTCGCACGGTATGATGGAGCATAAGGAGCGCTACTTTCCTTTTATGGAATTTTTAAATCGCCATGGGTTTGTCTGTGTGATCCATGACCACCGCGGACATGGCGCCAGCGTAAAGGATACGAAGGATCTCGGCTACTTTTATACCGAGGATTGGACGGACACCGTGGAGGATCTTTATCAGGTGACGTGTTACGCAAAGGCGCGGTTTCCCGGTCTCCCGGTCTGGATCCTCGGCCATAGCATGGGTTCGCTCATTCTGCGCTGCTACCTCAAAGAACATGACGATGCGGTGCAAAAGGTCATCCTGTGCGGACCGCCGACCTATAAGGCGGCGGCCGGGTTCGCGGCTGCTCTGGCAAAATACCTTAGCGGCCGCCATGGCGGCAGGTATTGCAGCAAGTTTTTGTACCGTGCGTCAAACGGCATGTATAACCGCGGCTATGATACGCCGGGCGGCTGGCTCAATTCCGATCCGCACGAAGTGCTTAAATATTTGGAGGATCCGCTTTGCAACTATCACTTTAGCGTAAACGGCTACTATCACCTTTTTTCCTTGATGCAGCGCGCCTATGTCAAAAAAGGGTGGCAGATGCAAAACAAGGCGCTGCCGATTCTGATTCTGGCAGGGGTTGAGGATCCGGTGGTGCAAAGCCCCAAAAAGGCGAGACATCTGGTACGGTTTTTGAAAGCGCGCGGCTATCGCAATGTCACACTCCGCCTGTATCCAAAGCTGCGGCACGAATTGTTGTTAGAGAGCGAAAAGGAACGGGTGTATGCCGGTATTCTTGCGTTTTTAGAGGATTCCTTTGCCTGATTCCTGTGCGCAAGGGGCGTCAGCTGTGGCGCGCCTTGCGGAACTGCGCCGGGCGCATGTGAAATTCCCGTTCAAACAGCTGATAAAACCAGGATAGGTTGGTAAAGCCGCATTCAAAGCAGATGTCGGTCACGCTGAGGTTGCTCGATTGCAGCAGATTGACGGCATAGTTGAGCCGAAGCTCGTTTAAATAGGCCGTCGGCGTGGTGTGGTAGTATTTTTGCATCGACCGCGCAAGATGCTCCCTTGTTTTGCCGGAGATGGCAAGCATCTGTTCGCCGCCGCGGATAAAATTTTCGGGCTTTTGCATTTTTTCATAGGTGATCTCCAGCCAGAGCGGAATATCGCTGCGCGCCTCGGTGTAGTCTTGAAAATAAGCCGTCAGGATATGCACCAGCGTGGCACGCATCTTTGTTTTAGCCGCTGCCGCGTTCTCAATGCCGTTCAGCTCCATCAGCGCATAAAAAAGCTTCTCCTTTTGGCGCTTAGATAAAATGATACAGGGCGGCTCTTTGGCATCAAGCAGGGCGTTTTTGTCAAATCCGTCCCCTAAATACGAAAAGGCGCTCAAAAGACATTCTTTTTCAATGGCAAGGTTTAACATATGAAACTCTTCCTCGCCGATACAGGCATAGTCATGAATATCAAAATCACGAATCAATAATAGATAACCCTCGTGCAGGGTGTGGATCGCGTCGCCGATCCGATGGCGGCAGCTGCCCCGCAGCATAAGGAAAATTTCCACATAATTATGATAGTGCGGTCGAAAATATTCGGTCGTACTCTTGACATACCGCAGTTTGAAGCCTGTCTTTTCATCCACATGATATTTTTTGTCCAGCATTTTCACTTCCATCGTTGATCACCGATATCACAATACCATAAAATTTATGTCAAGTCAACAGTAGTTTTTTTGCGCCGTATGTTTTATGATAGACGTATCAAAGAAAAGGGGCGGCAAGGGCGCGAAACACAGGAAAACAGCAAAGCCGCTGCCGTGTGCCAAAAGACGAGGAGGAGAACCATGGATTTTATCAAAGAAAAAATCAGGGTCGCGGCCGAAAAGCTGGCAGAACTGATGGATACACCGCTTGCGGAGCCGGACTTTACCTATCTGCACTGTGACGCCTATAAGACGGGCAGCACGCCGCCGGCGGTCAATACAGATTGGAAAACATTTGAAAAAGGACAGCGCTTTTGCGGCGTTGACACGCATTACTGGCTGCATTTCAGTCTGCCGGCAACGCCGAAGAAGGCCTATAAAAAACTTTATTTCGGTATGAAGACCGGCCGCGAGGGGCAGTGGGACGCATGCAATCCGCAGGGGCTTGTCTACATTGACGGCAGGGCTGTTCAGGCGCTTGACGTCAACCATACTTCCCTGCTGCTGGAATTTGACCGTCCCTACGAGATCGATATTTATTTTTATACCGGAATGCAAGAGGGGTGCTTTGACGTAATCCCAAGCCTCTTTTTGCGTGACGATGCGATTTGTCAGCTCTATTATGATCTTAAAGTTCCGTATGATACCCTGTGCATCATTGATGAAAAGTCCTATGACTATATCAAAATGCGTGACTGCCTGGATAAGGCGCTTTTGCGCCTTGATCTCCGCGACTTTTATTCCGGGGACTTTTATGAGAGCATCGAGATGACGCGCGCTTATCTCAAAGAGGAATTTTATGAAAAGCTTTGCGGTCACAGTGACGGCATCATCAGCTGCATCGGACATACTCATATCGATGTTGCCTGGCTGTGGACGGTGGCGCAGACCAGAGAAAAGGCGGAGCGCAGCTTTGCAACCGTGCTGAATCTGATGCGGCAGTACCCGGAATACAAGTTTATGTCCAGTCAGCCGCAGCTGTATCAGCACGTCAAGGAGGCCAACCCGGATTTGTACCGGCAGATCAAGGAGCGTGTGACGGAGGGGCGCTGGGAGGTCGAGGGCGCGATGTGGCTGGAGGCCGACTGTAACCTGACCGGCGGCGAGAGCCTGGTGCGCCAGATCCTTTACGGAAAGCGGTTTATGAAAGAGGAATTCGGCGTAGAGAGCCGGATGCTCTGGCTGCCGGACGTGTTCGGCTATAATGCCGCACTGCCGCAGATCCTCAGAAAGAGCGGTGTTGATCGGTTCTTTACCTCCAAGATTGCCTGGAACGAGACAGATACCATGCCGCATGATATCTTTTTGTGGAAGGGACTTGACGGCACCGAGATCTTCACTTCGTTTATCGAAAGCTATGTCGGTATGCTGCAGCCGGATTATGTGCTGAAGAGAACCTGGGAGATTTTTAAGGACAAGAGCCTGTCGGATCGCTCCCTTTTGACCTTTGGCTACGGCGACGGCGGCGGCGGAGCTACCGCTGAGATGCTGGAGAACTACCGCAGAATGCAGTACGGAATTCCGGGACTTCCGAAATTGGAGATGGAGACGGCAACCGCCTATTACGATAAGATCGAGGCAGACTTTTACCGCAATACCAAGGAGCTGCGCCGTACGCCCAAGTGGGACGGAGAGCTTTATTTGGAGATGCACCGCGGCACCTATACCTCGATTGCCAAAAATAAGCGGAATAACCGCAAGAGCGAGCTGCTCTATCAGGAGGCAGAAACCCTGTCGGTTACCGATATGGTAATCAACCGCGGAACCTACGACAGCGAGACCCTGCACAAAAACCAGCTGAATATTCTGCTCAATCAGTTCCATGATATCATCCCCGGTTCCTCAATCAAAGAGGTTTATGATGTCACCGATGTTGAATACGCGCGGATTTTGAAGGAAGGCCGTGCCATCGTGGACGAAAAGCTGGACGCCATCGCAAAAAATCTTGCGACCGACGGCGGCATTTTGGTATACAATCCCACCGCCTACACCCGTTCGGACTATGTGCGCGTAAACGGAAAGACGTACCATGCAGAGGACGTTCCGGCGCACGGCTATCGAGTGATTGCAGATTTACCGACCGCGCGGACAAGCAAAGTGGGCGATCACTGTATCGAAAACGACCGGCTGCGTGTTTTGTTTGATAAAAGCTATCAGATCGTGTCGGTCTATGACAAAGAGGCAGACCGTGAGGTCATCGCTGACGGTACGGCGGCAAACCGGCTGGAGGTCTATGAGGATTATCCCAGAACCTTTGACGCATGGGAGATTACCGACTACTATAAACAAAAGATGTGGCTTTGCGACGATGTCAGCGAGGTAACGCCGATCGAAAACGGCTACCGCGTTGTCAGAAAGTATCAAAAATCCACCATTTGTCAGGATATCGTGTTAAAGCCGGAATCAAAGCGCATCGATTTCGTGACCGAGGTGGATTGGCAGGAGGATCACGTTCTTCTTAAAGCGGCGTTTCCGCTGGATATCCGCACCACCGAGGCAACCTATGAGGTGCAGTTCGGCCACCTTGCGCGGCCGACGCATCAAAATACCTCATGGGATGCGGCAAAGTTTGAGGTATGCGGCCATAAATGGGGCGATCTGTCCGAAACCGGCTACGGCGTGAGTCTGCTCAATGACTGCAAGTACGGTTATAGCGCCGAAGAGAATGTACTGAGCCTGTCGCTGCTCAAGGCAGCAACCTATCCCAATCCCGATGCCGACCGGGGCAAGCATACGTTTACCTATGCGCTTTATCCGCATATCGGCGGCTTGACCCAGGGCGGCACCGTTCAGGAGGGGTATCATCTTAATATGCCGCTTGAGGCCATGGCGGTTTCGGCATCGAACGGCAGTCTGCCGGCGGTGTACTCGCTGGTTTCCTGCGATGCCGAAAACATCTGTGTAGAGACCGTGAAAAAGGCGGAGGATGACGATAGTATTATTGTGCGGCTATACGACAGCTATAACCAAAAATCCCGTCCGACCCTGACCTTTGGCTTTGATTTTCAGGAGGCGTACCTCTGCAATCTGATGGAGGAAAACGAGAAAAAGCTGGAATTTGACGGCAGAAAACTTCAGCTGCCGGTACAGAATTTTGAAATCGTCACCATCAAACTGGTGCGTTAGTTTATAAAATATTGGTGCCAAAGCGCCCGTCCGAGAAATTCGGACGGGCGTTTTTTCGTACAAAGCAGGCAAAAGAATAAAATTTCCACCTTTTCCTGTTTTTTTCACTTGCACCGAGTTGATTCGGGCGTTATGATGAAAAAAAGAAAAAAATAAAAAGGAATGAAATCATGAAAAAACAAGGATGGCTCTTTCTGATTTTTATCATTTTTCTGCTTTGTCCGCCGTGTCGGTTCAGCCACGCCGCGGCGGCGCAAAACGCCGTCTATGTGGTGCGTATGAACGATAAAGCCATGATCGAAAAAGACGGCGTGGCCGCGGCCAGCAGCCTGCGGCGCAAGACCTCGCTTTATGCCGCAAAATGGGACAAGCATACGAAAAACCAGGCCGATGGAAAGACGCTGACCTTTCCGATTTCGGAAAACTTAAACTGGACGCAGTATCAAAGCATCAATTTTTGGGTGTATTCCGAAAAAAAGACGGACGCATCCATTGCGGTCTATCTGGAAAACACCCAAAACGGCAGCAAACCGTGGCGGTATCAGTACAGTCACTTTAAAGCAGACTTTAAGGGCTGGAAGAAAATCAGCATTGACCTTGCCGATATGAATCCGGTGCGCTTTGGCAGCATGAAGGGCATCGATCGGATCGGCTTTTCGGCCTACGGCTGGGATTGCGTGCCAAATGCCGAAACCGTGCTGTATATCGACGATATCTATCTTGTGCCGATTGCGGGCGATGACCGTATGCCTGAGACGAAAGCGGACTTTCAGGCGCTGAAGGATAGCCTGAAATCCTATCTCATCGGAAACGGTACGGCGGGTCAGCGGCCGGAGGAGACGGCACGTATCGCGGCCATTGACCGCCGCTGCAAAGAGCTGCTTGGCAGCATGGCAGAATCGGAGGATGCGCCCTCCCTCTGGGGAAACAGCGTGCCGCACAGTACCGCCGCGCTTTCGACCGATTACACCAATCTTTATACCATGGCACAGGCTTATGCGTCACCGCGTTCTTCCTATTATAAAGACGCCGCTTTGGGAGAGCGGCTGCGGTTCGGGCTTTCCTGGATGCATACGCATCGATACGGTGAGGCAGAGTGGAGAGAGGAGGGCTGGTACACCGCAGTGACGGCCGATAACTGGTGGGACTGGACGATCGGTGCGCCGACCGCGCTGGTTCATACGCTGGCCGTCACGGACGGTCTTGTGCCGCAGGAGGAGCGGCAGCAATACCTTGCCGATATCTCCCGTTTTGTGCCCCAGGCCGGCATGAACGACTCCAATAAGGCGTGTATCACCTATGTGGTGATTGCCTCTGCCATTTTGGCGGAAGATGCCGTGCGGTTTGCAAGCGGCTATGATGCGGCGCAGCGATTGTTTTATCACACGGATCGGGATGTGCGTTACAGCACCGGGATGCAGGAGGGGTTTTACAGTGACGGCAGCTATCTCTTTCACGGACGGCACCCCATGAACGGCACCTACGGACTGGAACACTACAAATCCCTGGCGTCCCTTGCGGTGATTCTGGATCGGGGCGGCTGCGGCTTTTTGGGTGAGCAGCTTGCGATGGCAAAGGAATGGTTTGAAAACGCTTTCTTGCCGCTTTGCCATGACGGCGCGATCATGAGCATCGTACGGGGGCGTTATCCGGGCATGGAACGGGAGTCGGGGACGACGCTTGCCGGTGCGCTGGCGGATTTTTCCGCTGCATTGCCGGAAAATGATGCCGCAAAAATCAAGGCGTACTTAAAGGAACTGATGCAAAGCAAAGCGGTTTTGACCGAAAACTTAAACGGCAGTCAAAGCGAAACACTGCTTCAAATCGCCGATGATGAAACCCTGCCGCCATGGCAGAAACAGCGCGGCGTTACGGTTTATCCCTTTATGGATCGGGCGGTATGGCACGGCGATGGGTTTTCGGCCGGGCTTGCCATGTCCTCGTCTCGGATTTACAATTACGAATCGATCAGCGGCTGCAACCAAAACGGATGGTACATGGGGGATGGCATGCTCCTTTACTATCAGGACGGGTTTTCGGGGTACGATGCCGATTATTGGAAGAGCGCCAACCCCTATCGCCGGCCGGGAACAACGGTGGACGAACAACAGCGGGAGCTTGTCAGTATTCCGAATGCCAATGCCTATTTAAGCGGCAAGGATTTTGTCGGCGGCGTCTCCTTAGACGGAAAGTATGCCGTCTGCGCAATGGCGCTGGAATCCTTCCATTCCGAGGGCGGCGGCAAGCTGTATCAAAAGACCGTATCGCTGGTGCGGCAGAGCACCGTATATCACCTGACCGGTGATGATGTGATTCGGATTCTTCCCGGTGAGGGAGAAAAGCGGACAGACTATCGGGTGGCGGATCAGAACGAAACCTTTGCGGATGCGTCCTATGCGCTCTATCCCGAAAACCGCGGCGTGTCGGTGGATGCGTACGGAACCGTCACCGTTTCGCCAAAGAGTGAGGACGGCACCTATCTTTTGATTGCCACTATCGGCGAGCGCCGCCTGAAAAAGCAGATCAGGGTCATGCGCGACCGCTTTACGGTAAACGGCAGAGAAGAGGTTGCGGCCTCCGCTTTCGGGACGGTTATGGCAGAATACCGGGTGGAAAACCGCGATGTGGTTTATCAGATCAGCCCCGAAGGACAGGGCGCCTGCATCAGCACGGACGGCATTTTGCGTGTGCTGCCGAACGCGGTGCCGGGAGAGTTTACCGTATACGCCCGGTGGCTGGAGGACGCCGCCTTTTACGGCACCAAAACGGTCACTGTGTCGGCAAAGAGCGACCGCGGCGGCATTTTTGCCGATGCGGACGGCTTTGTGGTTTACGGCGCGCCGGATACTTCGTATTCGGTGGCGTTGTCCTACGCTGCAGACTTTCGGCCAAAGAGCTTTACATCGGCCGGTACGGCAGATATAAAAACCGATGCGGACGGCATGGCAAGAATTGCAGCGCCTGCGATGGGTGATGGCCTGTATCGGGCAAGTCTTGAAGAAAGCACGGCGTTTTTCGCATTGGGTGCGGACGTTTTGCTGCGCGGCGACATCAGCGGTGATGCGTTCTATGCCGCGCTCAGTAACTGCTGCGGCTTTTCGTACGCGGAGATGGCGGCGCTGAAAGAAAAAGCGGCGGCGCTCTCCGATCCTACGCGTGCGGCAGCCATGTGCGGCGGAGATCCGGCGCATTATCCGGCGGCGGTTCTGCTTTGGTCTTATTTGGAATCAAATCGGCGTGCCGACGATGCGGCGCTAAATGCGCTGAGCGCGGCGATTGCCAAAATCGGCCTTGATCCTGCGCCGATTGCGCTTGCCAATGCTGCGTACCGCACCGATCTGGTTCTGCAATCGGCGGCAGCGGCACCGTATGGAAACCAAGCAACGATGCCACAGCCTATGTGACCTATACGGCAGACCGTAACGTCAACTGGTCCATCAATGATCCCAATTCTGTCATTGATGCGGACGGAAGACTTTATTTAAACAAAAATTCGGCATCGTCCATCACGGTGACGGCGGTCGATCAGGCAGATAGCAAGGTCACCGGCAGCCGTACCGTCACGGTGAAAAACGGATATTTTGAGGACGCCGAGGGAGAGGCGCCGGCAAGCAATGTCTTGTTAAACGGCAACGTACAGGAAAAAGACGGACAAAAAATTCTCTCCTTCTGGGGCAATTCCAGCGCGTTGGAGCTGGACAACGCGCTCAGCGCGGAAAACCGCGTTGAGGCAAGCGGCATCGTAACGGTGGAATATGACGCGCTCTGCGCAGGCAGCTTTGCAAGCAGCGCGCAAAGATTTTTAGATATCGGCAAGCGTACCGGAGATTACGGCAACTATGTAAAGCTTGGCTTTACCATGGCAGAGGACGGAAAAACCTGTAATATTACCGATCAGAACGGCACTGCGCGCGGAACCATGGACACCACCATCTGGAATAAGATCAAGCTGGAGCTGAACTTTATCGATAACACCTTTGATCTGTCTGTCCGCGGCAAAAAGATTGCGACAGGTCTTCCCTTTGACGGAACGCCGGGCGGCATCGGAAAGCTCTGGATTTCCAACATGTCGGTCGATAATCTCGCGATTTACAGCGGTGTGGAGGGCGTTAAGACCGAGGAGAACCTCAAGCTGGTAACCCCGTCCGTATACGGCGATTACGATCAGGTCGATGCCAAATTGTTCGTAAAGGACGGCGCAGGCAAGAACTATGCGGTTGCGATCGCAAGGTATGATAAGACCACCAATGCGCTGCTTTCGGTTGATATTACGTCTGCGGCTGTGACCGGCGAGGGCATGGTGTGTGCGTCCTTAAAGAATACCGGCCTAAAGGAAGATACCTATATCAAGGTTATGGTGCTTGACGGATTTGACACGCTGATTCCGTACATGGAGGCAGTGCCGGTTAATCCGGCATCTTAAAAGATGCGCTGAGGGAGGACAGTTATTGTGCAGATTGCAGTGGTAGGAACGGGAATCATCGGTATGGATCATCTTGCGGCGATTGCCGATTTAGAGGATTTTACACTGTGCGCGGTTTGCGACATCAATGAGGAGAAGGCAAGGCAGGTTGCCGTGCAGTACGGGGTGCCGTACTGCACGGATTATGAAAAAATCGTCCGCACTGCAGAACCGGACGCGGTGATTTTAAACCTGCCGCACTTTCTGCATGCGCCTGCGGCGGAATATTTTTTAAACTGCGGAGTGCATGTACTGGTGGAAAAACCGATGGCAAACACGGCGGCAGAGTGTGATAAAATGATCGCGGCGGCGAAAAGCCACCGCAAGGTTTTGGCTGTCGGGCATATTCAGCGGTTTTATCTGGTAAACCAAGCGGTAAAGCAGGCCGCAGACTCCAAAAAGCTGGGGCGGCTTTTGATGATGAACGAGAGACGCAGCATCCGTTATTTTACGGAAAACCGGCCGAAATGGTTCTTTGACCGGCAAAGGGCCGGCGGCGGTATCATCATGAACTACGGCGTCCACGCCATTGACAAGATGTTCTATCTTGCAGGAATCACGAACGCCGCAGTGTCCGCGGCCTACGGCAATGCGCCGGGATATGAGGTTGAGGGACACGCGCAGCTGTTCTTTCACACCCCGGACGGGTTTTCGGCTGCGGTAAGCTTTAACGGCTATACGCCGAGCGGATATGACGTCTTATATTCCTTTGAAAAGAGGACGCTGCGCGTTAGCGGCACGCGTGTGACCGATTATACGCCGGACGGAAAGGAAACCGTTTTGCTGGACGGCGAGGATCAAAAGCATATGCATCGGCAGCTGATTGAATTTAAAAAGCTGACGGAGGGAAAACCGTCTGAGATGCCGACCGCCGAATACGGAAGATCGGTCATGCGGCTGATCGACAAAATCTACTGCGGTCGGGAGTGAGCAGAGATGAAAAAGAGATGGAAAATCGGCATTATCGGGACGGACGGGCGCATACGCAGTATGCGCTTGCCTGCCTGAAAAAGGGAGTCCCGGTCTTTGTGGACAAGCCGCTTTGCTGCAGCGTGCAGGAGGCGGAGGAAATCGCGGACGCGGCAGAAAAAAATCATACGGTACTGGTTTCGGGCAGCGCGGGTTCGTTTTCGCCGGCGGTTGCCGCCGTGAGGGAGGAAATCTGAAAAAAAGGCGCGCCAAGCGCCGGGTATCTGTCGTTTCCGCTGAACGATCAGCCGAAGTACGGCGGTATTCATTTTTATACGCACCATCTTTTGTGTGCGGCTTATGCCGCCTTTGGTGAAGAAATCCGTTCGGTGACGGCGCATCGTGTGGGAGAGAATGCGGCCGTGATCGCAAAGTACAAAACGTTTCCGCTTATCATGAATTTTGCCGCAAACTACGGCGGACTGCATATCGGCGCCTACTTTAAAGACGGTACGGCAACCATGCAGGGGATGTCGCTTTTTGAGACGCCAAGGCTGCAGCTGGAATATTTTATAAAGGTGTTATCCGGCGCGGCGGCGCCGCAAAGCCGCACAGAACTGCTCTGGCCGGTCAGGGTCAGCTGCGCCATTGAGCAATCGCTAAAGTGCGGACGGGAAATCAAAGTACAGCCATAAAGGGCGGCCGCCGCCCTTTTATTTTTGCATATAATTTTTAAACTTGCCTTGATATAAAAAATTCAGTATCATAAAAACAAAGCCCCAAAAAGAGAGGAAGAAAACGCAATGCAGAATTTTCATACCGTAAAGGATCTTATTTTTTCGATGACGGGATGCACCTACGCCGGAGAAATCAACTTTGTTAACTCCGAAGGCGTCTATGCGAAATATGACGGAACAAGCGCTAAAGTTGGCGGCTGCGATACGGCGGCCGTGTGCCGCGCGCTGACCGAGTTTTCCGCACACTTTTTAAAGGGAGAGAATGCCTTTTGCATCAAGCGGGAGCGTGCTTTCCGGCGCTGCGGCGTTATGCTGGATCTCAGCCGTGACGGCGCAATGCGCGTTGATAAAATCAAAGAGTATATCCGCGCAATCGCGGCGTTGGGACTCAATGTTTTGATGCTTTATTTAGAGGATTTGTATCCGCTGGAGGGGTATTCCTACTTTGGGTATCAGCGCGGCGCCTATACGGCGGAAGAACTTCGGGAAATCGATGATTACGCAGCGATGTTTGGGATTGAAACGGTGCCGTGCATCCAGACCTTAGGACATATGGAGCGGTATCTTGCCTGGGCGGAATCCGCGCCGGTTCGCGACACGCCGTCTACTTTGCTGCCGGACGCGGAAGAGACCTATCGGTTTATCGAGGACTGCATTCGTTCGGTTTCTGCGTGCTTTCGGTCGCCTTACCTTCATATCGGCATGGACGAGGCGCTGGGAATCGGCACGGGCGTCTATTTTAAGCAGCATGCCAAGGAGGGGATCAATCAGACCGAGGTGTTTTTGCGGCATTTAAACCGCGTCTGCGCCATTGCCAAACAGTACGGCCGCCGGGTCATGATCTGGAGCGATCTGTTCTTTTCCATGGAAGATCGGGGGCAGCACGGCAACTATGATGAGGCGATCGTTTTGTCGGAAGAGACCCTCGGCAAGGTGCCGGATCTGGTGCCGGTTTACTGGTATTATTCCAGCAAGCGGAAGGAGAAGTATGCGGCGCTTTTAAAGGAGCATCGCAAGATGAGCCGTGAAATTGCCTTTGCCGGTGCCGGCTGGAGCTTTGAAACCTTTGCGCCCAATACGGAGTTTGCGTGGGAGTGCAATGCAGCGGCGCTGGCGGCCTGCCGCGAGGATCGGACGGATTGGGTGATTAACACGCTGTGGGGAGACAGCGGCAGCGAGTGTTCGCCCTTTCTGTGCATGCCGACCAACGCACTGTATGCGGAGCTCTTTTACAGCGGCCGGGCAGATGCCGATGAGGCGTACGCCTGGGAGATTGCGGCACTGATCAGCGGCTGCAGCAAAGAAGAATCGCTGCTGATGAGCGAGCTTAGTCTGCATCAGTTTGGCGAGGTAAAGGCGGCGCGGCGGCTGCTGCGAAAGGACGTGCTGAATGTTCCGCAGTTTTGTATCGAGGGCGGCGCGAACAGTATGGTGCTGCCGTCGGTGACCGAACAGGAGATCGTTGTGCGTTACCGTGCGGCGGCCAAAAAGCTGGAGGAAAGAGCGAAAAAGAACCCAAGGTGGGCGGAGCGTTTTCGCCTGATTGCGGCGGTGATGCAGGCGGCGGCGGATAAGTGCATTGTCTATACCGATTTGCAAAAGGCATATCAGGACGGTGACCGGGATAAGCTGACATATTTTGCGGAGGAGATTTTTCCGCGGTTAAAGGCGGAATATCAGACCATGCAGAAGCTGCACGAAAAACTTTACCTTGCGGAAAACAAGGCGTTCGGCTGGGGCTGGAGCTGTCTGCTCTACGGGCAGCAGCTTGTGCGGATCGATTATGCAAT
>ERZ839767.4365-NODE-4365-length-14474-cov-17.154796_pt1 | contig 14474 bp, 11 predicted proteins | sample MGYA00519879_ERZ839767 | MGnify/ENA primary metagenome ERZ839767 (study PRJEB31850, sample SAMEA3708852) | human gut metagenome | biome: human gut; feature: human-associated habitat; material: faeces | place: China | collected 2014 ...
CTTCCGAGAAGAAAAGATGTTGAATGTGACAGGAAGGATGGATTGGGAGAGATAGGGCAAGCGGTGGAGAGTCAGGGAATCTATGATATAAAGATTCCTTGACTTAACAAAAATAAAATGATTTTGAAGAAAAAGTGCAAAATAAGAATAAAAAATTGACTCTATCATACAATAAGACTATAATATAAATATGATTTTGTTAAAAACAAGCAGAATGGAGGTAATAAAATGCTTCTTGAATTTAAAACAAAAAATTATAAATCTTTTGTAGAAGAGGCAAGCTTTTCAATGGTAGCTGCGCCAAAACAAAAGGGATTAGATTATAGTCTTATGAAGACAAAAATAAAAGGAAAAGAGATAAAAGGGTTAAGTTCTTCGGTTATTTATGGACCGAATGCGGCAGGAAAAACTAATATTATTGGTGCGATGGATGTATTGCGGGCAATTGTTTTGAGAGGAAATATCAGAAATTCTGAAGAAAAATCATCACCAAACCCAGCTGCAGCAGCATTAGAATTGATTCCAAATAATAATGAAATGGAATCAAAACCGGTATGTTTTGAAATAGAATTTTATGAGGAAGATGGAGAAGATCATAAATTTAAAATACACTATGAATTAGAGGTTGATCTTGGAACCTTTCTTGAGGAGGAACATCAAAGAAAAATCCTTGCAGAAGTGTTGGAGGTCAATGGAGAAAGAGTATTTGAACGTACGCAAGATCTGAAAATAGAGAACTTAAAGGTTATTAAAGATTATTTGTCGGATATAACAGAACAGAACGCAGACAGTGTAAATGAAATTGCGAAAAACAGTTTGAATCAAGAAGAATTATTTTTAACAAATGGTTTTAAGTTGATTTTTTCGCCTAAATTCACAAAGCTGATTGTTGATTGGTTTACGAATAAGTTTATGGTGATTTATCGTGCGGATTCGATGCAACTGATTAAAAGATTTGCAGATCCAAAAAAGAAAGCAATCTATGTTGAAAAAACAACAGATGAAGCTGCAAAATTATTTGGAATTAATTCAAATGCAGTAGGATATGTCGTGAGCGATGACGAGCCTGATGCAAAATTATATTCTGTATTTAAAAATATGAAAAACAAAAAGACTACAGCGTGCTTAAGAACGGGGAAAAATATATGATAGAAAAAGTATACGATGATAATACGTTATCATTCAAAGAAAAAGGATTGTATACAGCAATCTACCTGAACGAAACCATGAACGTGGATCAGTTAGTGGAATCTGGAAAAGATAAAGCAGATGCTGTACGATCCGGTTTAAAAAAATTGATCGAAAAACAATACATAAAAAAAAGTGTTGTCCGGGAAAAAAACGGAAATTTCGTTACGGTATATTACCAGGTAATTGAGTAAAATGTATCATACATCTTGCGGAAGCACAGTGACCACGTAGAAAAATGGATAACCCCAGTTGTAAACGTGTCAGAGCTTGCAGAATGGACAAAACTGCCTGGTATGGTAAAAGTACCAGGCAGACAAAAAAATCAAAATAAGGGTGTAAATTGTGACGCAGTGACGAAAATGGGGCTACGGATCGCAAAAGGCTAGAAACAGGAGGTTTTTACTATGGCAGTCTACAAAAGAATCCAAAAAATAGATGGTTATACGATGATGTCAAATTATCATTTACGCGACATGAATCTTTCCCTAAAGGCAAGCGGATTGCTGTCTTTGGTATTATCCCTTCCTGCAGACTGGAAATATTCGGTATCCGGTTTGACAGCTATCGTAAAAGAAGGAAAGAGTGCAGTCATGTCTGCGCTGAAAGAGTTAGAGGAGAATGGATATCTGAGTAGAATGGAATATAGGGAGAATGGAAGATTTCAGGGTGTGGAATACATTTTTTTGGAGTATCCTGGCCAATTAGAAGATATAGAAAATCCAAAAGGCCATGAACAGATCATTCAGAAAATGCAGCGAGAAGTAGCCGAACGAATGCAGGAAGGAATGAAAGAAGAAAAAAGTACGTCTCAGAAAACAAGCAGAAATGAGGAATTACAAAAATTAAAAAAAGTCCATTCAGAAAAGCAGGAACAACCAGAGAAGCAAGATGAAAAAGACTTACAATCCCAGCATTTATCGAAAGAAAATCCATGTCGGGATTTTACGGAAATGGAAAACCGGTATACGAAAAATCCAGATCCGGTACAGCCATATCAGGATTTTACGGAAACCGATTTTCCGTATACGGATTTTCAACCACAAATAATTAAAGATATACCAATTAAAGAAAATGATATAGATAATCATATCATATCCTATCAATCAAAGATGAATAATATAAAGCGGGGAACAAAAAGAGATGGGATGGATATGATGGATCGGATATCTGCCTACCGGGAACTGATTCGGAAAAATATTGATTACGAGAACTACCCGCCGATCTATAACAAGCAGGAAGTGGATGAACTGGTCGATCTGATTGTAGAAACCCTAATGCTGCCGGATACAGGAACAATCCGGATTGGAGGAAAGGAACGTCCTGTTCCGATTGTAAAAAGCATGTTCCTGAAGCTGGATAAAGATCACATCTGTTATATCCTGAAGTGCCTGCACAATACGGAAAAGAAAAAAGAGTAAAAATGGCCGTATCAAAAAAACAGCCAGCGAAAAAAAGGCAGAAAAAGAAAAGCAGCTTGTGGATCATAGCGTTGATTGCTGTTATTTTGCTGATTCTTGTTGGAGTCGTATTTTTGGTACTGCCAAAATTTCGAAAAGAAGCTGCACCGGAAAAACCGGAAACGATCAAGGTGGAAGCTGCAGAGAAAAGCTATGCTGCCGGAAGTAGGATTTCAGAAAAAAATTTCCGCGTATACGGAATATCCGGGAAAAAGAAACAGCTTCTGGATGCAGATACATACAGCGTGTCACCGGCTAAAGTGCCGGCACATGGCCACAGTGTTACCGTAGAGGTTTCCTCCAAGGCATATCCGGATATCAAGGCAGAGATAACAGTGCTTATTGACCGTGATGAAAGTGTTAGGTATAAAATCGGCAGAGAAAATCCAGATGATGTGGAGGCTATCCTGTATTCCAACGGGGATCTAGAAATATCCGGAAAAGGAAGCGTCCGGAATTTCAAATCAGATTCTGCGCCATGGAAGAAATATTCTGTTAAACGGCTGACCTGGATTGATCCGGAGGCAGAAGTGGAAAGCATGGACTACTGGTTTACAGGAAATGACGAATACCTGGAAACATTGTGCCGCATCCCGGATACAGTGAGAAGCATGGTGGAAACATTCAAGAATGCTACGGCGATGACCAGTATGCCGGATATGTCTGGTGCGGTCCGGCTGGAAGATATTACATCCTGCGCAGAAGGGTGTATCGCACTGGAAAAGGCCATGGAACTTCCAGGAAATATAAAACAGGCAAAAAAAGCATTTTACGGTGATACGGCACTGATCGAGGGAGCCGATACAACAGCCTGTATGCAGCTGGAGAACATGGATTCCATGTATTACGGCTGTATGGCTCTGGCATCTGTCCAGATTCCGGACAGTGCGAAAGAACTTTCGAATATCTGCAATGGCTGCGTCAACCTGAAAGAAGTACATATCCCATCGTCTGCACAGAAAATGAACAGCAGTTTTTTCGGATGTACCGCACTGGAATCCATAACCGGTGAAATCCCATCTTCCTGTACGGATAGCGGGAACCTGTTTTCCGGCTGTAAGTTCCTGAGTGGAACACTTACCGTTTCCTGTACATCCAAGACAACCCTTTCAAGCTCGTTTTCGGACGCTGCAACGGCTGGAACAGGACTTACGATCATTTTACGGTACGATGCAGAAAAATCGCAGGAAACGGCCAATACGGGCTTCTACGGGGGAACAAAAAGTGCAGATGAAATCCTGAACGCATTAAAGGCATCTATGGAAGCCGCATTCAGCAGCGGAAGCCATATTACAATAACAACAAATGCAGATAAAACAGAGGGGTGATTAGAATGTAATAAAAATGCAATATGAAAAATAGCAAAAGACTCTTGTAATTACGGAATTGGAAAGGTAATATGATAATATGATCCAAAGAAATAAAAAAGGGGGAGAAACCATATGGACATGAAAGAGCTTCGAAAAAATGCAGAAAAAGTAATAGCAGAACGTTTTCCGGACTTCAATTTTTCCACACTGGACTGGGGAGAGCTTGATCCATTCTATCTGGAGCATCCGGAAGAAATACCGATTGAGCATGAGTTTATTGGCTACCGGCAGGATGGTGATGTAGCGGAAGATTACCAGGGAAACCTGTATCTGGTTCTTTGTGATCCAGGAATCCACCCGATCGGAAGTGTATGCATGGAACAGTCCGAACTGGACGATGCCGTAAAACTTGGAAAACGGGAAGATTATACCGGGGAACTTCTGGAAGAAATTCCAGAATAAAAAGTGAAATAATAAAACAAGGAATCCCGTGTCAAACATTGACACGGAATTCAAACAGAAAAATCGGTGTCAATGTTTGACACGGACGGAGGAAAAAAATATGAGAAAAAGAATCGCAATGGTACTTCTTGGCCTGAGCCTGGCAGTAGGCACACCGGCCGCAACAAATATGTTCCCAGTAGTTTCTGCCCAGACAGTACAGGCAGCTGGAAAAACCGGATGGACACAGGAGTCCGGAATCTGGTATTTTTACAAAGACGGTGTAAAACAGACCGGCTGGCAGACCTGGGACGGAAAAAAATATTATCTGAATGCAGACGGAACCATGAAAGCAAATGAGTGGATGATTGATACGGATGGATCGGTTTACTACTTCCGCAGCTGGGGTGGAGCTTACCTGAACTGCAAGGCAAGAATCAACGGCAGAAGTTATACTTTCGGTGCAGACAGTAAGGTACAGGGTTCCCAGTGGGTTGTAAAAGGCGGAAAATGGTATCTGGTGAAAGACGGAAAAATTGCAACCGGCTGGCAGACCTGGGATGGAAATAAATACTACATGAATAGTGATGGAAGTATGCGCTCCAATGAGTGGAAACTGGATGATACCGGAAAAATCCGTTATCTCTGCAGCTGGGGAGGAGCTTATAAGAGCCGGTCTGCAAAAATCAATGGACGTTCGTATACCTTCAATAGTGCTGCAGAAGTAACCAACATGCAGTGGATCGTGATGGATGGACAGTGGAAACTGGCAAAAGATGGAAAAATTGCAACGGGTTGGCAGACCTGGGACAATAACCGTTACTATCTGAACGCAGACGGAACCATGAAAGCAAATGAATCTTTCACGGACGGGGGAAAAACCTATTTCTTCTGCAGCTGGGGCGGAGCTTATAAAAACTGCTGGCAGACCTGGAACGGAAAAAAATATTACCTGCATGATAACGGTGCAGCCTATCAGAATGAGTGGCTGAAAACCGGAGGAAAATGGTACTGGTTCCAGGCAGACAGCACCATGGCAGTGAACACAAGCTTTACATACAAAGATAACCTGTATTTTGTGGACGGAAACGGAGTTATGCTTTCCGGATGCTGGAAAGAAGAAAACGGAGCAAAATACTATATCCGGAGCTGGGGCGGAGCCTGCAAGGATATGCAGATGAAAATTTCCGGAAAGACATATTATTTCCGATCAGACTGTAAGATGGTAACGGATCAGACGGTAAACGGAAATTACTACGGAAAAGACGGTGCGCTTACAACAAAACCGGAAGCGAAACCAACAGAGACACCAAAGCCAACGGAAACGCCAAAGCCAACGGAAACGCCAAAGCCAACGGAAACGCCAAAGCCGACAGAGACACCGAAGCCGACAGAGACACCGAAGCCGACAGAGACACCGAAGCCAACAGAGACACCGAAGCCAACAGAGACACCAGCAGAAACCGTTTATGCAACAAGCGTAACAATTACACCGAACAGTAATCTGGAATTAACTGAAGTTGGACAGACACTGCAGCTGGCCGCAACCGTATATCCGGAAAATGCAACCAACAAAGCGGTAAAATGGACTTCGGATGATCCGGAAGTAGCAAGTGTAGATGAAAATGGACTTGTAACGGTTCATAAAAAAAATGGTATGCGAAAAGTTATTATCTCAGCTGATGCAATGGGATCTAAGCCAAACGGAGGTGTTGTTGGAAGATACGTAGAAGTAAAAATTAATATCCCATACACCAACGAAGAGGCTCTTGGAATGACCGTTTACGATCAGGAAGTTTCCAGAAAGATTTTCGATCTGGTAAATGAAGAACGTGTCAAAGAAGGACACGCAGCCATGATCTGGGATGATAAGCATTGTTATCCGAGAAGCGTTGCCGCTGCCGGATACCATATCATGAGATCAATCACACAGCCAGGATACGGAACTTCTGATAATCTGGCCCTGCATGGTGGCAGACAGAACGGCTGCGGCGGTGGTCTGTCATATACAGATTCCGATGATCTTGCCCGCCAGATCTTCAACCTTTGGATGTCCTCTCCAGGCCATAAAGCAAACCAGATGGATGATTATAATGCATATGGAGCAATCGCTGTAATGTATGGACAACCGCAGGAGTATAACGGAAGAAAGATTGTGAATTTCTCAGCTGTATTTTCCTTCTCAGATCAAGATTATGATTATGCAACAACCTGGGAACATATGGACGATGGTATGAGTGATGTACTCGGCATGACAGAAAACGATTATTATCAGATTACAAACTACTTTATCCGATAAAAAAGAATCCCCTCTCGTAGACGAATTGCGAGAGGGGATTTGTATGTCGAAGAGGTAGTAAAATAGTCGATGATATGCTATACTGAATCTAATCAGATCAGAACGTGATAGGGGATAGCCTATGTCTCTTGTTGCTCTTTGTAATAATTTAGATTATTTCAGAAAGGCAACCACCGACACTGGTATATCCTTGATTGCTTCTGATTTGATTATAAGCTGCCGGACGAAAAAAGTCAAGCAGTACGGGGGATGCGCAGAACTTTGTGCATCCCTTTTTTAGAAAAAAAGGCAGTTATAAAAATGTCATCTTTTTTGAAAAAATGTCATATCTTTTGAAAAAATGTCATATCTTTTGAAAAAATGTCATGTTTTTCAAAAAAATGTCATATTGCACGTCGCAGAAAGGTATGCTATGTTATACTTGCAAAAGAAGGAAAACAGAAGGGACAGCAGGTAGGACAAAAAAATCTTTCAATTGCTCGTGTCAATGATTGACACAAAAAAAAGGAATATGGGCTTTCATGCATCAGAACATGGTTTTCATGGGCTGGTGCATTTTTTATGCCCATTTTTAGGGGGTGATGCCGTTGCACGGAAGAAGTGGCAACAAAAAGTAAAAAAGGAGAGAGAGGAAAAATGAAAACAAAAGTAATACACGCATTCCTATGGATTCTGGTTTGTATGGTGCTTGGTATTACCTGTTATCAGTGCCGTGATTTAAGGGGTTATGTGATTCTGTCAGGTTCTATGGAACCTGTGATTCCCACAGGATCAGTGGCAGTTGTGGATTCATCGAAGAGGGATGTACGTCCAGGAAATATTGCTACGTTTGAGAGGCACGGGGATCTGGTGACACACCGGATTCTGTCAAAAACAGAAGAAGGATATAAGACAAAAGGGGATGCAAACACAGATCCGGATTCCGGAACCATTCCGGTAGAAAATATACGTGGAACATACCTGTTCTGCATTCCATATCTTGGATACGGATTTATGTGGGCAAAAAATCACATGTTTCTTACCGTAGGTTTTCTGGCGCTGTTCATGCTTCTGGTTTTCTGTTTTCCGGAGAAAAGACCTGAACCAAAGGAACGGGAACAGGTAAAAAAAACAAAAAGAAAAAAAGGAGAATTACGATTATGACAAAGAAAAAAGTAGCAGCATTTTTTACAGCTGCAGCACTGTGCGGAGCACTGGCCGTTGGATCATCCATGGCATATCTGACAGATCATGATTCTGTAACCAACAAATTTTCTGTAGGTAAAGTAGACATCGTTGGCCATGAGCCGAACTACACACCGGATAATGATGGAAAAACCAACAATATCGTTCCGACCCAGGTAATCAAAAAAGACCCGCAGATCGAAAATGTTGGAAAAAATGATGCTTATGTATATCTGGATGTTTCTATCCCGATTGCAAAGGTGATTACTGTTAATGCTGCAGGTAACCGTTTGAATGGAGGCGTTGCAAAAGATACAGAGCTGTTCTCTATGAACAATGTTTCTAAGAAATGGACTCTGATGTACAACAAGCGTGTAGGAGATAATATGGTTTACACCTACAGCTATAACGAAATACTTGCACCGGGAAAAACAACAGATCCGATCTTTACAAGCCTGACAGCTGCCAATATTGTAGAGGGACAGCTGGATGGAAAAGATCTGAATGTGCCGGTACATTACTATGCAATCCAGGAACTCAACACCGGAGAAGGAACCACGATTCCACAGAAAGCAGCTTCCGCATGGAAAAAATATGAACTGCAGAACCAGGGCCAGGCAGGACAGATCACGACTCCGCAGTCTGACGAAAGCGGAAATAATGAGGTTACAACCGTTGATGGAAACGGAAATGCAGCATCAGATGAAAACAAAGTAAATACCTCAGATGATGTTCAGGTTGAGCCGGAACAGGATGGAAACAACACTTTATCATAAGAATACTTTAAATAACAGTCCGGAAAGCCATCCGGACTGTTCTGAAAAAAAGGGAAAACAGCATGAAAAAAAAGAAAAAACGAATGCTGTCCATTGCCGGAATGTGCTGCTGCGGTTTTCTTGCAGTAGCTACCGCAATATCGGGATCTTCCGCTTACCAGACGGACCATGATGAAGTAGTAAACATTATCAGAACCGGGAATAACACCATTATTCCGGATGAGGATTTTCCGACACCGACACCGGTTCCATCCAGCGGATCAGTAGTAAAAAAAGTCAGGGCAAAAAATACAGGAGATGTACCTTGTTATGTCCGGGCATATATCACATGCAGTGAGCCTGTGAAAGAGTTTACGGGACTTGATACCGCAAATTGGGTTAAGGGAAATGATGGCTATTATTACTACAAAAAAGCTGTTCCGGTTGGAGGAACAACAACTTATCTGTTTACAGGGGTTACTGTTGCAGATGAATATGAGCAGGATAACCTGGAAGTAACAGTCTATGAGGAATCCGTTCAGACAACAGATGGTCAGAAAGAATACACTTCTTATCAGGAAGCATGGAAACGGTTTGGAGGAGGTGGCCAGTAATGAAAAGGAAAATTGCAATAGCAGCCGGAATTCTGGTCACGGCAGTAAGTACCATCAGTGGATCATATGCTTACTATCAGGACAGCGTTACCGTTACAAACCACATCAGCACCGGTGATGTAAACATTGGAATCCAGGAATACGAAAAAGATGGTGATACGGAAAAAGTTTACGCAGGACCTGCAGATGGAATTGTGCTTCCATCCCAGAGCATTTCAAAGATTCCTCGTATCACGAATTATGCGGAAACCTGCTACATCCGGGTGAAAACCACTTATTCCGGAGAGGCATCGGATTCCGTGTCAAACGTTGACACGGAAAAGCCAGAGGAAGATTCCAAAACGGATGCAGACCCGAATGAAACGCCGGAAGCAACAGAAGAGACAGCACAGGAAACGACAGAAAATGCCGAAACGGAAGTAACACCAGCACCGGAAGAGCCAGAAAAACCGGAAATAACGCCTGAACCTACAGAAACACCTTCGGTGGATCAGGATAAGGAAACGCCTGCGGAGTATGTTCTGAGTGATGAAGAACTGGATGGAATTTCCGATGAATGGGTAAAACAGGGTGAGTATTATTACTATACGCAGCCGTTGAAAAACGGAGAATCCGCAGACTTTTTCCAGAACGTAACGATTCCTGCAGCGTGGACATCAAAAGCACAGGACAGGGTTCTTGGACTTACTGTGACCGCAGAAGCGGTGCAGGCAGCAAACTTTACACCGGATTTTAATTCGGAATCCCCATGGGGCGATACGGAAATTGAACAGTGCGTACATGAGACGGATAACAGCATCACAGAAGTGACAAAACAGTATACCGCTATGTCCGTCACTTATGAAGGGGCTGCCAGAAAGCTGGTGGCTGCGCCGGAAGATTTCTTTAGAAATTTACAGACGGCAATGCCTGGCGATACGATCAGTGATAGTTTTCAGCTTTCCAATACGACAGCAACCAGTGCCGAATTTTTCTTCCATACGGAAACGCCTGGAAATTTAACGGATGAAGAACTTGACCTTTTAAAACAGTTTAAATTGACGATCACGCAAAACGGAAAAACCCTGTATAACGGTGATTTGCAGGCTGCATCCCTGAATCAGGAAATCAGTCTTGGAACACTGGAAACAGGGAAAAATTCGCGGGTACAGTTTACGCTGCAGTTACCGGCAGAACTGAAAAATGCATATGCAAAACGGGAAAGCATGGTAAACTGGATTTTCCGTGTACAGGGTGCTGAAGAACCGGGCAAAAACGAACCGTCCCCTGCCATTTCGCAGACTACGGCACCAAAAACCGGTATTGCAGATCCATACGTTTTTGTTCCTCTTGGAATTGCGGCGGTAGCGGCTCTTGGAACCGTGAAACTGTCCCGTAAAGAGAAGAAAGAGAGGAGGAAAAAACTGTGAAACGATGGAAAAAGGCACTGTCAGGGCTGCTTATGGCAGCCTTGATGGTAACTGGAATTTCTTTCCCGGAAAATGTTTTTGCTGTCAGCGCAGGCATGGATGGGTTACCATCTGTGGTTGATTCTGGCATTGGAAAAAAGGTAGATACAAACAGCACGATTGACGGAACCTACAATTTTACGCCAGTCATTGGAGCAAACACAAAGGTTTCATTCGGTAGTACGAAATGGGATAATCAGTTTTGCGTTAATGGTGAAAAATATGCACAGGTGTGTTCGAAATGGTGGCCATTATCAGATATAGGTGATAATGGAAATACCCGTTCTTTTATTCCGTATGAAAGATTAAAAGGAAAGATGTATGCAGAGTATACCAATGTAGGCAATGCTAATGGTTTACCTGTTACCATGCGGATCTGGTTTTTGGACTGGCAGAATACTAATATCAGCGGGTATCCGGGATATGAAGATGTAGACAATGTTGTTGTTTCTGTAGACAATACAAAAGGCGGTGCAACTCCTGTCATTGATATTAAAGGCTTGAAATGGATTAAGGTAAGATTTTCATATTACGATGAAAATGGAAATCCACTTAAGGTTAAGGGACATTTCACTTTATCTGATCTGGACTATTCCCAGGGATTTTATATTGATGGAAAAGTCGATGGCATTTATGTCACGAAGGAAGCTGATGATCGTCTAATCTATGATGCAAGAACGGATGCAATCTGGTCAGCAAAAAAGGGTTCAAATGCAGATGATGGTACTTCACCGGATAACCCGGAAGGATGGGTTACTTACACATATGAAGGCGATTCTCAGACTATGGTCTTTTATAATGGAGGAACCATACAAAATGTGGACGGTCCAGGTAAGGGACTTACCACAGTGCAATCATATCCAAAAGACTTTACATTTACTGGTGGGGATGCCATATTTAATGGATGGAAAGGATCAAGCCGGACCGAGGCAACAGATTGGCACGTATGGAATACTTCTGAGTTTGGTTATACATCAGAAATGGTTATGCATCAGACCAAAAATGTTGACCTTGTCATCAAAAAGGCAGATGAAACAACAGGAGAAGCCCTAAAAGGCGCAGAATTCACTGTTTACAAGATGCAAGGCGGCCAGTGGGTAACGTATACCAAGGCCGAATGGAAAGATGAGTATAAAGCTTATCGAGCATTAAATCTCCATGCAGAAGATTCAGAAGGTGGAAAATTCAAAGTAGTAGAAACCAAAAATCCGACAGGATATACCGGAACCTGGGAACATGAGTTTACAGCAGAAAAAGAAGGTGTTGTTACTTTAACACTGGATGCGACAAATGCCAGAAAAACCGGTCAGATCACAATCACAAAAACCGGTGAGAATAATAAAAAACTTTCCGGTGCGGTATTTGAAATCAAAGCTGCAAAGGATATTAAGACAGCCGGAGGCACAACCCTGGTTGCTGCCAATACGGTAGTTGATACCGTAACTACAGATGGCAATGGATCGGCAGCCAGCAAACAACTGGAACTTGGTCAGTACATTGTCAAAGAAAAAACAGCTCCGGATGGATATGTCCTGGATACTACAGAACATGCAGTTACCCTGGATAATAGCCATACCAGCGTCAATGTAGCCGTACAGAACCAGAAAAATGCGATCGTTCTGCAGAAAGTAAGCAAAAACGATGGCACAGTCATGGAAGGTGTTACGTTCCATATCTGGAATGATGACAAGAGCTATGATAAAACGCAGAAAACAGATAGCAATGGACGGATCACGATTGATGGTGTGAAGGATGGAACCTGGCATTACCAGGAAACGGCAACCAAAGATGGATACGTACTGGATAATGCAGTGAAAGATTTCACAGTATCCGACGGAAAAGTCAATGGGCAGTCAAACCTGACAATCACGGTAGAAAATGATTATACAAAACTGGATCTTGCAAAAGTAGATTCCGGTACCGGAGAGAATATTTCCGGAGCGAAACTTTCTCTTCTGGATAGCAATGGCCGTCTGGTAGAAAGCTGGACATCCGGAAGCACACCGCACCGGATCGAAAAACTGAAACCGGGTCAGTATACTTTACGTGAGGATCAGGCCCCGGATTATTATAAACTTGCTGATCCAATTACCTTTACGCTGGAAAGCAAAGCAGATACGCAGACCATCACCATGAAGGATATGCGCTATGCAGACCTTACCATAGTAAAGAAAATTAAAGCAAGCGATATTACCTGGGCGCATGGAAACCCAACCTTTATCTTCACCGTAAAAGGAAAAGATATTAATGGGAAAGACCGTACCTTCCAGAATTATGTAGAGTTCACGGAAAATTACGTAAATTCACATACCGATGGACAGGGATATGTAGAACTTTCTGTCACCTGGAACAAAATCCCGGTAGGAGAGGACTACACAGTAACAGAACAGGATGTGCTGCGGTATCATCTGGTGAACGTTACCGGAACAGAGAATGTAAAGATTTCAAAATTACAGGAACCGGCGAAGGGCGTTGCTCCGGATAAAATTTTCTCCGTACATGCAAATTTAAAGGCGAAACCAACCGGTACATCCATCACATTTGAAAACCAGAAAGATGACTGGGGAACTACAACGCATGATACTTCTGTTAAGAACATCATTCCGTTAAAGTAACCAGCAAAACCGGATTTATACCCGTGTCAATGTTTGACACGGGTATTTCATTAAAGAACAGGGAGGCGTGAAAATGCGAAAAGCTGCTGGGTGTGTCCTGCTGGCAATTTTATGTCTGCTGGGTGCGTCTTATCTTCCACGGATTTTGCAGGAAGCACAAACCGACCGGGAACAGCAGAACCTTATCAGTGGCTATATCCAAAATCCGGATACAACAGATGAAGAAAACACAGAATCAACTACAGATGAGCCGGAAGAGGAAACAGATCCGAATATGGAAAGAATAGTTGATTTTCAGAATTTACAGCAGATCAATCCTGAGATTTTGGCATGGATCACAGTTCCCGGAACACCCATTGATTATCCGGTTGCTTTAGGAGAGGACAACAGTTATTACCTGAACCATACCGTAACAGGAGAAAGCAATATTCTTGGTTCCATTTTTGCAACTGCCGGAACAGATTTCGAAGAAAGCCACATTATTTTATATGGGCATAACATGGCATCCGGGAAAATGTTTGGAAGCCTGAAAAAGTACCATGATAAGGATTTCCGAAACGCTTATCCTTATGTATATGTTTACACGCCGGAAACTACTTATACCTGCGCAATATACAGCGTATACAGCACCCGGTACGACAGTGATGTTTTTACTCTGGGATATAAAGGTGACAGCGAGGAATGGAAACAGTGGATTGCAGAAACCGTACAGAATGCGGAATATGATTGTAATATTGCCCCGACCGGAAAGGAGAAAGTTTTTACTTTATCCACCTGCGTAGGTGATGGCTCCAGTCCTTACAGATTGGTTATACACGCCGTTACGGTTGCCCAGAAAGAGGTCGCGAATGCGGAAAAGGAAGCGTCTTAAAGCAAAAGTAAGAGCCAGAATTTGTATGATTTTGGCTTGCCTGCTGCTCTGCGGAACCGGAGTTTCCTTATGGAATGGAAAACGGGCTGAAAAATCCGTGTCAAACATTGACACGGGACAGAAAAGCAGCAAAACGGTGTCAAACATTGACACGGGTACGGAAAACCACCAGGCGGTGTCAAACGTTGACACGGATACGGAAAATCCCAAAGCGGTGTCAAACGTTGACACGAGTACGGAAAAGCCACAAGCGGTGTCAAACGTTGACACGAGTACGGAAAAGCCACAAGCGGTGTCAAACGTTGACAC
>ERZ839767.4385-NODE-4385-length-14409-cov-3.344852_pt1 | contig 14409 bp, 17 predicted proteins | sample MGYA00519879_ERZ839767 | MGnify/ENA primary metagenome ERZ839767 (study PRJEB31850, sample SAMEA3708852) | human gut metagenome | biome: human gut; feature: human-associated habitat; material: faeces | place: China | collected 2014 ...
TAAGTTCCATGCTACGATATAGAAAATAGGACCTACGATAGAACCACCAGAAGATAACCCTAATGCAATACCTAATAAAATTGGAATCAGAGTACCAACTAATAAGGAATCTCCGATACCCGCGATTGGTCCCATCAAACCTGCACGAAGACCATTGATTGTCTCGCTGTCTACGTCTTCATTTCCGTTTGCTCTTGCTTCTTCAAGACCTGCTGTGATACCTACGATTACGGAACCAACCTGTGGCTCTGTATTAAAGAAAGCAGTATATGTATCCATTGCTTTCTTCTGTTCTTCTTTTGTTTCATATAATTCTTCTACCAGTGGAAGCATTGCACATAAGTAACCAAATGTCTGCATATGCTCCTGAGAGAAACAGGTTAAATGTCCATAATACCAGTTCCGAAATGATTTATTTAAGGCTTTTTTAGAAAGCTTTTTCTCTGCCATAATTATATTTCCTCCTCGTCATCGTCATCATCAAAAGACCCGCCGCTGGCAAGAGCTGCTTCTTTTGCACGAATTCCAACCATCTTGATGTTGTAATGGATAATTGCGAACATTCCTGCTACAACTGTAACGGATACTAAGTTTAATCCAACACCGGCTGCTAAAGTAAATCCAACAAAGAATGGTACGAAGTCTGTCACTTTGTTTACTACCTGTTTTAAAAGAATGGCAATACCAACACAAGGTAACATACTACCAACTGTGAATAAAGTCTTCATTGCAAGTCCATCCATAGGTAATGTTGCTTTGATTGTTTCTACTACAGGAACACCTAATTTACACATTACAACTGTCGGGATGAAACTACAGATTAAATGAGAAATCCAAGGTAATACCATATCTACAAGATATAATTTCTTGAATTCTCCTTTTTCTACAGCTCTCCATCCGATATGCTGCCATACAAGGTTGATTGTTGCTGTTCCGTAAAATAATACTGTACCAAGAGTTCCTACCATTGCACCGAAAGAAGTTGCCATTGCAACACCTTTTGTAGATGCAGGGTCTAATCCATAAGAATTTAATGCGAGCATTGCTAAAGGAATACCGATATAAGATACGGCACGTACATCGGCGGATACAGTTCCACCTGGTGTTACTAACGCGATATATACAACCTGCATTGCTGCACCTACCATAATTCCGGCAGGAACATTTCCAAGAATAATACCGCAGACGAGACCGGCTACTAATGGACGGCCTAATGTATAGTTACCAATGGCACTACCACCCATACCAGGCATACTGGCAAGACAGGCGAAGATACCTAAAATCACTGCTTGTATCCAACTAATTGTCATGACTTTTCCTCTCTTTTCTTATCATGTACCCACTGAATCTTTCCGTAGCTGACTTTGTGGGTACATTATTTTAATTTTAATTGAAACCGAACTGTCCTCTGAATTTACTCCAGCTTCCGATAGAAGCTTCTTTTATCAGCGCAAACTCGATTTCATATCCAGCCTGATAAATTGCCTCAAGAGCTTCTGCTTCTTCCTGAGTGATAGACTGATTATTTCCAAGTTTTGTAGCTCCTGGACGGTCATTACATGGTCCAACGATTACTTTCTTCACATCACTTGGAACAAATCCATCATCAACCAAAATCTTTTTCATCTGAATTGGATCTTTTGTAATCAGGAAATACTGATCTTTACTATCAAGTACTTTCTGGTTTTTCTGTTTCCATGCTTCATAAGTCCACACGAAAGTTTTTTTTGTACTGGCACTCTTATATGCCATTTTTAATGCTTTTGTGTTGGCTGCTCTGTCATTAACGGCAATCAGTCCATCACATGGATATTCTAAAGACCAACGAGTTACTGTCTGACCGTGAATCATACGGTCGTCAATTCTTAAAAATGATACAGACATGTTTTTTCCTCCCTCTCATGTTTGTAATTTTATGCTTATTTCATATTTATAATATTGAATATAAGTCAAATATAGAAAATAAGTTAAATGCAATATGCACGAATACTAAATCTCATCTTCCTCATCATCAGCTCCACTCTCTAATACAAACTCTTTAATTGCATTTTTTGCTTCACTGATTAAACTGTCTTTTAATAACTCTGTGTCAACATCATCTTTCATAAGAGTTGCTGTTAACGCCATTGCAAGATTCATTCCGCCAAATACTACTGTCTGTTCTTCCAGTCCTTTTTTAGAAATCTGCTCTAACGCGTTTGTCATTGGAGAACCTCCAATAATATCTCCTAAAAGAATGATTTCGTCCTCAGACTTAATACCACTGATTGCATTTCGGAAATTCTCTGCAAATGTATCTGCGCTCATTCCGTCCTCAAGTCCTACGCTGATAACATCCTCTCTCTCCCCGCCTGCAAGCATTGCCAGAACACTTTTCAGACCCGGTGCAAAAGTTCCATGACTGACTAATACTACATACTTCATATTGCTCTCCTTTGTTTGTTTTTTGATGGTTTTATTGTAACAATTGCATAAAAAAATAACATCTGCAAATTGTCACTATTGACCTTTTGCAGATGTCACCACTTCAAATTACAATTGTATATTATTTAATATTTATAAATGACAAATGTCATATATAAATTTATTCTAAATTTTCTTTCAACATCCTATCAATTTTCTTTTTCAGGTGCAGGAGATTCATATCAAAGTCTCCCTCTTCCTGAAAAAGTCGTAGAATTTCTCCATCCATATAGTCGATTACGGTATCATATTGCTGAAATTTTTCTTTTCTTGCTGCACTTTCCATAATCTGATTCAGCATGGAAACCTGTACGGTCGTATCATCTCCTATACTATTTTTCAGGATTTCCTCTGTCTTTTCAGAATTAGTCACCTTCTTTAGTGGAGAAATTCCTTTAGAATACTGGAAAATCTTCTGCTGTACTTCTTCATCATAGGTTAGTTTTTTTAGAAAATTCCATGCCAGTCCACCATGTTCTGACTTCGCATTAATTCCCATTAACATTGTCTCTGTTTCTGACAGATTTTTACCATCCGGTCCTTCTGGAAGTGGAATACAATCCCATTCAAAATCAAAATATTTATTGATTCTCCACGGATATGGTTTATATGTACGAAATTCAGAAAAAGTAACTGGACGGAAAGCAATATTCCCTTTATCAAAATCTTCTGATGTCGGACTTTGTCTCCCTGATAACTGATAAATATTTCTGGCAAAAAGAATCGCATCTTCTACAGAAGGATTTGTAATATTGCAGGAAGTTCCGCTTCCATTAAAAATTCCTCCTCCATTACTGTAAATAGCATCTATCCAGCTATAGTCATACACACCAAACTGGTCTGTTTTCCCATCACCATTTGTATCTTTTGTAATTTTTTTGCAAATATTATAAAAGTCGTTCCATGTCCATCTGTTATCTGGCAGAGAAATATTATTCTTCTCAAGTAATGTCTCATTCACAAGCATGAGGCTCGGAACACTTTCATATGGAAGAGCGTATTGATTCCCTTTATATGTCCCTGCATCATAACAGCCCTGATAAAATGCATCCTTTTTTAAAGATGCGTCTGCCTTTAACATCGTCTCCAGATTTTTCAGTATTCCTATCGAAGCAAATGTAGTAAAGTCTTCAGGAAGAACCATAAATACATCCGGCAATGCACCATTTAAAGCCTGATTAGAAAGCCATTCTGAGTAATCTTCCTTTAATATTCCGCTGGTATACTTCACTTTAACATTCGGATATTCTTTTTCAAATTCTTTTATTGTTTCGTCAATAATCTTATAGCAGTCATCATTAGGCACATCGGATTGATTCCCAGAAAACATACCAAACGTCAAAACTATTTTCCCTTGTTTAGGTACTAGAAAAGAGACTCCCAAATACAGACTAATTAATAATCCTGCCAGACAAAGCATTCCCCATACTTTTGTCATTCTTTTCATTTATCTTATCCTCTACGCTTCTGTGCACCGGACTGCACTTCCCAGATAGCTAACTGTGTGCGGTCACGCAGTCCGATTTTCTTTAAAATAGTACTAATATAATTTCTCACAGTTCCTTCTGTCAGTCCAATATGGTCTGCTATTTCTTTATTGGACATTCCATGTCCTACATCCTTTATAATATCCCATTCCATATCGTTAATCTTCTCGACATTCTCTGCCTCAATCATAACATCATAATTTTGCTGTGCCATTTCCGAAAACAACTCTACTACCTTGCTGGCAATTTCCGGATTAATCATCGCTCCTCCGCTGTATACCACATGAATTGCTTTTTCTAATTCATCCACAGAAATACCTTTTAACAGATAACCACTTGCACCATACTTTAATGCACTGAACACGTATTTATCATCATCAAAAGTTGTCAGCACGATAATTTTTATCTCTGGATATTTTTCTTTTACTATCTTGGTACACTCTACACCGTCCATAGTCGGCATACGAATATCCATCAAAATAATATCCGGCTTTTCTTTTGCTATAAATTCTAAAACTTCTGTTCCGTCACCTACACCTCCAACAACAGAAATCTCTTCTTTTAAGCCAAGAATAATACTCAGACTCTGCCTGATTAATTCCTGATCATCTGCAATAAGTACCTTTATCATCTTTCCTCATTCCTCCATCGAATTGGCAGCTTTGCTACAACCTGAAATCCATTATTACTGCTATATGTTACTGTTCCATGCAGCATATCCACTCTTTCCTTCATATGTGTAAGTCCAAAACCTTTGTGAATATCTTTACATCCTATTCCATTATCTCTGATTCTTATCACCAGCCAGATATCTACTTTTTTAAAATTAATAAAAATCCTGCTGGCATGGCCATGACGAATGGCATTTGTAATACCTTCCTGAACAATTCGATAAATAGTATCTTCTTCATCATCTTCAAATACAAGCGATGGTAAAAATGATTGAAATTCTATAGAAACCTTGGAAGTACTCATTGTCTCTGTGATCAGCTTCCCGATCGCACTCTCTAGAGCCTCTCTCTCTAATGTATCCGGGCGGAGTTTTTTCATAGAACGTCTTACATCTTTAAGCCCCTGCCTCGCCACGCCGGAAATAATATTTAACTGCTTTTTTGTCTCGTCTGCCGAATAGTCAATTAATGCAATACAAGCATCAATTCCTGCAGAAAGCCCCGTCATCGTATGTCCTAATGTATCATGTATTTCTCTTGCAATACGGTTTCTTTCCTCAATCTCTCCCATCTGTTTTTGCATTGCTGCGTAATCCTTTAACTGATTATTCATTTCAGAAAGCTGTGCATTTGCCTCCGCAAGCTGCTGATTTAAAATCGTAACCCGCTCCTTTTCTTTTATCTGGCTTCTCATATAAATAATCATATATGCTATAAATGCAATCGCATTCACTGATGAGAGGAAATTCAATATTCCCGTCATCAGCATATGATGACGCACTGTATAGACATTTAACAGTTCCTGAAAAGAAACCATCTTTATCCCCAATGATATAATATCATAATCCGCAAAAATATAAATAAGCCCCATAATAACTAAAAATACCTTCTGACTTGTTTTATCACGAATTAAAACGACAATATCCGCTATAACTAAAAATATAATTCCTTTATATTCCATGTAGACACAACAAATAATTATACCGCAAAGAATAACTTCTAAAATGTAAATCGTCTGATTCAAAATGCTGTTTTCTGACTGCTGTCTTAAATTAATAATTGCCACTAAAGTAAATAATGCCACATACATCACTATGACTGTTTTTACCGGATTCATTGGTAAATATGTAATATGATTTAAAAAGCTTCGTGCAGTATAAGTTGCCCTCACCATACCTATTGTATATAAGATGATAACTGCCAAAAAAGTCAAAATTGCAAAATTTAAAATTCCCATCAGCATCTTTAAAAGAATTAAACTTTTTTGCTTACTCATACATCTCTCCTACTGCCACCGTTCAAGGTCATATTCACTCACATTGTCTTTTGTAATTAACTTTACCGGAATCGTCACTGTTTTATCTACATCTTTTCCTGCTAAAAGCTCATAAGCTGCATTTATGGCAGACGCTCCCATCTTACGAGGATACTGGACTGCCGTACCTGTCATTTTACTTTCTGAAATCAGTCTCTTCCCTTCTGGTGAACCATCAACCCCATATACAAGTACATCTTTTTTATAGTCTTTACTGTCTAATGCAGCTAACGCTCCCATCGCAGTCGGGTCATTTAATGACATAATCACATCAATATCTTCATGTTCTTCTACCATTTTTTCCACTTTAGGCAAGGAACGCTCAATCTGTCCCTGTGTATCTTCCATTGCAATAATCTTATATTCATTATGGCTTTGTATAGTATCAGTAAATCCCTGTATTCTGTCTCTTCCCGACTTAGTTTTATCATGCGTAAGCAATAGGATGTTGGCTTCTTTTTGTCTTTTCATCATATCCTTCGCACATAACACACCTGCCTGATAGTTATCTGTAACAATCGTAACATCTACCAAATCTGTATCATATACTTCCGTATCTACGACAATAACCGGTATATTTTTCTTTTTCGCTACCTCAAGACCTTTTTTCACGCCCTTCCAGTCAACAGGATTCAAAATAATTACATCGGCTCCCTGTTCAATCAGATACTCAATCTGTTCATTCTGTTTCTCCTGATCAAGTGCCGGATCAAGGGTAATCAAATGATCTCCCTTTTCCTCCACACGCTGCTGGATTTCACTGTTTAATACGTCATAAAACTGATTATTTAATGTCATATAGGTCGCACCAATAATCTTATACTTTCTTCCAAACTGACTTCCATATAGAATAAAACCTTTTAGATAAAAAGAAAAAAACATCCCTACTAAACATAATACACTGCCTGTCAGGAAAAATCTAACTACTTTTCCTCTATCTGTTTCATCCATTCACTCACCTGCTTTATATCTTACTTACCTTCTTTTTCCATTATACACTGGAAATTCTTACATGGGAAGTGGAAAATGCTATCGAATTTTTTAGGAACAATAGACGAAAGCTTGAAACCAAATAATCCATATCTGTGACTTTAGTCGCTGCAGGTGAATGTTTGCAAAAATGCTCGCATCCAACCTTCACTCTGAGGTCACAGATATGGATTATTTTACTTCAAGTCTTCTGATTTTGATAAAAATTTTGATAAAAATTTTATAGTACTTTCTAAAAATAATTGATTATATTGAAAATTCAAGAATGTTGCTCGCCATCTACAGATGTGGGAGTCATCTCATATCTGATATACTGTAAAATCAAATTATCTACATAACAAAATGATAAACAAATGCTAATAAGAATATCATTAGGACTACTATTCCGAACAAAGCCTGTGATTTTCCGTAGCCTTGCCAGTCCTTCTGGAGTCCTTTGGTTCTGTTTTCATCAATAAATCGAAGTTTACGTGTTTTTTCTGTCATATTGATACACCTCATTTCTCTTGTTATGATGTATTACAGCGTTTCTTTATGGAAATATTATATCATAAAATTTGAATCTAGCAACAGATAATCTCTAAGCATTTCTTCTATCGTCCCCGACAGACTTAAAAATTCCTGCATATTAATCTTAATCACATCATATTGATTTAGATTTTCCCTATATGAACTATCTTTACTAATCATAAGATTCTGAAATAATACTTCTGCTCAGTGTAAAGAACTTCGTTTATCTTTGCAATCAATTCACTTTTGTCTACATATATTTTAGAACGCAGACTCCCACGAAATGAAAAGCTTCCCAGGCGTCTGTTACTTAATGAATCAAATAGTAATTCTCAAACAGCCAGTCTTCGAGTGTATTCAAATTATTGTCGGAGTGTTCCACCTCTCTCGCATATCTCCAGGAAATTTCTTCCACGTCTTTCATGGAGAGTGTTTTTCCATTTTCCAACCAACGTACAATCAGGAATTCCTGTACCCAGCGAATGGAAAACAATGCCATTTCCATTTTGGAACAGACCATATCGTCATAGACTGCCCCACAGAAATAAGTATAGACAAAGAACATCATAAGCTGCTCACCTACGTTCTCCCATTCTTCTTTGTAGTTACTCAATGCTCCATACATTTGGTGAAATTCTTTGCAAATATTTTTATAAGTTTCTTCGTTCTCCTGATAGAGCCACTTTTCGGCTCCATCGAGTATCTGATTCCACTCTGGACGAAGACGTTCTAAGCCTCGAAGTACCTGCAGTTCTTTTTTCTGTCGATTCCATTGATGGAGAGAGGCTGCATCTGCTCCTTTTTCAGAAAGATGTTTTGAGATAAATTCCGAAAGGCTACCTTCTTTCTGGTGGCGTTCACATTCTCGGAGAAGGTCATCAATATCAAACTGCCGTCCTTCTTCTATACAATTTTGATAGCTTTCTGTTAGTTGTTCGGATACAGATATCCGCAGTGTCAGTGGAAGCGAACGGTCCTGCAAAACAGCAAAGAGAACATCGCGGGTATCTTCTAACTGAGAAAACATCATAAAATCAAATTCTTCAAAGTCATCTTCTTCCTCAGTTTCCTCTTCTAAAAATCGAACTGGTTCTTTGCAGGACAGAATAATTTTTGCTGCTTTAGGACAGGATAAAGACAGGGATAATTCTCTAAGTCCTTCATATTCTTCTGTGTGTCTTGGATACATGCGGCAGGTATCACAGAGTGCATCTGGTCCCAATGCCTTGTAGAGATCACACAAATTTTCATCATTTAAAAATGCACAGCGGCGATTATTCTGATAAAAACATTCTTCTTCCCAGTCAATCGAATTGCGCAGAATTTTTCCAAACTCTCCCGGCTCGTTTTCATATCGCTCCAGAGACTCTTCATCTATCATAATCTGCCATCCTGCACAGCAGGTATCTGGGCAATCTCCTGCTGTACAGACAAATTTATCATAATAATGTGGTTTTAAATATCGCATTTATTTTCCTTCTTTCTTTTTAGATTGTACGAATTAAATTATACTTCAAAAACACTAAAAATGCAAGGTTTACATGTTAACATTTTATTTGCTGTTTTAATTTATAATATTATAAATTTATATAATTTGCCTCGCTAATATAATTTTTTATTTTTTCTTCAAATGTTTTTCCCTCTATATAATCTAGTGCATATTCCATTACTACACTTATATTGTTGTTCTGTCTTTTTATTTTTTCTATTATTTGAGTAGTTATCTCTTTATCTTTTTTATTTTTTGTTAATGGATAATGATCTTGTTGTTCTATATGTGTATGAATATGTATATTGTTTATTCTTTCTATTAAAATATTTTGTTCTATTTTTGCTTCTTTTTTATCTACTAATTCATGTCCTATATCATATGTAAACTTTAATTTTTGATTTTGATTTAGAATGTCTGTTATGTCTTCTTTTTTCAGTCTTTTTACTTCTTTTATATCATTAAGATTTTCTATGCTTAATTCTATATTTTTTTCATAGTTTTTCTGTTCAATATATTTTAATAACTCTTTTACATATTTATTTGTTTGTTCTTTACTTTTTAGTATATTTTTTGCATTTATTGGGTGGAATACTATATTTGTTTTTTGTGTTGTTATTTTGGATATTTCTACAGCATACTCCAAGTATTTTTTGTATTGTTCTATATTTTCTAATGTTGGTGCATGTAGATTTAAAATATAATTATATTTTTTTAATTTTTTTGCAAATTCTAATAGATATTTTTGTTCTTCCTGTTTTGATACGGCTATTTCAAATCCTTGTATTAGTCTGTTTTTGTTGTATTTGTTGATTATCTCTATTAGTTTTTGTGGTTCTTGTTTAAAAAATTTGTAGTTTATACTTAATAATTTATTCAATTTTTTCCTCTTTTCTTTCATTCTTAATATACTATAAAAAGCCGAATTTTGCAATATTCTAAATTGCTATATTCAGCTTTATTTATGTTATTATTTTTATAATGCGTTATGATATGCTACTGCTTTATTATAATTATCTTTTACTTCTTCTGCACTTAATCCTCTATTGTATAATTTTATTGAATATGCATTCATTTTTGAGTAGTGCCACCAGCCTTCATCTACCATAGAAGACCTTCCTATACAAAAATATTTTAAATTGTTCAAATCGTATTTTACAAAATTATTCCAATACATTTTACTTAAAATTCCTGAATACATTTTATGTCCATTTATATATAGTGTATGCATATATACATCTTTACTACAATCAACTGATATAGTAAAATATATCTCATTATTATTTTGAATTTTTTCGTTTTCTGGGTAAACTATATTCCAGGGACCGTTTTTGTCTGAATAATCTGATGTTTCTTTAAATTTTACTCCTAAACTTCCTGGATTCCATACTATATTTTTTTGATTATATATTCCAAATCTTAATTTAGCTTGTGTTTTTTCATTTCCGTCCCAATAACAAAACAAACCTTTATAGCTATTATCTACTATTTTATTATCTAGATTATAAGAAGTTCCACCATTATATGTTCCATAAAACTCAAATGTAAAACCATTATCTGTTAAAGTATTTTTTTCTTCCTCTTTATCGTATTTAATTTTTATATAATCATTAACTCCATCAAAATTAAAAGATTTTTTAGTAAGTCCACTATCCTTATTCCAATCAAAATTCATTAATTCTACATTACTTCCTAATTTTTCATTTATATTTTCTTTTGTTGCATTTTCAATAACAGAAGGGTCCAAATTAAAAATTAAACCATCTGTTGTTCCAACTGCTGTTTTATAAGATAAATCTGTAAATGTCCCATCTTCTAATTTTATCATCTCTTGACTTGAATTGTTTATTAACCAAGTCTCATTTGTCTTTGTATCACTTATTTTACTTCCTCTTGGTATATATGTCCAACCTGTTCCATATATCTTTTTAGAATCATTTATTACTATAATATGCCACTTTGAACCATTTTCTACATTTTTATCATATAATTGTTCTCCTATTTTATTTGTTGATGTTCCGTTTGTGCTTTTATTTATTTGAGCATAATATAACTCCATTTGAATTTTTTCTTTTTCTTCTGCTTCACTATATTTTTTTGTTGCTTCTTTTGCCTTTCCAAATAATCCTGTATTTGTTAGTGTTTGTATTGAAATTGTTGCCAAAATAAGCAAAATAATTACCGTTATTACTAATACTACGAGTGTTATTCCTTTCATTTCTTTTGTTTTTTTCATTTGTTTTTCCTCCTAAATTTAAGTTTTATTTATTGTATACCAACATTAATTTGAATGTTAGTGAGTGTTCACTAACTTTTTTATTTCTATTTGTTATACTTTAACTAAACTTTTATGGAGGCATTATTATGACTTTATCCCAAGCTATTATAGAAAGAATTATAGAACTTCAAACTGATAGAAACATAACAACAAATAAATTAGCAATGTTATCTGGGCTTTCACAAGCAACTGTACGAGATATTACTTACGGTGTTAGTAAATCTCCTAAAATTAATAGCTTGTTGCATATATGTGAAGGTTTTAATATAACCTTAAAAGATTTTTTTGATAGCCCTTTATTTAATAATGTCACTGATGAAGATGAAGATATTTAAAAACGATAGGAAATGTATTTATTTTTTTCTATTGTTTTTTTATATTTTATTTGTAGAATAAATTTTTTTGAATGCAAAAGCGAAAGGTGAATGAGAAAGTATTCAAATAAAAGCGCTTATAGAAATTATTGACAACATTCGTTCTTTACATTGTTCGTGTTCTTATAATTGAAAATATGCCTAATTTAACATATGGACTTTTTTGTAATACATTAAGAAAAAAAGATATAAAAATCAATGAAAAACGTATAAATAAAGATACAACAGTACATGAAGGAGATGAAATTTTAGTATATATTGCTGATTCATTATTGGAAAGCAAAAATCAAGTTAAATTAGATGTTATATATGAAGATGATAATATTTTACTTATAAATAAACCTGTAAATATTGAGGTTACTGGTGAAAATTCTTTAACTTCATTGGTTCACAAGAATTACATAGATTCTAATTTTAAACCTATGCCTTGCCATAGACTTGATAGAAATACTACTGGTTTAGTTTTGTTTGCTAAAAATGAAATTGCCTTAAACATTCTTCTGGATAAATTTAAAAAGCATGAAATTGAAAAACATTATCTAGCTTTAGTATATGGCATACCAAATATTCAACATAAAAGGTGTGAAGCTTATTTGTTTAAGGATAATAAAAAATCTATGGTGTATATTTCTGATGTTCCTAAAAAGGGTTATGTTAAGATTATTACTTCTTTTTCTGTTTTGGAAAAACGTAAAGATAGTACTTCTCTTTTGGATGTTGAAATTGAAACTGGTAAAACTCATCAAATTAGAGCTCATTTGGCTTATTTAGGTTTTCCTATTATTGGTGATGGTAAGTATGGAAAAAATGATATTAATAAGTCTTTTAAAAAGTCTCGTCAGATGCTTTGTAGTTTTAAATTGAAGTTTAATTTTTCTTCTGATAGTGGTGTGTTGAATTATTTGAATGGTAGAGAGTTTGTGCTGGGTAGTGTTGATTTTTAACTTTTGATAATATTGTTTTTGATTTTTTGTTTGCATATTTGTTATTTTTGTTGTATAATGAATATGTTGATGCGGGTATAGTTTAGTGGTAGAATCCCATGCTTCCGACCTGGTTGCGCGAGTTCGATTCTCGCTACCCGCTCCACGTTATAAAAATTAATATGTAAAAAACACATTGAACCGCCAAGTTACAGATGTGTTTTTTATTGTCTATTTGCTTAAAATTATAACCAGTATAATTTATGTAAAAATCAATATAAAGAGAAACTTTTTAAAATATAAAAATAGCCTAGAATCTTAAATTATTCTAGACTATTTATTTATGCATTTACTTTTTCAAGTTTACTTTCAACTAATTCACAAATTAAATCAGCTGATTTTTCAACTCCAAAAGCATCACTATTAATACAAATATCATAATTAGAATGATTATCCCAATCTTTTTCAGTATAATACTTATAATGATTTGCTCTTAATTTATCAATACGCTTAATCTCTTTTTCAGCTTTAGCCTTATCCATACCATAATATGTTGTTGCTCTGTTGATTTTATCTTCCATATCACTATAAACAAAAACATTTATAACGTTTTCTCTACCAGCCAAAATGAAATCAGCACATCTACCAACAATAACGCAAGATTCTTTGTCAGCTACTTCTTTTATTAATTCAGATTCTTTAATAAATAGCTCGTCACTATTATTTAATCCTGAATAATATCCATTGTTTAAGCTAGCTAAAGCATCTCTTTTTTGTTCATTGTTTTCGATATATTCTTCAGATAAACCTGTTTCTTCTGCTACTTTTGAAATAAATTCATTATCATATAATTTTATTCCTAATTTATCAGCAACTAGTTTTCCAATATATCTTCCACCTGATGCATATTCTCTTGCTATTGTTATAACTATATGTTTTGAAAGTTTGCTTTCTGTGTTTGTTGTAGTTTCTTTGTTTGTTACTTTTACATTTCCTTGTTTTAGATTTCTTATTTCTATTATTAAGAATATTGTTGCTAATATGAATGCTAATCCATCAGCAAATGGTCCTGCAAATAGAATATGCCCTGAGATAAAACAACTATCATGAGTTAATTATCCCAAGGCATAATAAAATAGACAAACTACCAAACTTCTAGCCAATATATGACATAATTTTTAAAAATAGTAACGCCTTTCGTATAGCCATGTAACCACTCTTTAGGAAGACCTACACCGGATCTAGAAAGATTATCATCTTCTAAAAAGCGCCCTTGCTTAGCATCAAGAACATAACTAGTTGCATCTTTATAAAAATCAGGTGAAAAATCTATGCCCCAACGTTTAAAATGGGGGATAGGTAGTATGTGAGCAGCATTACAATTATGTAGTGAATCAGAAAACACAACTGTAAAATTATTATAATCATACGGTATAGTCATTAAACAAGAATCAGTTAAATGATAAACAGCTTTGGCTTTTGCTACTAATTCTGTTTTTAATGATTGCGTTTCATTATCATCCAAAGACAATCCTAAATGAATGTAATTCAGATATTTTCCTCGTGGGAATTGAAAATGTGTTATTACATCTGCTCGTTTATCTATCTTATTCGGAAATCCTAAAACAAGGTCGGGAGGATACAAGCCTATTATTTCTTGATAATATCGTATCTGCCTTTTATCAGGATGTACCTGAGATGAGCAAGCTCCCAAAAGAAAGCCTAAAACTAAAATTATTACCTTCATAATTTATTTCATATAATTCAATACTCTTCCCATTCCTCTAGTGGCTTTTGAATAGTCATCCCTATTTCTATAAACATTAACTGCCCGATAGTCTTGTTTACCTGTTGTAATAGTGCTCATTATTCCAAAAAGCGTTCCAATAGCATTATAAATTTTATCTTC
>ERZ839767.4387-NODE-4387-length-14408-cov-2.759562_pt1 | contig 14408 bp, 10 predicted proteins | sample MGYA00519879_ERZ839767 | MGnify/ENA primary metagenome ERZ839767 (study PRJEB31850, sample SAMEA3708852) | human gut metagenome | biome: human gut; feature: human-associated habitat; material: faeces | place: China | collected 2014 ...
TTCTTCATCCAGTGAAGATACATTAAAATCAGCTTCTGGAATACCCGTCTCTGGATTTACCAACATATAGATCACATCATCTTTATTGGTGTAGGAAATACCAAACAGCAATTCCATATAGTCAGAGTCTGCCTCAAACAGTCCCGGCAGGATATCATGCAACTGATGGCACTGTTTCAGGAACAATTTACCGAACATTTTATCTGTATCTTCAGATGTACCGCTCATTTTCCAATTGATAATCTCTTCTTTTTCCTGTGCTGTCAGATCTAAGTCCACATCTGGTGCCTGTGTCACAAGATCCGGCTCCATCTTTCCTTCTTTTTCGGAAGAAAGTACACGAACTCTGTTTGGAAGATAGTCGTTCACTTCCATAAAACGGATTGCACAGATCCTGTTGAACCAGGTATAGGCTACTTCTTCTACAACTGCTTCAAAACCACGGGATTCAATCTGAGATACCAGTCTTCTTCTCTGCTCACACTGTCTTTTATTCAACGTTACTTCTGTTCCCGCAACCGTCTGGTATACTTCAAAGTCTGCTCCCTTAGTAATTGGTTCACTACATGATTTTTCTGTAATACCAAGCATACCGGCTTTATCTGTAACAGAATCAATCAGTTTTTTTCTTGCTTCTATGGCAAATTTCTTTATCGCATTCTTGTTCATGTACTGTTTCCTCCCACTGGAATGATTAGCTTAATGTAATAATCGTATTTTCATCCAGCTCGTTTAATAATTTTTTCTTCATCTCTGCCAAGAACTTATCAATATCCTGTTCATTCTCAATCGAGTAGGTTCTCGCACCTGCCACGTTACTAATGGATACGTTCTTACGTTTTTTTGGTTTCGGCTGAACTGGTGGTACTACTGGCTTCGGTGGTTCTGTATGACCGCCACCTGTTGGTGGTGTTACCGGAGTTACAGACGGTACCGGTTTCGGACGATGTGCCTCTTCATATTCTGTGATTTCATCCATGCAACGAAGCTTTAATGTATCGCTTTCCAGTCTGATATTTTTCACTGCTGCAATCTCATGGGATGTATCAAGTTTCTGTTTCAGTTCTGCAAAGGCGTTTACAAACTTGTCCCTGAATACGGATGCAAATTCTTTCTCATCCAGCGTATGTAACACTTTTTCCAGATCATCATCCACAATCGGACGCATCTCCTCTGCTTCTTTTTCCAGTAAAGTTCCATACTGCTGTACAAATTTCATGGACATATCCGGCAGTTTCTGAATCTGTCCGAATGGATTCTTTGCTGTCACAATAGCTTCCATCTGAGCCACATTATCAATCACTTCCTGATTTCGGACATAGATTTTACTGTTTTCAAACATCTGAATCTGTTCCAGTGCTTTTTCAAAAATCTTTTTCTGACCACCTTTAAAAAAGTCAAATACCGGTGCAGTATCATCTGCATCGTCTAACAGATCATCCCGTTTTTTATCTACTGTTTTAAAGAACTCTACCGGCTCTTTGATAGCCAGAAGTTCTTCCAGATTTTTCTTCGCCTGTTCCATCAGGGATTTACAAGGCAGCTTCGGATTTACACGGTATTCAATCATGATTTCACCGAAATGTATGTCATGGTAACGCGGAAGCAAATCTACCAGCGTAGATTTTCCCGACCCGGACTGCCCAACCAATGCAATCGTCTGCCCCTTCGGAACAACAAGATTGATATGTTTCAGCACTTCCCTCTTCCCATCATAACTGAAAGAAACATCCTTAAACTCGATTTGTCGATTCATGCCATGCAGAGGAAGCGGGTTTACGGGTTCCTTAATAGGATTCTCAGCCTTCAGAATCTTATCCACACGTTCCATGGAAGCCAAACCTTTCGGGATGTTATATCCTGCTTTTGCAAAATCCTTCAACGGATTAATGATGCTATACAGAATAACCATATAGAAAATGAATGTAGGAGCTTCCAGCGAAGAATGCTCATCGCCCAAAATCAGCATACCGCCAAACCAAAGCACCAATACAATCAAAAGCGTTCCCAGGAACTCACTCATCGGATGAGCCAACGCCTGACGAACGGCCACTTTATTGGTCGCATCACGCAGTTCATTACTGCATCTGGTAAAGCGATCCACCATCTTATCTTCTGCAATAAACGCTTTAATGATGCGCAAGCCCCCCAAAGTTTCTTCCAATTGTGACATGGTATCACTCCATTTGCCCTGCGCTTCCAAAGATTGGCGTTTCAGCTTCTTGCCGACCTTTCCCATCAGCCACCCCATTCCGGGAAGTACTACGATGGTAAACAGGGTCAACTGCCAACTTGTTATAATCAGCGTTGTAAAATAAAACAGGATCAAAATCGGATTTTTCAGCAACATATCCAATGAACTGGTAATGGAGTTTTCTATTTCTCCCACATCACCACTCATACGGGCAATGATATCTCCTTTCCGTTCCTGAGAGAAAAAACCAAGTGGTAAGTGCATCACTTTCGAATAGACCATGATACGGATATCACGAACAACTCCTGTACGCAAAGGAATCATTACCGCAGAAGATCCAAAGTAGCAGGAAGTTTTCAGCATCGTCATAAGGGCTAGGAACAGTCCCATAAACAGAAGTGTCATTATCGGGCCATGAGCCTCTATCAACTGAGTAACATAGTAATAGAAATTATTTATTGCTACATCTTTCAAGTCATCGCTGCCCCACTCCATGAAGTGATATACTTTCTCTCCGCTACCCGTCTTGAACAGAATATTCAGAATTGGAATCAGCAGAGTGAATGAGAATACATTGAAAACAGCCGATAAGACATTGAGCACAATCGCCCACCCTATATACTTCTTATATGGCGACACAAAACGCCGCATCAATTGCAGGAATTCCTTCATTGCTTGGTATTAATGAATTAGGGGCGCAAAGATACAAGAAATATCTTTAAGATAAAGAAGATAAATTTAATATTAACGAGATTTATCTATACAACCCTCAATAAACAAGCTCTGTAGCTCATTTATATAGATCACAGAATGATATCGGAAAAATATATTGTATCTTTGCGCCCGGATATAAAACAAACGCTTTATTATGACAAAGATCGATAAGTCCGTACTGACATTCGGAATCACTATTTTCCTGAAATTCATGTTATTCGACATACTATGGTGTATCCCGACTACTTTTGCTTCTCTTTCTACAGTTGAATGTTATACAACAAAACTGATAGCCACACTTATATTGCTTATCCCTTACGCCTTCTTCCGTATGTGGAAAACAGAGACGCTCATCATGTTCCTGCTGGATTTCCTGCTGATAGCCAATCTTATGTACTTCAGAACCTATTATACCGCCATTCCTCTGAACAGCTACGGATTATCAGGAAACTTAGCCGATTTCACCGGAAGCGTTTTCGACTCTCTTCGCTGGTATGATATACTTTTCCCATTATCCACCCTTGCAGCCGCCGTCGTTCATCGGCGTACAAAAACTGCACATCAGAAGCGTCCCGCACCGGTGCTTGCTTATTCTGTGGTACTTGCAGTCATCATCTGCATCTTTGGCACAGTGACCCTGATTAAAGGCGGATTTTCAAATGCATACAAGGAATATCGCGACAAAGCATATTTCTGTTCAAGCGGCCCCTCCCTCTATACCGTTTTCGGTAGCCTTTGCTATGATTTGGCAGGTCAGCAACAAAAGTTAACTCCTGAACTGGAAGCAAAGATAGAAGAATGGTTAAGTAAAAAGCCCAAACACGAAGTTGCCCTGCCGGACAGTAGTACTAATCGCCGCACCAATTGCATTATCATTCTGGCAGAATCATTGGAAAGTTGGGTATTAGAAAAAGAAGTGGAAGGGCAGGAGATCACCCCCTACTTGAACAAATTACTGAAGGATTCTACCACCATCTATGCCCCACATGTACTGACACAGGTAAAAGGCGGCCGTTCCATAGATGCCCAACTTATACTCTGCACCGGACTACTACCTATCAACAGTGGTACGTACAGCAGCCAATATCCCAACCATGTTTACCCTTCGTTGCAGAAAGCCATGCACGAAAAAAATCATTCGCGCAACTATCTGTTAACCATAGATAAGATATCCACCTGGAACCAGGGTCCCATAGCCCAAAGCTTCGGCATGGATACGATTATCGCCTATCATGATTTCGAACTGACGGAAGCTTTCGGTACCCACAAACGTACCGGAGACGGCTCATTCTTTGCTCAATGTCAGGAAAAGATAGAAAAAGGGGAGATATGGAAAGAAGGGGAAAACGCATATATGCAGCTTATTACCTATTCTGGTCATGCTCCATTCATATTACCGGAATATCTCAGAGAGATTTCATTCTCCTCTGACATTCCGGAGAAGATGGGTAACTATATGATCACTGCCCGCTACACAGATAAAGCTATCGGTAAATTCGTGGAGTATCTGAAAACACTCCCTCAATATAAGGAAACGCTGATTGTAATAACAGGAGATCACGAAGGTTTAGCGTCTTATCGTGCAGAACTATGCGAAAGTCCCGGTGGCAAAGGTATCGTGTCCGACAAGCAGTTTACTCCTTTCATCGTTGTCAACTCTCCCATAGGTATGCGTTACGATGAAGTGATGGGACAAATAGATATGTATCCCACCCTACTGAACCTACTTCAACTTGACGACTATTATTGGACCGGCCTCGGAGAAAGTATCCTCAATCCTGAAAAGAAAGAATTTGCTGTAGGTTCACAGATGAATGTGGAAGGAGAAGGATATAGTCCGGAAGATGAGGAGTTTGCAAAGGAGGCATATGATATTTCGGATGAGATGATACGGTTTAATTACTTTGGAAAAAAGTAAGATAATAAAGAAAGCATTCCATGTTTTTAAGAATCTTTGTTTGGAGAAACAACAGAAAGGGCGTACCTTTGTTTGCATTCAAACCAAACTTCTAAAAAGGCATCAGTTATGGAAGAATATATAGCACCGAACAGAAAACGCATCCCCTACGGCATGATGAACTTCGCCGTGATTCGCCGTGATGATTGTTATTATGTAGACAAGACCCGCTTTATTCCCATAATAGAAGACGCGGATAAGTTTTTCTTCTTCATCCGTCCCCGTCGTTTCGGCAAAAGTCTGACGGTAAGTATGCTGCAACATTATTACGACATAGCCGCCAAAGATAAGTTTGATGCTTTGTTCGGTGATCTTTATATCGGGAAATATCCCACGCGTGACCGCAACAGCTACCTGGTGCTCTATCTCAATTTTTCCGGAATTGTCGGTGAACTGCACAACTACCGCAAAGGGCTGGATGCGCATTGCCAAACCATGTTCGACTACTTTTGCGATATCTATGCCGACTATCTTCCTCAGGGTATTAAGGAAAAACTGGATGCAAAAGAAGGAGCCGTAGAACAATTTGAGTACCTGTTTACGGAATGTAACAAAACCGGCCAAAGAATTTACCTCTTCATCGACGAGTACGACCACTTTACCAATGCCATCCTCGCCGATCCTGAGAGTTTACATCGTTACACCAACGAGACACATGGTGAAGGCTATTTGCGCGCCTTCTTCAACAAGGTGAAAGCAGGAACCTATTCCAGTATCGAGCGCTGTTTCATCACCGGTGTCAGCCCTGTTACGATGGACGACCTCACTAGCGGCTTCAACATCGGTACCAATTACTCGCTCTCCCCAAAATTCAACGAAATGATAGGATTCACGGAAGAGGAAGTACGGCAAATGTTGACCTATTACTCCACCACCAGCCACTTCAACCACACTGTGGACGAGTTGTTGGACATAATGCAACCGTGGTACGACAACTATTGCTTTGCACAAGGGCGTTATGGTGAAACCACCATGTACAATTCTAATATGGTGCTCTATTTTATCAAAAACTACCTTGACAACGATGGTAAAGCACCGCAGAATATGATAGAAAGCAACATCCGCGTTGACTACGAGAAGTTGCGCATGCTTATCCGTAAGGACAAAGAATTTGCCCACGATGCTTCCATCATCCAGACCTTGGTGAGTCAAGGCTATATTACCGGAGATTTGAAAGAAAGTTTCCCTGCCGTCAATATCACCACTCCTGACAACTTCGTGAGTCTACTCTATTATTTCGGTATGCTTACCATCAGCGGCACATATGAAGGTAAAACCAAACTCACCATTCCCAACCAGGTGGTTCGTGAGCAGCTTTATGCCTATCTACTGAGCACCTACGATGAAGCTGACCTTAATTTCAGCAGTTACGAAAAGAACGAGCTGTCCAGTTCACTCGCCTATCGTGGCGACTGGCAAACTTACTTCGGCTACATCGCCGACTGCCTGAAACGTTACGCTTCTCAACGCGACAAACAGAAAGGGGAGTTCTTTGTCCACGGCTTCACCCTTGCCATGACAGCCCAAAACCGCTTTTACCGCCCCATTTCTGAACAAGATACGCAAGCCGGCTATGTTGATATATTCCTCTGTCCACTGCTGGAAATCTATTCCGACATGAAACACAGTTACATTGTAGAACTGAAATATGCCAAATATAAGGATTCCGAAAGCCGTGTGGAAGAGTTGCGTCAGGAAGCAATCACCCAGGCCAACCGCTATGCTGATACGGAAACTGTGAGAAATGCTATTGGCAACACGATACTACATAAAATTGTAGTGGTGTATAAAGGAATGGATATGCCCGTATGTGAAGAGGTATAATCAATATAGGAAACCAACAATCCAGATTGGCAATTTATGCCGATAAGGGGTTTCTATATCATCTGCCAATATGAAAGTCCTTGCATCTCATAGGAAATACAACACTTGGATAAGTTGGCAATCACATTCAGTATATTAAATAAAGAAGATGTACTAAATACAACTCGCAAATCAGGAGACATATCATAAATCTCCTTTATTTCTTTGCTCCATTATTATAATTTCAGACTATAATTATGCCATTATTCTTCCTGCATAGTCTCAATTAAATCTATGGCTTTCTGAATATCAACAATACCACAACCATAAGGCAGTTCCGGAGCATCATATCTATTTGCTGACTTTTTCAAAATCTCCAATAATTCTTGATTAGTCAGCCAAGGGTAAGCTTGCCATAAACAGGCTGCCAACCCACATAGAATAGGGCTTGCATAGGATGTTCCACTTCTAAAATCAATCCTCCCCTCAATATCAATTGTACATACCGAAGTTCCAAGAGCTACAACATCAGGCTTCATCCTTCCATCAACAGTCATACCATATGCCGTAAAATCGCCTATCCCACCAGTAGTAGTAACAGAACCTACCGCCAATACATTAGGAGAGTCTGCCGGAGTCCCAACCCAACTCCCATCATTACCAGCACAACATGCAATAAAAATCCCTTTATTTGCAGCAACATTAGCCGCTCGTGTTGGCAATGCAGTTTTTCCATCCATCTCTTCATACTCGTGCGAAGGAAAAGGCCATCTATTCCCAGTATAATACAATGAAGTATTCACAACATCTGCCCCTACACTATCAGCATACTCTATGGCAGCTACCCAATAATCCTCTTCTACCGGATATTCACCGGACAAATCTTCCGAACGTAGAAGCCAATAATTAGCTTCCGGTGCAGTTCCGATATAATATCCCGGCTTATCAGTCGCCATACAAGCCGTGCCCAAAGGCCATGCTCATCGCTATTATAAGGGTTCGAATCTTCATATACAAAAGACTTGGCACCTTAAATATGCATAGTATTTAAAGTAGGATTATTAAGCAAATCCATAAATCCTGCATCAATAACTGCAATATCAATACCCTCTCCTTTGAATCCACGTTCATGCAATATTTGCCCATTATGAAGAATTATATTGTATTTGATCTGGAATGGAACCAGAACCCGGGCGGAAAAGAATTGTCCGTGGAGCGGCTTCCTTTTGAGATCTTTGAAATCGGAGCAGTAAAACTGAATGAAGAAATTATTCGTTTCTGTTTTTCCGTTTCACCTCGCCATACTTTCACGATATCTTCAACAAATGGTAACTCTTTATATTTGTCAATCTGTTTTTCGTCTTCACATTGCACACAAACAGTTTTCAACCATTTACTTTGGCAAACTATTTTTCCTCCAACCTGTTCTATTTGTTTCAGATAATCTTTAGATATGGGTAGATCCGAATCATCTATAGCAATATTTCTTTTTCGCCGCCTTTCAATTGCTTTAGTTGATAAAAACTTTTCTGGCTGATTTAACGAATAGTCAGCACTTCCTTTATCTTTAAGAATCAGGCGAAATTTATAATTATACTCTTGATACACCGTAATCGGGCATATAGCATGAAAACCCTGCACTACAGCTTCAACTTGTAATCCTGAAATAAACTCATTCTGGAAAACAGCCGTTACTTTACCATCCTCATCTACATTAACCAAATTACTATTTGATTCCCAACGCACTTTACTTCCGTCCAATGGAATCCCATTCAATTTAGCAATCAATTGACACGATTCTCCCACAGCCAACACAACTGAAGCAGGTTCAATAGTCAGTTCATCCGATACAGAAGGTTCTTCTACTACAGCACCTTTCTGACAAGCCGTTAAAAATAAAACGGCACAACTAATATATAAAAATAATCTGAACAGCATCATAGATAATACTTAATTAATTTCTATCGTTACATTTACCAGAAGTAAAGTTGTTATATTTTATTATCTTAATAAACAATCCGTACAAAGAATTTGCAAAGTAATAAGAGAACGGACAAACTGCATTGGAATTAAAAATAAACTTATTCCATAAAAACGTAATTCTAAAAGTAGATGTTGTTTTATCTTTTTTCCAAAAACGCACCACAATATTTATAGCAATCTAGTTTTCTACCAATTAAATAACCAACTATAAATTATTATTAAAGAAAATTCAAACAGGTTCTTAGAAATATTTTTTATTCTAATGGCAACACATAACATTCAACAGACTCAAACTTATATCCCTCATAATACCCGAGAATGGTAGTGTAAAAATGATCCACTCCATTAAAATATCGGTACAAAGGGATAGCTTCTGGATGTGGTTTAGTATATACATATCCTAATGGCCCCTCAAACCTATATCCAGATACACCTCCTGGATAATAATCTGTTGAGTAAAAATGATCTCCTCCATTCCAATACTGATAAAGAGGTACTGTTTCTAGCACTTGTTCTGTATATATACTAAAAACAGCAGCTTCATATATAAGATCACCTGAGCCATAAGATGGACCATAAAATGTACAATAGTAATGTTCTTTACCATTAAAACTTTGATAAACAAATGACGTATTCAACATTTCTATTTTTCTACTATCAATATACCTAAATACAGCCTCCTTCATTTCCTGCTTCTTTATAGGATCAGAAATTAGATCATAAATAGGATACGTAGCATTCCAGTTGACATCAAATAATCTAGAATGCTGGTCATCAACTGACTCTGTCCATGCTCCCAAATTAATACTAAAACTTGGTCCTTGCTCAGGCGCGAGCGTAATAGTAGTACCCGAGGTAGAACCACCAAGAGCCTTAATATAGCATTCCCAATTAGAATTTTTCTTATTGCGCTCCTCTACTTCCGTTTTGCTCCATGAACCGTGAGCATCAAGCCCAATATTGCTCAAATTATATTTTGCCCCTGCACTGACAATCTCTGTCTTTTCCGTACTACTATCTCTTCTATTATAGCAGATTTATAATATGCAGTATATTTCCCTCCAACTGTTATATTAGTTAAAACATGCGTTCCATACATTTCCACAATTTTATCCGCAGAATATTTATTTAAATCTTCAACAAAAGAAGACAACAAGTATTTAGATAAGGTTTCAATATCTGTATTCAGCAAATATCTTCTTTGCTTTTTAAAAACCTCCGCTCTTGCAAATGAGTATTTTGAAGAATAGAAATATTTTGAACTTGTTTTGAATCCCGTCGTTATAGTCCCTGAGAAAAAGCCCTCTTTATCCTTTTTCTCAGGTAAAGATCCTACAGAACCACCAAAATTCGTATCGGTTATTATCTGAGATAAAAAAGATTGCGCATCTGCTCCTGCAAAACATCTCTGATCAATTACCCCTGAAAATTGCTTATCAAATCTGTTAGGATTTGCTTTCACAAATGCTTCCACATCTAAGATTTTCAACCTTGTTGAATTTTCACCCATGTAGTCATCGGTTATATCATAACCATAACCTAATACATCATACACTCCATCTCCAGCTGCCCTTGTTGTTACATTTGATACCGAAGATTCAACATTTGGTAAATCCTCTATTTCTGAACAAGAATAGAAAAGAGGCAAAAAGCCTAATAAATAATAAGATTTCTTCATAATAATAATATGTAAAGATTAACAATTATCAAAAGTAAGAAATACCATCATTTTACCCAATTTTAAAAGCATGTTTATAGGCACAACAATTGCACATTATTTCGAATTAGCGAAACTTATATATCTTTTAGGTTCATCATAGATATACTACATTTTCCAGATAATGAAGTAAATAAGCCAGAAAAACTATATTAATTTACACAGACTACGTTTCTTACAAAATCGGTAAATTTTTCTAAGAAATGAACAGTTATTCAGAAGCACTTCACTTCTACTCTACCATATTTATAAGATAATTAAAAAATCACATAATTACAACATTTAAGCTATATTACAAGCTAATTACTCCGAGAAACAATAAAGCATTAATGCGAAGCAAAGTAATCCATACGGAGTAAAATATTTGAAACTTTCCAACAATCCTTTCTATGCTGTTTAATAGTTTCTGAAACGCCAGTACCACCAGCTTCCAAACCTGTCCGGAAAGTTGCATAGTTGCTAATATTATCTCCAAAAACATTGTCTCCCAGCCCTCTGAAAGAATAGTCACTGCACCCCATCAAAGTTAATAAGGAAGGGTATATATCTACTTGTCCGATAACCTCATCAGTATGTTTTGAATCTAAAGGAGAATTTATAATCAAGAATGGAATATAGCAATCCTCTGCCCTCAACTTTTCCCGCCCTTCATATGTATTGAAGGTCATTTGTTCATGATCACCTGTTATGACAATAATACTATTATCATATAAACCCTCTCTTTTCAGTCCATCAATAAATTCCATAATTCGTATATCAACAAGTTGTATAGCTATTAAATAGTTCTTAATTTCATCATTAACAAATTTCTCTTGGATTAATGGAGTATCAAGTAGGCTAGGCTCCATATATGGCTCATGACTGGATAAAGTAACCAATTGTGCATAAAATGGTGTTTTCATTTTCTGCATTGTCGAAAGGCTTGTTTTAAAAAGATTCTCATCTGCATATTTTCTCTCCCTGTCACCTTCCATTCCAGCATATAGTCTATCAAAACCGTAAGCAATTGTTGTCGCTTCCTGATTCCAATAGTTCTTCTCATCACATATGAAAGAGACTGAAGTATAACCTTGCATCTTCAAAGCTGCAGCCAAAGATGGAAAGGTATTTGCTGCACACAAACTGGATGCCGCCCCTGTTGTCAATGGTAATAAGCCAGTATTTATCAATAACTGGGCATCACTTGAACGTCCATCCTTGACTTGAGGAATAACTTTACGAAAAAAGACTGCACCTTCCTGAGTTACCAACTTATTAATATTAGGAGTGCACTCTACTTCACCAACTTTTAAGCCAATTGGCCAACTCTGCAGAGACTCCACTAAAATTAAAATCAAATTCTTTCCCATAACAGTTGGTAAACTTTTGGCCAAGCAACTTTCTTTTTTCGACAATTGCTCCATAAAGATACAAGCATATCGTTCATCATCTGAAGAAACACTCTGAAAAGAAGCTATCTGATAAATCCAGAAGTGTATTATTCCATATTTCTTAAAAGCTCCAACTTCTGTAGTACTAAAAAGATAAAGAGGATCTTTACCAGACAATCGTTTATTGAATAAATAAGGAGCGGTAACTCCAGTTGCTATTATCAAAATTAAAGTCATTATAGTATTTCTTCGTAGAGATGAAGAATTGAGTATTTGCCTATTCTCCGATTTATATATTAATAAAAAAATAACAAAGCAAATAGAGGGTAAAAATAAAAGAATATCACTAATATGAATAGAATGAAAAATGCTAGCTCCCAATCCTTTCAAATTATAAAACATTAAATATGAAGACAAAGGCATTATAGTACCATATGTATGATAATACCAGATAATAGACAAGAAATAGAAATTGACTAGCAATAAGTATAAATAAATCAGATATCTTCTTTTACAAAACAAGACTGGTAATGCAAATAAAAGTGAATCAAAAAGCCATCGGAAATAGCCTCCATTATAACCATGAATTTGCAAACTAAAGCGTAGAAACATGAAAGACAGATAAAAAACTATCACCAAAACTATATATACAAATAACCGATTTGTGTTGTAACTAAAAAGTTTCATAGCGTTTTCTCTTAAAAAAGTAAGTATTTTGCAAATGTCAGACTTTTCATCATCACATACAAATATTTAAGTAATTAAATAGAAAAAAATATATATGTACATAATAAGCCTACAAAACCACAATTTATAACGCTACCCTTAATTTATAGCTTTCCTTTTATAATATATCAATTTTAAATACCCTATATTGTAGACTTACAATATGCCTCTACAAATCTTTGTGCACGTAAAAACAACGTTCCTACAAATTTCGAATACAAAGTTAAAGTATAAGTAATTCTTTTCATATCTGGATGAATCTTTTCAAATAGTTTGTGTTGTATATTAGTAAATACAGGAATAGGCCTTTGTAGCGATATCACTTTGATATTTATATCAAAATAAATACATAAAAGATAGTGTTTGAAACATTTTAACCTTATCTCCGAAGTTTATCTTAACTAGATCTGAAATGAAGCAGATTTTAAACAAAAATTAGATTATACATTCTTAGACTTTCCATAAACAAATCAATAGTGTAATCTTTTTCCATATTATTTTCAAATAACAGCATTATATAGGAACATAAAAAATATCAGTAGTATATACAATATTTATCATTCTACATCTAACACATAATATAGTATTCACAATAACGTAGGAATATATATTACTCTATGCATTTAAGAACCTTTTGTAAATACAGTCGATTGAAACCACAAGAATAACTACAATCAACATGTCGCCTTAATACTATAAAAGAAAATCAATACATTTTTTAACATGCAAACAAGGCATTATATTCTATAAAATCCATATTATTGCAAAATATAATTTAATCAATGCAGAATATATATATAAAACTACTAGAAAAGCTACGCCAACGCTATATTCAGAAGCATGGTATACCGCAGTATTATAATCCGTGTAAAGAAATAGATCCTAATATCATATCAAATCGAATCAGAGAAAATTTATCATCATCAAAACCTTGTATGTTCTCAAGATTCGGTTCAGTAGAAATTGGATGTGTAATCAACTATTTAGGTATCTTTCATCAAAAAAGAGATATTATAAGATACATAAAGGGAGAGGCATTCCCTTGGTGGTGGAAAAAGGAAACGATACATACTATGAAAAATAATGCCGGATTCTTTTCTGCAACTCCCGATCAACTAAAGCGATTCTCAGAGATGATGATTGAAGATATGCCACTGATAGACATACTTGCTTCTTGGAGATATGAAGAACAATATTTCTCTAATGAATTACAAAATGCATACAAAATTGATTTCGAGCCTTTCAATCCTTTTTGGAGCAATATACCGTGGACAGTTGCTTTGGAGAATCAGAAAGTATTAGTGGTACATCCTTTTGCTGAAACTATACAAAAACAATATCTCCGAAAGGAATTCATACACAAAGATTCTAGAATCTTACCTGACTTTGATTTACAAACAATTAAGGCTGTTCAAACAATCGGAAATCGTATAGATAGTAGATTCAAGACATGGTTCGATGCCCTTGAATTTATGAAAAACGAAATAGATAAAAGAGAGTATGATATATGCCTCATAGGTTGTGGAGCATACGGATTTCCACTAGCTGCACATATTAAGCGATCAGGAAAAAAAGCTATACATATGGGAGGTAGTCTACAGCTACTTTTCGGGATAAAAGGTGCCAGATGGGAAGACAGCAATTATAATGAAACTTATAACTATGCACAATTAATGAACGAATATTGGGTAAGACCCTCTGAAACCGAAACTCCTCAAAAAGCCCAACAAATCGAAGCTGGATGCTATTGGTAACAAAATTACGTTCAATCGAGAAAATAGATGAAAGAACTACAAGTAATATATGATTCTCAAATATTTGATGCCCAGACATTCGGAGGTATCTCACGATATTTCTGTGAAATAATTCCCAGAATGAATATCACATTCGACATATCGGTACGATATTCTGAAAATATCTATTTGAAAGAATCTAAACTGTGCA
>ERZ839767.4400-NODE-4400-length-14363-cov-4.301510_pt1 | contig 14363 bp, 13 predicted proteins | sample MGYA00519879_ERZ839767 | MGnify/ENA primary metagenome ERZ839767 (study PRJEB31850, sample SAMEA3708852) | human gut metagenome | biome: human gut; feature: human-associated habitat; material: faeces | place: China | collected 2014 ...
CGTACAGAGTTCAATGTCCGGATTCAACTCCATATTCTGATGGCCGATGCCCGAACTGAGCAGGAACAAATCCATGCCACCCAGCTGTTCTATAAGCAGATGCAGCTTTTCCGGAGCATCCTCCCGAGTCACGTCCAACGCCTGTATGGCAATATGTGGCGGAGCCAGTTTACGAAACTCCTCCAAAGATCCCTGCCTTCTCCCGGCTACTCCCACCTGCCATCCCTGCGACAGCAACACTTTGGCAATCTCTTGTCCTATACCCGAAGTAGCCCCTATAATAACCGCTCTTTTCATGTCAATTCTTCCTTTTATCATCTGGCAGGCAAAGGTAAGAAAGTTCTTCAAGAACGGAAGCAAAGAGCGCAAGAAGGTAGCAACCGCGCAGCTAAAAAGAGGACGTAATGAAATAAAGATACCCCTGATAGATTGTTCGTTTGCGATAGTTTCACAGTCTCTATACTTACAAATGCTTCAAAATAGTGAATTATTATTATCTTTTTAGGTCTATATCAAGAAATACGTTACTTTTGTTCGTAAACGATAATAGAAACGTTATGAAGAGAATCCTGAATGGAGCTCTCGGATAACAGATTCATTAAAATACATACATTCATTATGCCAACCTTCTTCATTATCCTCATTACCGTATATCTTGCCGGAAACTCTTACATTTTTTACAGAGGGACACAAGCGCTGTCCGGCCTCCCTCTCGGAATAAGAGTGGTATTCACTGTTTTGTTCTGGGTCTGCGCGCTCTCCTTTTTCGGAAGCATGCTGAGCCGCAATGTAAAGATGCCGGTGGGTATTTCCCATACCCTGTACGAAGTGGGAACCGGCTGGCTGATAGTCACTTTATATATGGTGCTGTTTTTGCTACTGTTCGATATACTGAAACTGTTCCACCTCTCCTGCAACTATAATTTCCTCCTCTCCGCAGGCTTCACTGTCCTCTTATTAGGATACGGGTACTACAAATACCGCCACCCTAAAACAAACGTTATCAACATAGCCCTGAATAAGCCGTATACAAGCAACCGGCAGCCGGTTAAAATCGTTGCCGTAAGTGATATTCATTTGGGAAACGGAACCGGAAAGGCGGCTCTAAAACAGTATGTAAAGATGATAAACGAGCAAAATCCGGATATGATACTCATTGGGGGCGATTTGATTGATAACAGCGTGGTTCCCCTTTATGCTGAGAACATGGCGGAAGAATTATCTAAACTGAGGGCGCCGCTAGGTATCTATATGGTGCCGGGCAATCACGAATATATTAGCGGTATCAAAGAAAGTATCCGGTTTATAGAGAATACACCCATAACACTTCTGCGTGATTCGGTGCTTACATTGCCCAACGGGATGCAATTGATTGGACGTGACGACCGCAGCAATAAGTCCCGCCGTTCTTTGCAGGATTTAATGAAGAAGGTGGAAAAGGACAAACCAATACTCTTATTAGACCATCAACCATACGGATTGACAGAGAGCGAAGCCGCCGGCATCGACTTGCAATTTAGCGGACATACACACCGTGGACAGGTGTGGCCCATGAGTTTGGTAACGGATTACCTTTACGAACAGAGCCATGGTTACCGCCAATGGGGAAACAGCCATATCTATGTTTCCAGCGGATTATCGCTCTGGGGACCTCCGTTCAGAATCGGCACAGAGAGTGAAATGGTTGTATTTCAACTCTCTGCCAAACCTTAGCGTAGATTCTTTTATATCGAAGGTACAAATAACTCTGTGGTAACAGTAATGGCTACGACATTCAGCCTCCTACTCTACCATCTTATCTATAAAAAGGATTCCATCCAGGTGGTCTATTTCGTGCTGGAAAATAATAGCGGTATAACCTTTTACGGTTTCGGTTCTCCGCTTTACTTTTTCGTCTGTGATACGAATGTCTCCATCGGTCGAGGTGTAACTATCCAAATCATCATAGCTAAGTTCTATCTGCTTGGAACGCCTGACAGTACCAACGACATCCGGAACAGAAAGACATCCTTCTTTGCCCAGAACCGTAGATTCCGAGAAAGACACAATCACCGGATTCACATAAAACTCGAAAGGTTCTCCTTCCTTATCGAACCGCTGTACGGCTACCACTCTCCGGCTTATGCCTACCTGAGGAGCAGCAATGCCTACCCCTTCGTCGAGCGTATCTTTCACGGTGGCCAGCATCCGTTCTTTCAACACTTTAAAAGTTTGAGATTCCAATTCCGCCTTCCCTAAAAGAGAGGCTTCCTTACGGAGAAACAGAGAATCGGACTTATCTGTAATCTTTCTCAATGGCATAATGCCTTGTCCGGTTTCTCCGATAACGCCCTCTTCATCACGGGTAAACCCTTGGCTCACCCGACAGGAAGTAGCACAGATACATAGGATAAACATCATCGACAATCCTAACGAAACCATCTTCTTTCTTTTTTCCATCACTTTATTCTATACTAATATTTATACGAATCAGGAATTAAAGGAGAATCATCCCGTAAACAAGCTCAAGAGTGAATATTCGATAATTTCCGGAATTACACATAGCGCGCATAAAGAAGGAGTGTGGAACTTTATCTCCTTTTACTCCGGAACGAAGCGATAACTCCTTTCATTCTTAAACTCGTTCATCCACTGATAGTTCTTCTCCTCAATTCCTTCCACTTTCAATTTTCAACTTTCAATTAAAGAAGCTTTCCATTTTCAATTAAAGAGCTCTCAACTCAATAAGCTCTCCAATTAATAAACTCCCAACTTCTTCTCACTTTCAACTTTCAATTTTCAACTTTCAATTAAAAGAACTCTCCACTCTCAACTCTCAACTCTCAACTCTCAACTCAATAAGGCTCTCCTAATTCCTTTCACTTTCAATTTTCAACTTTCAATTTTCAATTAAAGAACTACTTAATAAGCTCTAAAAATTGCGTCCCGTATCCCACCACAAACGTGTACCTCCATTATCGGCACCTCCCAGAGCTTCGACCAAAGCATCATATTGCGCTTTGTTCTCCGTTACCAACGACCCCGGGAAGTTCAACCTGCGAACCATTACCTCCGTATCAATGTTACCATTTCTACTATTATTGAATCTTACCGGAAACAGGCGAGGATACCCCGTCCGCCGTTGTTCTGCCCAAGCTTCACATCCTTCGGGAAACATCGCCAACCACTTCTGGGTAATAATCTTTTCCAGCTTCTGCTCCATGCTAACAGCTTCCGTCCACTTAGGAGAAACCTGACAACGCGCGGCGATGTTGTTTTCCGAATCATACGTATCTTCAAAATCCACAGGCACGTTGTCACTGTTCAAATAGTCGTCCACGTTGAAAATGCCATGCTGATAGAAAGACGTAGTAATACCTTTCTTATAACAAGTGCCCACATCCTCCGAAGTCCATCCCCGCAAGGCAGCCTCCGCCCGAAGAAACCAGACCTCGGCCGCAGTCATCAATACAGCAGGAGTGGATTGGTTCACCGTCAGCTTCGACAACTCCTTATAGTAATTATGAGCAAAGCACGTGCCTTGCCGGATTCCTCTAAACTGCCCTTTAAATTGAGGGTCTGTACAAGGCTCAAAATAGACTTCCCTCCGAGGGTCATGATATCCGTTCAGTATCGATTCCATCGGGGCACTCATATATGACTCATTCCATACCCTGTTAATCTCTCCCAACGGATTGGAATATCCCTTGCCTGTAGAAACCTCCGCCCGTTCCGATTCATTCTCGAAAACGCCCCATTCATTCTCCAACGCTTTACTAAACTCCAAACGGGCTCTTTCCGGCTCTACCATCGCTATCCGCATGGCAAGGCGCATCCGCAAGGAGTTGGCGAACCTAATCCAGGAGGAGTATCTACCATCGAGCAAAATATCGAACCTGGCAAATTCGGCTGCCTGAGGATTCTTTTCGATATAGTCCGAGAGTACGGTTACGGCTGTATCCAACTCGTGAAAAAAGGTATCATAAACCACTTCCTGCTTATCGGGCAGATATCCTTTCTCTGCGTTTCCAAAGTGGGTGTACACAATGGGACCATAATAATCGGTTACCCGATGCATGGCCTCTACCTTCAATATTTTGGTTATGCCGAAGAAGGCGGGGAATTGGGTACGGGTAGAATCTTCCGAAGTATGAATCTGAGGAAAGATATAAGCATACATGTGCGACCACATGGCACTATTCCAGCCATCCTGCATGTTATAATCCGAGTTATGGCTCCCTCCGTTCAGAGGCTTTGCATCGTGCATGTATCCGCTAAACATATCGGCATTCAGGTTCTGCGTTAATTGGAAAGGCCAGTTTTTGCCTTTCCCATAATCATAATTGAAATAGATTCCTTGCTGAATAACGCCTAAACGGATACCCAAGTCATTGTTGTCCGCTTTTAAATCCTCATCCGTAATGCCGGATTGGTCCGTATTGATATCTTTAAAACGAGAGGTACAAGAGACCAACAAGGACAACACTCCTATAATGATTACTAGTTGCTTTCTCATGTTCATCTTTCCTTTAAAATTCACATTGAATACTAAAGCCTAAAGAACGGGTGGTAGGCATTCCAAACACTTCGATTCCCTGATTATCATTTCCCGTAGAAAGAACCAAGTCGGGGTCGAAAGGAGCTTTCTTATAGAAGAAGAACAGGTTGCGCCCTATAAAAGAGAGTTGCGCCTTCTTCAGTATTTTCGTTTTCTCCATCCATTTCGAAGGTAACTGATAGCTTAACGAGAGTTCGCGTAAACGAACATTGGTCGCATTGTACATATAGTATTCCGTTACTCCGGCACGTCCGCCAACCGTACTTTTATAAAACCCTTTTACATCATCAATCCGGTGTCCTTCCAACATCACATATCCTTTATCTCTGGCATCGGCTGTCTTTTTCGACACGCCATACATGTCCATTTCGGCTTGTGTCTGCGACAGGATATCGCCTCCATACCGACTATCAATCAAGAAGTAAAGACTGAAGCCTTTATAGGAGAAAGAGTGATTCCAGCCCAATAAAAAGATAGGATTGGCATTGCCTACCCTTACTGTATTGCCGTCTCCCTCAATCAACGGCTGTCCGGCTTTTTCCCCTTCTGTTTCGTATATAATCTTTCCGTTGGCATCCCGGGCAAAAGCTTTCCCATAAATATCGCCGATAGAGCCTCCTTTTACCAATATCATTGCATAGCTGGACGAGAAGCTGGTAGGGCCATATACGAACACTTTCAACTGCTCATGCAATTCCTTTATTTTATTCTTATTAGAAGAAAAGTTCAACGCTGTTTTCCACATAAATGATTTGTTCATCACAGGTACGGCATCCAACGCTATTTCCCAACCTTCATTCTGTATATCTCCGGCATTTGCATATCGATACGCATATTTATCTCCCGCCAAAGCTGGTAGCTTAAAGAACTGATTGCGGGTGTTTGTTTTGTAATACGTGATATCGAGCCCTAAACGACTATTTAGAAAGCGCCATTCCGTTCCCAGTTCCAACGAATAAGTCATTTCCGGTTCCATATCTTTGAAAGGAGCGGCATCATTGGCCTGTATCTCCCCGCCGGCCGTAACATGTGATACAGAATTGGTGATAAACAACGGTATGTCATTTCCTACCCGGCTATAGGCTCCCCGTACCTTTCCAAAAGAAATCCATTCGGGCAAAGGCATTAGTTTATTTAGAACCAAAGAGAGTCCTGCCGAAGCATAAAAGAATCCGGATTTCTCATATTTGGTGTAGGCCATGGTAGACGTCCAGTCATTACGAGCCGTTAAGTCCACAAAGACGCCTTCTTTATAACCCACTTGCGCGGTTGCATACAAAGATTGCAATTGCCTGCGCGCATCTATCTTCTGGTCGATGCTGGCCGAACCGTCCATGATAATATTAGCCAGATTGAACACATTCGGATATTTCAACGAAGCTGTTTTAGAATCATAACGTGTGGAATTCACCGTTTTATCATTAATGCTTGCCCCTAATGCCATATCCAAAGAGAAGTCGTTCCATTTCTTCTTGCCCATAGCCATCGCATCGGCATATAGCAAATCTTCCTGATAATCCATTTCTATGTATCGGCCGTTAGCGCCACACAGAGCCGGAGCGGTAGAAGCATAAAACTTCTGACGCAGTTTATCGCTTATAAAATCGATATTGCCCCGCACCTGGAAGCTTAGGAAATCGTTTACTTTTAGAGAAGCCGATAGCGATAAAATCATCCGGAAACGAAGGTCCTTACTCTGTATCCGGTTTATAATCCAATAGGGATTCTGTTCAAAGTCCTCATACGACGAATGCCAGTTCTGCACATTCATTTTTCTCTCCGTATCGAATACCTCGAAGTTGTCTCTATAGTACGAAATATCTTCTCCACGAGGAAAACGATACAACCCGACAAGAGGATTCATGTAGAAGCCTCCCGCTACAGGTTTATTCTTTATCTCCTGATGCATGACATTCAGATTTCCGTCCAGTTTAAATCGTCCGTTAAACATGGTGGAGGTTTCACGAAAATTCAAGTTATGCTTCGAAAGGTTATTTTTCTCAATCAATCCTTTCCCCGTTGTATTGGCATAAGAAAAGTAATTCTGTAGTTTCTCATTACCATGACTGATGGATACGGAGGTGATAGAGGTAGTACCGGTACGGAAAAAATCGCCCAGGTTATCCGCCTTCTGCAGATTTCCTTTTTCACCCCAACTATCTACTCCGTCACTCACTCCATAACGATTCTGCATCTTTGGAAGAGATATAGCATCTTCAAAAGTCAGGCTGGTAGAAAAGGATATCTTACGCGGTCCGTCCGAATTGCCTTTCTTTGTTGTAATCAAAATAACTCCGTTAGCCGCCTGACTGCCATACAAAGCCGCCGCCGGAGCTCCTTTCAAGATACTAAGGCTCTTTACGTCTTCAGGATTCAGGTTAGAGATTCCGTCTCCTCCATCCCTATTTCCGGCATTAGCCGTTCCTCCAATGGCCGAATAGGCTTGCTCGGAAGAGGAATTTAACATCGGGACACCATCAATAACATACAAAGGCTGATTATCGCTTGCCACCGAACGTATTCCACGAATACTTACCTTGGAAGACGCACCGAAACCGGAGGAGTTTTTATTTACCTGTACTCCCGCCGCTTTGCCGCTTAAAGTAAGAATCATATTCGGGTCTTTTACACGATTCAAATGTTCGCCATCGACCTGTACCATAGAATAAGGCAAAGAAGCCTCTTTCCTCTCAATACCTAATGCGGTAATCACAATCGGGTCTAAGGTAACATTCATTTCTTTCAGGACTATATTAAACTCATTTCGGTCTAAAACCGGAACCTCTACCGTATGATATCCGACGTATGATATTTGCAGTATGGCATCGGGAGCTACCAACAAAGCAAATTCGCCATTTACTCCGGTTGCGGTGCCATTCGACATCCCTTTCTCCACCACAGTTGCCCCAATCAAGGCCTCACCATTCGAATCGAGAACCCGACCTTCAATCTTTCTTTTTTCCAAATCAGAATAATTTTCAATACGCCCTATATTAGAGGCTAAACCACTCTTTATAAAAATAGGCATACACAGAAAAAAGGAAAAGCATATAAATGTTTTTACAATATATTGCATACTCAATACTTATTTGACTTAAATACAGACAAAAGTAAATAAAAAAATCAAAAAAGGAACATTTCCGAAGTATCTTTCATAAAAACTATACTTTGTTATGCTTTTATCTATAAATAAAGAGGAAATACAGCCTATTTAGGATTCTATTCAGGCTTATCCACAGAAACGAGTTCTATGGATAAGCGCATCACTACAAACAAGTAAACGGGAATGAATAATATCTGACAGGTAAATACCCCTATATGTTTACTTTTTAACTAGTTTCTTCTGCAATTCCGCCAAATCATCACAGAGTTTTTCATCTATAACCTTTGCATAGAGCTGGGTTGTTTTTACATTCGAATGTCCGAGTACTTTAGCCAAGCTTTCAATGGGCATGCCATTGGCCAAACAGATGGTAGTAGCCATGGTATGACGGGCCATGTGGATAATCAGTAGCAAAGCAGTCATAGGAACAATGAAGTTTGCTAATAGGTAACTAATTTAAAATGTGTTGATTTGCTCTAATTTGCTAAAAAGTGGAAGTTCAGAATACAGCGGAATTAGGCAGCTTTTCAGTTACCAAACCGTTAGCCGTTGAGTTACCAAGTAAAAACAGGTAACTGAAAGCGGATAAAAGAATCTGAAACGGCCCTATATTCGTTGATACACAGTATTTTGCATATCAAAGAGCGCTTATAAACCCGGTAACTTTGCCGACCGGCAAAGCCCATAAAAGTTATAAGCGCATGAAAGAAGAAAAATTCAAGGTTCTGCTCTACCTGAAAAAGAGCAGCCCCGACAAGTCGGGTAAAACCCCGGTCATGGGGCGTATCACTGTCGGCAAGTCCATGTCGCAGTTCAGTTGCAAACTCTCCTGCACACCCGGTTTGTGGAATCCACGTGAAAGCCGTCTGAACGGCAAGAGCCGTGAAGCGGTTACCACCAATGCCAAGCTGGACAAACTTTTGCTTTCGGTCAATGAGGCTTATTCCACACTGATGGAGCGCAAACAGCCGTTTACCGCCGAAGATGTGAAGAACCTGTTTCAGGGAAGCGTGGAAACGCAAATGACTTTATTGAAACGGTTAGACCTGCTGATTGATGACTTGAAATCCCGTGTCGGTGTGGATGTTGCGGTAGGGACTATTCCCGCCTATCACTACACCCGTAAAGCCCTCACCGAACTGATAAAAAAGAAGTTCAACGCCTCCGATATTGCTTTCGGGCAACTGAATGAACAGTTTATCCGTGATTTTCAGGAGTATGTACTTGGCGAGAGAGGTCTGGCAATGGAAACCGTGCGCCATTATCTGGCGATATTAAAGAAAATCTGCAAGCTGGCTTTCAAGGAGGGACATTCCGAAAAGTTCTATTTTGCCCACTACAAACTGCCCAAGCAGAAAGAGACCGCACCCAAAGCGTTGAGCCGTGAGGATTTTGAGCGGATACGGGATGTTGAAATCTCATCCCGAAGGCCTTCGTTAGCTCTTACACGGGATTTGTTTCTTTTCGCCTGCTATACCGGAACTTCATATGCCGATACGGTTTCCATCACTCGTGACAATCTGTTTACCGATGACAACGGTGAGTTGTGGCTGAAATACCGCAGGAAGAAAAACGAGATGCTGGCACGTGTCAAGCTGTTGCCCGAAGCGATTGCCATGTTGGATAAGTTCAAGAACGATACACGGGAAACCCTGTTGCCTGTTCAAGACTACAGGGTATTGAGAGCCAACATGAAAAGCCTGCGTATCCTCGCCGGGATGAAAGCCGATTTGGTCTATCATGCCGGGAGGCACAGCTTCGCCTCGCTGGTTACGCTCGAAGAGGGAGTACCGATTGAGACCATCAGCCGGATGCTGGGGCACAACAATATCCAGACCACACAAGTCTATGCCCGTGTCACCCCCAAAAAGCTGTTCGAGGATATGGACAAGTTCATCGAAGCAACCCAAGACTTAATATTAATCCTTTAAAACCCAAGATTATGAGAAGTACATTCAAACAACTCTATTATATAAACAGAGCTAAGGTAAAAGCGGACGGAACAACCGCAGTATTATGCCGCATCACCATTGACGGTAAAAACAGTGTTATCACTACGGGCATCTACTGTAAGCCCGAAGAGTTTAACACCCAAAAGAGGGAAGTCAAGGACAACAAGGATAATGATACGTTGCTGAAATTCAGACGTAAGATAGAATCGGCTTATGAAACCATACTCAAAGACAGCGGTATTGTCAGCGCAGAACTCTTGAAGAACACGGTTGTAGGTATAAATTCCGTTCCGACCACCTTATTACAGGCAGGTATGGAAGAACTGAAGCGACTGGAAAAACGCTCTGTTGAAATAAACTCCCGTTCCACCTATCGTGGGTCTGTTATCTATCAAGAGTGCCTGAAAGGATATATCATGACTTTTGGGAAAGAGGACTATCCATTTTCAGAGATAACGGAACAGTTCGGAGTATCCTATAAGTTATTTCTGATGAAAGTCTTGGGTTGCAGTACCGACAAGATGAACAAGTGCCTGTGCTGGTTGAACAGACTTATCTATATTGCGGTAGATAGGGAGATAATCAGAGCCAACCCGTTGGAAGATGTTGCTTACGAAAAGAAAAACAGCCCGAAACTTCTTCATATCAGCCGCAATGAACTGAAACGTATGATGGAAACCCCGATGGAGGACATGAAGCTGGAACTGGCTCGCCGGATGTTTATCTTTTCTTCTCTGACCGGATTGGCTTATGTGGATGTTTACAGGCTTTATCCGCACCATATCAGCAGAACAGCCGACAACCGTACTTATATCCATGAAAAGAGAGGCAAGACCAATGTGGAGGCTTTCATTCCGTTGCATCCGATAGCGGAACAGATACTTTCGCTTTACAACACTACCGATGACACGAAGCCCGTTTTCCCCTTACCTATCCGTGATATTCTTTGGCACGAGATACACGCAGTTGGCAATGCGCTGGAATTTAAGGAGAATCTCTCGCACCATCAAGCCCGGCATACGTTCGGAACGCTCTTGTTATCAGAAGGTATTTCGATTGAGAGCATCGCCAAAATGATGGGACACACCAATATTTCCAGCACGCAGATTTATGCCAAAATCACGGACAATAAAATATCCGAAGATATGGACAGGCTGATTGAAAGAAGAAAAACAATGAATACTGACGCAATCCAATGAAAATGATTATGGAACAAACGAAAATAGTAATCAACGGGAACGGCACTGTGTCTGTTCCCGACAAGGTGATGATGCAGGATTTTGAGATAGCCGGACTGTTCGGGGTAATGATACCAACTATCCGTTCCAACATACGCAGCGTTCTAAAAACAGGTATCGCAATAGGTGATTGTACCAATGGCGCAACGTTAGTTGGTAACAACATTTTGCCGGATTATCACGGACTGGATATGGTAATGGCTCTTTCCTTTCGGATTCAATCGCCACAGGCAGATATTTTTCGCAAGTGGATAATAGACAAATTAACTAATAAGGCTTCAAGGATGCAGGTTTTTGCATGTGGATATTCAAATAGTATTTCACTCAATTAGAATTGTTTAGTCTATTTGATTGCGTTGTGTTCTAAATATTTAGTAAATTTGCTATATATATGATGCTTATTATTTTAAATCCGATGAAAGAGTCTGAAATTATATTTACGAAAGAAGATGTTATTTATTCAAAAATAGGAGCAGCACTTATATCTGCACAGCGTGTTGAGTTTATAGCAGGACAACTTCTCGAATTGTTGGAGGAGCATGGACAAATTTATGGCATAATGACCGAAGATTTTACGAGCAGTTCCGAGAAGTCAAAAAAGTTAAGGAAAAAGACACTTGGACAAGTTTTTAGATACTTGAAACTAAATCCAAAATTAGTAATTGCGGATGAACTTGATGAATATGCAAGGCTAAGAAATATCTTAGCTCACAAATTTTTTCAAACTCACTTAAATACAAAGTCTGATGAACAAATGTGGAGAGTTATGAGATTCTGTTATGCTTTTGGGCGTTTCTCCAACAAAATGGAGCAATTTTTTAAGGGATTTTTATACTTTCTCTCATTAAGACATGTTGAAGATATGCATCATCTACCCTGTGAAATACAAAATATGAGAAGTTCATTTGAGTATTTCATGGAATCTTTAAATTACAAAAAACTACAAGAGATTGAGGGAGAAAGTATAGATTATATTGATGTATAATTATGTGGATAGAATCTTACAATAATTAGCTATTTCAAATCCTCCATTGTCGGATTACTAATCGTATCAGTCATTTTCATTACAGGGGCAAAGGAAGTTTCGGGATAGCGAGCAGTCAAGTTCAAGCCCTAAAGGGTTACGGCTGAAATCTCCACCTGAAGGTTGTATTTAAGCCGTAAAACTTGCCTGTTCCCTATCCCTGCACAAGAAAAGCCCCTGCAACGAAAACGACCGACACGATGATGACGCATAGCATCCGATACCAGAGAGGCACAACCGATAAATCCGGCTGTGCCTCTCTGGATTGGTGGCGTTACATTGGCAACAAAAAGCTCCCTCCCCTCAGAATCAGCATAGCTATTGCCAAGTCTTTCGGTGGTACTTTTCCAGCATCTTTTGAATTTCGGATTCTTTGTAAAGCACCTTGCCGCCTAACGTGATATAGGCAATCTGCCCGTTTGTCCTCCAATCCTGTAAAGTCCTGCGGCTCACTTTCAATCGCCGGGATACTTCTTTGTCCGTCAGGAACCGTTCACCGCCTAATGTCGGTCTGTGACCGGCAACCAATCGTTCAATGCCCGATAACATTCTGTCTAAGGAACCGAACAGGCGTACCACCCGTTCATTCTCCTTCGTAATAATCTCGCTCATACTTATTTATTTAGTTTTAGATTTACTGATTAACGATTCTATATCTTCGGGGCGATAATACATCTTGTGTCCGATTTGGGTATAGGATAGCGTACCATTGTCCCGATAAGTTTGAAGCGTACGCTTCGATATACCCAATATCTCGCACACTTCCTGATTGTCAAGCCACTTTTGCAGGGCTTTATCACCACTGACACCGCACAGTGCTTCTACTTTTTCGGCAAAGTTTTCAAGCCTTGTCATCATCATTTCCCATGTTCGGGATTCTACATTGATTATTTCCATGATTCTATCTTTTTAAAATGTTTCTTCTTGTTTCACCCGCAAATAAATGACAAATCTTCGGTATCTCAATGGATTTCAGCGAAGTGGCAGCTTGTTACGCCGGGATGGAAGTGTGTGGCGTTCAAGTCGGTTCAAATAACACACTGCACCCATTGGTTATTCCCGGTTAGCTGATGATAAATAGCCCACCGTCAGAACTCGGCAAACTAACCCTACTTAATATAGTTGGCAAAGAGAAGTTTAGCGCATTACTCCGTATAAGTATCGTAATGCTCTGACTTATTGGATTATACAAAACAAATCCTCTTTCTTTGCAGTGTGTAGTCAGTCAAGTACACTGACCATACATACACATAGTATTCATTTTTAATCCAATCAGACAATGAAAGAAAAAACAAGCGAGCCTATCGCCATCCGGGATTTTATCGGCGGTTCAAGTGATTACAGCAGGAATACACCGGTTGAGAGTGAGAATCGGCAAACAGAGAGCGATGCTTGCACATTGCCACCCTCATCCGGTGAATTACCTCTAAAGGGAGGTGAACCGGATATACAGAGTGAAACTCCCCGACGAGCCACCGCCAAACAGCGCAAGGCATCGTTGGATGAGTATCGGGAGCAATTTCTCCGCACCCCGAAGATTACCGACCGGCAACCGGTGTTTGTCAGCCGTGCCACCCGTGACTGCATCGATGATGTCGTGCGCAGACTCGGTGAACGAAAAATGAGCGTGTCGGGATTCTTGGAGAATCTGGCACGGCATCATCTGGAACTCTACGGGCAGGACATTGAACAGTGGAGAAAATTATAATTCCACTGTTCAATGAAGCAAATGGGCACAGTATATTAACTCTGTATACTGTGCCCATTGATAATAAAGCTAATTTTCAATCCGACATTCGGAGGATTTTTGAGTTCACCAGAACTCAGCAAGGTGTGTATCGAGTTACTCGATACCTTTTGAGTTACTCTCAAAAGCCTTGCCCTGCGGGAGTAATCACCCTCCGAAGTCGGGCGATTGTAGGAGAGGAAGTAACTTAAATAATGAATGGATAGTAATGATTAATATCGTAGAGAAAGTTACGGTTTTCCTCAATGCTTTAGACCGCATCCCGAAACTGATGGAGCAGTACAGGACGGAGGACGGGAAGTTGGAGAAAGATTTGCCCACGCTGCAGGAAGTGTATGGTGGTATGAGGAAAAAGGAGGATGAACTCAAACAGCTTAAATCCGAAGTGGCGACATTAGATGTTCCGTAAATATGTAGTCCAGTGAATAAACGAAGTGCCACAGGCAATTTTATTACTGACCATGTTATCATCATCGGGCGTCCGGAATTTCATATTAACGATGAAAACCGACCGAAAAGGATAAAAATGTAAAAGATGTAACTTTATTGAATCATCCGCCATTGCCAGCAAATAAAGGCGGATGATTTTATACTTACGAAAAATGCTATACCATTATAGGGAAGAACGATAAATCAAGGACATAATTCCTATTTTGATAATCTATGAGTTCTTCGATCCTCTTACCAAGTCGCTGTACTCAACATTACCAGATCCTAATTTTTCTTGTAAATAATCAAAAGCAGCCCATGCATTAACATTTG
>ERZ839767.4407-NODE-4407-length-14342-cov-5.622384_pt1 | contig 14342 bp, 11 predicted proteins | sample MGYA00519879_ERZ839767 | MGnify/ENA primary metagenome ERZ839767 (study PRJEB31850, sample SAMEA3708852) | human gut metagenome | biome: human gut; feature: human-associated habitat; material: faeces | place: China | collected 2014 ...
GAACTATTGACACACAACTTAAACTATTTTGAATTCGTCGAACTCACGTTATTTATAAAGCGAAAGCCACTTGTAGTTGCACACAAGTAAGAAGTTGGCCAAAGAAGCCGGTTATGCCCGGGAAACAGGATACTATTAAAGTAATATACTCTCCCAAAGGGCAGCATGGACGTTTTTCTAAGAATATCTTTGTGGAATCCAATGCTGTAAAAGATGTGTGTATTATAAAAATAAAAGGAGAAACGAAATAATTTATTAAATATTTGAAAACAAACAATTATGAAAAAAATCATTTATCTATTAGGTCTTTCAATGGCTTTGTTAATGTCTTCTTGTTCGCAGGATGAAGTGTTTTACAGCTGCAACGAAGAAGAGGATACATTTGTGAAAGACAATCTGAAGGAAATTCAAAAAATGACGAGAGGGGAATGGCTAGAAAGTAGTCAAGATTTGAAATTACCAATGTATCGGGCTTTCACTGCAGAACAAAAACAGCAATTTTGGAAAGAAAAAATTGAGAAAGTGATGAATTGTTACAGTTGGACGGAAGAAGAGTTGAATCATTTAATTGCTCTTCGTGATGCTGTAGTAAATCACGAATATTGGTTTATGGGAAAAAAAAGAATGAGTGAGCAAGAACAGGAAGATTTTGAAGTGTTTGAGTATCGGTGGACAGAGTATGCGAAAAGTGTGCTGTTATGGTCTGAAAAATTGGTAGGTTCGATAGTTTATACAGGAGAAGAAATTGAAGTTGTAGATAAAGAACCAATTGTAAAATCTGTTACTGCTATTTCGAAAAAAAGAGTTCGTTCTTCTGGAGAAAGTAAATATGGAGATTGTAATTGTAGAGAAAGTGGAGAACCGTTTAATTGTTTACCTTTCTCTTGTTTGACAGGACTTAATGTATGTGATAGAACTGATGGTGGATGTGGCTTTTTGAAAGGAGTGGATTGTAATGGGTACTGCATTTAAGCATAGAAGGATATAATTATGAAAACAATAATATTACGTATCGTATCCATCGTTCTATTAGTAGCTGTTGGCTATTTACTGTCTATAATGGTTGGCAGGGCTTCGTGGGAAGCTGTTCTTTCTTACGGATTGTTTTTCTTTTCAATAGGGATAGGAAACTTGGTTTATTGGTTTTCAAAGAAAGGTTCTCCTGTACGTCGTTTCTTGCAGGTCTCCGCATGGTTTGTACTGACCTATTATTTAGTATGCTTGATTCGAATGAATGGGATAGGACTTGGATTTAGCTATTGCATATTAATAGGTTATCCGATATTGTCTGCGTTCTCTTATTTAATCTGCCGATATTATTCCAAGTGGCTTTCTATTAAAGGAATAGTACTAGCCCTATTCTTTTCATGCTTCATCATGGAATGGCTTTTTAGAATCTTTTATTGGGATATTACTGTGACCTCTTTGCCTTCCAGTATCTTTCTGTTATTGGGGTTGATTACCGGTATCTTGTTGTATGTAAGGCGAAATTACTTAACTTACATCTTTACGGGATTCTGTTTGGTTGCTTCGGTTTGGATGTTCGTCATAGGAAGTGAGTATTGGCTAAATTATCAGAACTACGGCACATTTACCGGAAAGGTGGAACGGACGGTAATGAAAGATTATCAGTTTTTGAATGAAGAAGGGGATACCGTTTGCCTTTCACAGTGGAAGGGGAAAAAAGTGTTGGTAGATTGTTGGTCAAAGTATTGTGGTATTTGTTATCAGAAAATGCCCATAGTTCAGCGGCTGCACGAGCGTTACAAAGAAAGTGATAGGGTATATGTGACGAGCCTTTTTGTAGTTTATCGGAATGAAAAGCAAGAGGAAGGAGCGAAAATAGTCAAAGAGGAGGGCTTCTCTTTTCCTGTGTGGAGTATTGGTAAAACACATGAACTACTTACTGACTTGAACATTAAAACTTATCCGAAAGTGTTGATTTTTGACGAAGAGGGTTGCCTGGTATTCCATGGAAGCATTGAAGGAGCGGAAAAATTGTTAGAGAAAGAAGTTGAATAACGTTCGTTACATATTATTCACTCTCTTGTGTGGAATAAGCCTTTTTACCAATTCTTATTCATTCCACGATTCGCAGATTGTTCCGAAATGGCTGTTTGCAAAAGGAATGCTTGCTTTGTGTCTCTGTTTGATTCCGTTCATGCAACTCTGTTTGAGGAGCCGACAAAGGAAAAGAAAAAGACTGAATGTACATTATCTGTATATGCTCGTTCTTTTCCTTTGTGGCTTGCAAGCTCTTTTGGGTATTGGGCAAGCTTTGCATGGGTTACCATCTCATTCCGGATTTTGGATTTCGGGGAGTTTCGATAATCCGGCAGGTCTGGCAAGTTGTTTATGCATTGCTTTGCCATTTGTCTATCCTTTTTCTCAAAGCCGAAAGAAAGGGATTCGGCTGATATCTTATATCCTAACAGTCTGTATGGTAACGACTATATGCCTGTCCGGCTCTCGTGCCGGAATATTGAGTCTGCTTGTAGTAGTGGGGTATATGTACTATCCCTGTTTCCGCTCTTTTCGGACATATCAGAAAACCGGAGTCATGCTTGTGTTGGTAGTTGTGATGGGGGTTGCTTATTTTACAAAGAAAGATTCGGCCGACGGGCGGATATTGATATGGAAATGCACTTGGGAAATGATAAAAGAACGTCCGATAACCGGATATGGTGTGGGAGCTTTTCAGGCTCATTATATGGATTATCAAGCGGCTTATTTTAAAAAGAATCCGGAAAGTGAATGGAGGATGTTGGCGGATAATGTTCGGCATCCGTTTAATGAATATCTGAATCTTTGGATTCAGGGAGGTGGTGGGGCTTTGTTGGTAGTCTTTGTTTCAGGTATTTTCTTATGTCGTTGCTACATGCGTTTCTCTTCTTGGAATAAAAAAAGTGCTGTCGCTTCATTATTAAGTCTTTTAGCCTTTTCATTTTTCTCTTATCCTTTTAATTATCCGTTTACATGGATAATGCTTTTCTTAAACGTATATGTATTGGCGAGGAATCATCTGTGTCTATTTGTGTTGAATAAGTGCAAAAAATGGTTTGCTGTTTGTTTAGGAATAGCAGGTGTGATATTATTTATTCAAGTGACGGAACGTTTTGAAAATGAGCGGAACTGGAAAAAGATAGCGGATAAATCCTTGATGGGACAAACTGAGAAAATGCTTCCGCTGTATGAATCGCTTCAAAAGCAATTGGGGTATAATCCCTATTTTCTCTATAACTATGCAGCAGAGCTTTATATAGGGAATCAATATGAGAAATGCTTGCAGATTTCTCTTCAATGTAGGAAACATTGGGCCGATTATGATTTGGAAATACTTTTGGGAGAAACATATACTCAACTGAATAGAGAGGAAGAGGCGATAAAGCATTTTGAGCTGGCCGCTAACATGTGCCCGGTAAAGTTTACTCCTCTGTATAAGCTTTATCATGTTTATAAAAAATGCAATAGAGAAAAAGAAGCCAAAATGTTGGCTTGGCAGATTGTAAATAAAGAAGTAAAAATCTCATCTGCTGAAATAGATAGTATGAAAACTGAAATGAGAAAAGAATTAGGGGAATTTCCTTCGTTTAGTTTTTAGTAACAGTTCGTTCTTTTTGTTATTTCTGTTTTAGGACTGCTTGAAGCGATATGCCAGTGGGCTTTGCGATTTATTGGGTCAGTTATTAGCATTTATGTATTCCCTTTATGATTGGAAACAAAAAAGGCTCGCTTTCGCGAACCTTTTTGCGCTTCAAGATGGGCTTGAACCAACGACCCCCTGATTAACAGTCAGGTGCTCTAACCAACTGAGCTATTGAAGCATGTTCTTTACCGAATTGCGGTGCAAAATTAATAGGAAATATTGAAATATGCAATATCTTTGCAGAAAATTTATAAGATATGGATAAAATAATTGGAATGGGCAATGCACTGGTTGATGTGTTGGCTACATTAGATAACGACAAAACGTTGCAGGAAATGCAACTTCCGAAGGGTAGTATGCAGTTAATTGATGAGGAAAAACTGGCTCAAATAAATCGTACATTTAGAACCATGAAGACGCATCGGGCAACAGGAGGTTCGGCCGGGAATACAATTCTTGCTTTGGCTAATCTGGGGGTAGCGCCCGGTTTTATTGGAAAAGTAGGCCATGATGAATTTGCCGATTTCTTTCGGAATAACTGTATAGAGCATGGCATAGAAGCCCGGTTGCTGGAATGTAATTTGCCGTCGGGGGTAGCCTCTACCTTTATCTCTCCGGATGGGGAACGTACTTTCGGTACCTATCTAGGAGCGGCTTCAACACTGAAAGCGGAAGATTTATCATTAAGTATGTTTACCGGTTATTCCTATTTATATATAGAAGGGTACCTGGTGCAAGACCATGAAATGATTTTGCATGCCATGGAATTGGGTAAGCAGGCCGGATTGCAGATATGTTTGGATTTGGCAAGTTACAATATTGTGGCGGAAGATTTGGAATTCATTACTTATCTGATAGAGACTTATGTAGACATTGTATTTTCCAATGAAGAAGAAGCGCGTGCTTTTACCGGAAAGGAGCCGGAAGAAGCATTGGATGTGATTTCACAAAAATGCAGTATTGCCGTAGTGAAATTGGGAGCAAAAGGAGCTATGATAAAGAAAGGAAGCCGGGTGTTCCATATTGATGCGGTGAAAGTGGATAAGGCGATTGATACGACCGGAGCGGGCGATTATTTTGCTGCCGGATTTTTGTATGGATTGACTTTAGGAACGCCTTTGGAGAAGTGTGGAATGATAGGGGCTTTGCTGGCAACTCACGTTATTCAGGTGATTGGTACCACTTTATCAAACGAAAAGTGGAACGAAATAAAGTTAAATATTGATGCTATTTTATCGGAATAGGCTGTTTGTATTTTACTTTTGTGAAAAATAGGATGAATAACTGTTACTCTATCTGTTATTGGGGTTCAATGAACGGTGGGTGCGGTGTAAGGAATTAATAAATTATGAAGAAGTTTGTAGATAAAAGACTGGTCATCGTAGTAGGCATTGTGCTGGTAGCTTGTAGTCTGTTCAGTTTTAAAGGCGATAATCGAAACTTTCAAATATCTAAGAATTTGGATATCTTCAATTCTGTTTTCAAAGAATTGGATTTGTTTTATGTAGATACGATTAATCCGGAAAAAGTAATTGGGGTGGGAATAAAGGCCATGTTGGCGCAATTGGACCCTTATACCGAATATTATCCGGAAGAACAATCGGAAGATTTGAAATTGATGACGACCGGCAAATATGCGGGAATTGGGTCTGTTATTCGTTTCCATAAGAACAAAAATCATGTGGTTATAGCCGAGCCTTACGAAAATATGCCTGCGGCGGAATCCGGTTTGAAGGCAGGAGATGTATTGCTTGAAATAGATGGAAAGGACCTTACGGGTAAAACTACGGCCGAGGTCAGCGATTTGTTGAGGGGTGAAGCCGGAACTAGTTTTATGGTAAAGATTGAGCGTCCGGGCACTTCGCAGCCAATGGAGATAAAAATGACTCGTAAGAATATTCAAACTCCGGCCGTTCCTTATTACGGTATGGTGGACAATCAGGTAGGCTATATTCTGTTAAACGGTTTTACGGAGAATTGCTCTCGGGATGTACGGAGAGCATTGATTGATTTGAAACAGAAAGGAGCTACTTCTTTGGTGCTGGATTTGAGAGGAAATCATGGCGGATTGATGGGAGAGGCTGTTGAAATACTGAATCTATTTCTCCCGAAAGGAGTCGAAGTGCTTTCTACGAAGGGTAAATTGAAGCAAGCATCTTCTGTAAGTAAAACGACAAAAGAACCGTTAGACGTGAACATGCCGTTGGCGGTATTGGTTGATGACGAGTCGGCTTCGGCTTCGGAAATTGTCGCGGGCGCTTTGCAGGATTTAGACCGTGCTGTGATTATAGGAACCCGTACGTATGGAAAAGGGTTGGTGCAAATTATTCGTGATTTGCCATATAGTGGAAACTTGAAAGTAACCACCTCTAAATATTATATACCAAGTGGACGTTGTGTGCAAGCTATTAATTATCAGAACCGGGATGCGGGAGGCCGTCCGGAACGTATTCCTGATAGTTTGACACATGTGTTCCATACGGCTGCCGGTCGTGAGGTTCGAGACGGTGGTGGTGTGACTCCGGACATCAAGGTGAAGGATGAAAAGCTCCCTACCATGTTGTTTTATCTGGTTAATGACGATGTCTTGTTCGACTATGCGACGGATTATTGTTTAAAGCATCCCGAAATTGCTTCTCCTGAGACTTTTACTTTGGCAGATACGGATTATGCAGAGTTTAAGGAACAAGTGAAAAAGTCTAATTTTACTTATGACAAAGAGAGCGAGAAAGCATTGAAAGCACTTAAGGAAATTGCGGGAATCGAAGGATATATGGAAGATGCCAAACCGGAATTTGAAGCGCTTGAAAAGAAACTAAACCATAATTTAGACCGTGATTTGGACCATTTCTCTAAAGATATCAAACGTTTAATCGAGGCTGAAATAGTAAAACGCTACTATTTCCAAAAAGGTGCCATTGTTCAGCAATTGAAAGACGATTCCGACTTGAAAGAAGCCTTGAAAGTGCTTGCGGATAAGACGGCGTATGAAGCGGTATTGGCGCCGGTTGCCGCTACCAATTCACTGACGTCATCGAAATAAAATCTCCTTTTTTTCGGAGAATAATCCGGCCACCTTTTTCTTTTAAGTCAAAGGTGGTTACTTTATCTGTCTGGTTGTCTACTACTAAAAGGGCATTGAGTTCGTCAAAGCGTTTTATTTTCAGGCAAAGCGTATCGGATACTATTTTTTTGTTCAACAATAGGCTGTCATTAAGGTATATGGAAACCGAATCTCCGGCAAATCCCCGTCCCAATTCGATTTGGTACAGGTCTGTATAGGCAACGGATTGTTCGGATTTAGTGCTCATTCCGAAAGCTAATAGAGTGAAAAGTATCACAATGCAAATTACCGCGAAGGCTAAAACACCTGCACCTATCATAAATTGTTTGTTGGGGTTATGGGGCTTTTTAAACATAGTCATTTCATTTATGGGTTGATTTATTGTGGCAAAAATAATATTTTTTCTTTAAATCTTTGTGGTTGACGTGATTATTTGTATATTTGCAACCGAAATGGATGAAAATGTGAAGGGGCTTTCTAAAGCCCTTTTTTTATTCTAAATAGTGAATTGAATGATAGATAGAAATCTTGTAGAGAACATTGTGAAGGAGTGGCTTCAGGGAAAAAACTATTTTTTAGTAGATATAACTGTAAGTCCGGATGATAAAATTGTAGTGGAAATAGACCATGCTGAAGGAGTGTGGATTGAAGATTGTGTAGAGCTGAGCCGGTTTATTGAATCCAAATTGAACCGTGAGGAGGAAGATTTTGAGTTGGAAGTAGGGTCTGCCGGAATAGGACAACCTTTTAAAGTGCTTCAACAATATAAAAATCATGTAGGTAAAGAGGTTGAAACATTGATGAAAGATGGCCGTAAAATTACGGGAGTTTTGAAAATGGCCGATGAAAATCATTTTGTGATAACTACTGCAAAAAAGGTAAAGATGGAGGGTGCTAAACGTCCACAACTGGTAGAAGAGGATGTTGACCTGAATTACGATGAAATAAAATATACTAAATATCTAATTAGTTTTAAATAGAAGTTATGGCTAAGAAAGAGGAAACAATCAGTTTGATTGATACATTTTCGGAATTTAAGGAATTAAAAAACATCGACAGAACAACGATGGTGAGCGTGCTCGAAGAGAGTTTTCGCAGTGTGATAGCAAAGATGTTCGGAACTGATGAAAATTATGATGTAATCGTAAATCCCGACAAAGGTGATTTTGAAATTTGGCGAAATCGTGAGGTAGTAGAAGATGAGAATTTGACAAATCCGAATATGCAGATTCCTTTATCGGAAGCACAGAAAATAGACGCTTCGTATGAAGTAGGAGAGGAAGTAACGGATGAAGTTATTTTTGCCAACTTCGGTCGTCGTGCTATTCTGAATCTACGCCAGACATTAGCTTCTAAAATATTAGAATTAGAAAAAGACAGCCTATATAACAAGTATATTGATAAGGTAGGCGAGGTGATTAGTGCGGAAGTTTACCAGATTTGGAAGAAAGAAATGCTGTTGCTCGATGATGAAGGCAACGAATTGCTTCTTCCGAAAACAGAACAAATCCCGAGCGATTTTTATCGTAAGGGTGAAACGGTGAGAGCTGTAGTGGCTCGCGTGGATAATACGAACAATAATCCGAAGATTATTCTTAGTCGTACATCCCCAGTCTTCTTGCAGCGTTTGTTTGAGATGGAGGTTCCTGAAATTAATGACGGACTGATTACGATTAAGAAAATAGCCCGTATTCCCGGCGAACGTGCTAAAATTGCGGTAGAATCATATGACGACCGCATTGACCCGGTAGGAGCCTGTGTCGGTGTAAAAGGCTCTCGTATTCATGGTATTGTTCGGGAACTTCGTAATGAGAATATTGATGTGATTAACTATACATCCAATATTTCTCTGTTTATACAGCGGTCATTAAATCCGGCAAAAATATCTTCTATCCGTTTAGATGAAGAAAACCGTAAAGCGGAAGTATATTTAAAACCGGAGGAAGTCTCTTTAGCAATCGGTAAAGGTGGCTTGAATATTAAGTTAGCCAGTATGCTTACCGAATATACGATAGATGTGTTCCGTGAATTGGATGAAGCGGCAGATGAAGAAGATATCTATTTGGAAGAATTCAAGGACGAAATTGACGAGTGGGTAATTAATGCGATAAAAAGCATTGGCATTGATACAGCGAAAGGTGTATTGAGTGCTCCTCGTGAAATGCTCATCGAAAAAGCGGACCTTGAAGAAGATACGGTAGATGAGGTGTTGAGAATTTTAAAGGCAGAATTTGAGGAGTAAAGTATGACGATTAGATTAAACAAAGTAACAAGAGATTTAAATGTAGGAATAACGACGGTAGTCGAGTTTTTGCAGAAGAAAGGATTTGCTGATATTGAAGTAAACCCTAATACAAAAATTACGGAAGAACAATATGCTTTGCTCGTAAAGGAGTTTAGTAAAGATAAGAATCTGCGGCTCGAATCTGAAAAATTTATTCAGGAACGTCAAAATAAAGATCGTAATAAAGCTTCAATTTCAATTGATGGCTTTGAAGAAGTGCCGGCAGAGGCAGAAAAAAAAGAAGAGGTTGTAAAAACAGTTGTGCCCGAAAGCGCGCGTCCTAAATTTAAATCGGTAGGGAAAATTGATTTGGAAAGTTTGAACAAAAGAAAACCTTCCTTTACAAAAGAGAAAGAAGAACCGGTTGCCGAACCTGTAAAAGAGGTTGTTGTAGACGTGGTAGAGGAGAAGGTGGAAACTCCTGTAGTGGAAGTGGAACAGCCGAAAGAAGATGTGGTCGCACCTCAAGAAGAGATTAAAACGATGGATATAAAAACGGAAAATCCTGTAGAGGTTGCGCAACAACCTGTTGAGAATGTTTCGCTTTCTGAACCAGAAGAAATGAGAGAGGAAGTTACTCCACAAGCAGTGGAAAAAGAAGAAAACGAGCCGGAAAATGATGGCGTATTTAAAATTCATCAGCCGGAGTTCGTTTCTAAAATAAATGTAGTAGGTCAGATAGACTTGGCTGCATTAAATCAGTCTACCCGTCCGAAAAAGAAGACGAAAGAAGAAAAACGGAAAGAACGGGAAGAGAAAGAAAAAGTTCGTCAGGAGCAGAAAAAGCAGATGAAGGACGCCATTATCAAAGAAATCAGGAAAGTAGATGATAAGGTTCTGAAGTCAGCCGATTCTGAAGAAGAAAATAAGAAAAAGAAGAAACGGAGCCGTATAAATAAGGAACGGGTTGACATCAACTCCGTGGGTACCAATGGACGTCCTGCCAATAATAATAACGGTGGCGGCGACAAGGGGCCTAACAGAAATTCATCACAGGGAGGCAACAATGCCAAACATGGTAATGGTAACGGCAATAAAGACCGTTTCAAAAAGACTTTCACAAAAGTGGAAGTGAGTGATGAGGATGTGGCTAAGCAAGTAAAAGAAACATTAGCTCGTTTAACCAATAAAGGCAAGACGAAAACCTCGAAATATCGTAAGGAGAAAAGAGAATCTGTAATGAACCGTCAGCAAGAGCTGGAAGACCAGGAAATGGCTGAAAGTAAAACCTTGAAACTGACGGAGTTCGTAACAGCTAATGAACTTGCAAGCATGATGGATGTGCCGGTTACAAAAGTAATTGGTACCTGCATGAGCATAGGTATAATGGTCTCTATCAATCAACGTTTGGATGCGGAAACCATCAACCTGGTAGCTGAAGAGTTTGGTTTCAAAACCGAATATGTGAGCGCGGAAGTGGCTGAAGCCATTACAGAGGAAGAAGATAAAGAGGACGATTTGCAACCTCGTGCTCCGATTGTAACTGTTATGGGACACGTTGACCACGGTAAAACTTCCTTGCTCGATTATATCCGTAAGGCGAATGTAATTGCCGGTGAGGCCGGAGGTATTACACAGCATATTGGTGCCTACAATGTAAAATTGGAAGATGGACGTCATATCACGTTCCTGGATACTCCGGGACACGAAGCGTTTACAGCCATGCGTGCCCGTGGTGCGAAAGTAACGGATATTGCAATCATTATAGTTGCAGCCGATGACAATGTGATGCCTCAAACCAAAGAAGCCATCAATCATGCCATGGCTGCCGGAGTTCCTATCGTGTTTGCCATAAACAAAATTGATAAACCGACCGCAAATCCGGATAAGATTAAAGAAGAATTAGCTGCTATGAACTTCCTTGTAGAAGAATGGGGAGGTAAATATCAGTCGCAAGATATCTCTGCTAAACAGGGACTTGGCGTTCCCGAATTGATGGAGAAAGTATTGTTGGAAGCTGAAATGTTGGATTTGAAGGCAAATCCGAATCGTCGTGCTACCGGTTCTATTATAGAATCAACTTTGGATAAGGGACGTGGATATATTGCTACCGTATTGGTTGCTAACGGAACCATGAAAATGGGAGATATCGTGTTAGCGGGAACAAATTATGGTAAGGTAAAAGCTATGTTTAACGAACGTAACCAGCGCATAAAAGAAGCAGGTCCGTCAGAACCGGTATTGATACTCGGATTGAACGGCGCTCCTCAAGCCGGTGATGTTTTCCATGTTATCGAAACCGAACAGGAAGCTCGTGAAATAGCGAACAAACGCGAACAGTTGCAGCGCGAACAAGGTCTGCGTACACAGAGATTGCTTACATTGGATGAAGTGGGACGCCGATTGGCTTTGGGCGATTTCCATGAATTGAATGTGATTGTGAAAGGTGACGTGGATGGCTCTATAGAAGCATTGAGCGACTCGTTGATTAAACTTTCTACAGAGAATGTTCAGGTTAATGTCATCCATAAGGCTGTAGGTCAGATTTCCGAATCGGATGTCAGCTTGGCTGCCGCTTCAGACGCTATTATTATCGGTTTCCAGGTTCGTCCGTCTATGTCGGCTCGTAAGGTAGCAGAGCAAGAAGGGGTGGATATCCGTCTTTACTCTATTATTTACGATGCAATTGAAGATGTGAAGGCTGCTATGGAAGGTATGCTTGCTCCGGAAGTGAAGGAAGAGGTAACGGCTACTATCGAAGTGCGTGAAGTATTCCATATTACCAAGGTTGGAACGGTTGCGGGTGCAATTGTGAAAGAAGGTAAGGCAAAACGTTCTGATAAGGCTCGACTGATTCGCGATGGTATTGTTATCTTCACCGGTGAAATTAATGCGTTGAAACGCTTTAAGGATGATGTGAAAGAAGTTGCCGTGAACTTTGAGTGTGGTATTAGTTTGCAAAACTATAACGACATTAAAGTGGGTGATATCATCGAGACATTCCAGGAAGTAGAAGTAAAAGCAACGTTATAAAATAGTACAATGTGCCGGTAAGGCATTTTAAAACGTCAGTGTGCCAATTGCCGAATTCTCAGATATGTGTAATTGGCACATTGATTTATATAGATTAAAGGAAATGACTACGATAGATATCATCATACTTGTGTTTCTGGGTATTGGGCTGGTCTCCGGATTTATGAGGGGCTTCCTTAAACAATTAGCCTCTATAGTGGGACTGATTGCTGGTTTACTGGTGGCACGGGCTTTATTTGTTATGGTAGGTGAGAAATTGGCTCCTCAAATAGGGGTATCGGTAACGATGGCGCAGGTTATCTCATTTGTAGCTATCTGGGTGGCTATTCCTTTAGTTTTATATATAGTGGCATCCATGCTGACTAAGGCGTTGGATGCGGTACACTTAGGAGGTATCAACCGTATTTTTGGGGCACTGCTTGGCGTGTTGGTCAGTATGTTGTGGATAGGACTTTTAATTCATGTTCTGCAATATATTGATTCTGATAATGTGTTAATTAGTGAAACCAAGAAGGAAGCTTCCTTGTTATATTATCCGGCAGAGAAAGTGACGGGACTTTTCTTTCCTGCCATCAAACAGGTTACAGAACAAATAATAAAGTAAGTGATGCAGAATAATAATAAATTCGACAGGCTTGCCGGCTCCAATGAAATGGAAGAAAAACAGACTTTCAAAGGAGGGGCTGGAGAGGAACCGAATAAACTTATCAAACAAATAGCACAAGAGAAGTATAAGTATGGCTTTACGACGGATGTGCATACCGAGGTCATTGAACGTGGATTAAATGAAGATATCGTACGTTTGATTTCTGCAAAGAAGAATGAGCCGGAATGGTTGCTCGAATTCCGTTTAAAAGCTTTTCGCTATTGGCAGACGATGGAGATGCCGACTTGGGCTCACCTCACTATTCCGGAAATAGATTACCAGGCCATCTCTTATTATGCCGACCCTACGGCTAAAAAGAAAGGACCGAAAAGCATGGAAGAGGTTGACCCGGAATTAATAAAGACGTTTGATAAGCTGGGAATCCCTTTGGAAGAACGTATGGCTTTGAGTGGAGTGGCCGTGGATGCCGTGATGGACTCGATTTCCGTTAAAACGACTTTTAAGGAGACGTTGATGGAAAAAGGAATCATTTTTTGCTCTATCAGTGAAGCTGTGCGCGAACATCCGGATTTGGTAAAGACCTATTTAGGGTCTGTAGTTCCCTACCGCGATAACTTCTTTGCGGCGTTGAATTCGGCTGTGTTTAGCGACGGTTCTTTTGTATACATACCTAAAGGGGTGCGTTGCCCGATGGAGCTTTCTACCTATTTCCGTATCAATGCGGCCAATACCGGACAGTTTGAGCGGACGTTGATTGTGGCGGAGGATGATAGCTATGTGTCTTATTTGGAAGGTTGTACGGCTCCTATGCGCGATGAAAATCAATTGCATGCCGCTATTGTGGAGATTGTAGTGCACGATAGAGCCGAAGTAAAATACAGTACGGTGCAGAATTGGTACCCCGGCGATGCGGAAGGCAAGGGCGGTGTATACAACTTTGTGACAAAACGGGGCCATTGCAAGGGAGTGGACAGTAAACTCTCGTGGACGCAGGTCGAGACAGGTTCGGCTATTACCTGGAAGTATCCGAGCTGTATATTGGGCGGTGATAATTCGCAGGCCGAGTTTTATTCGGTAGCGGTAACCAACAACTACCAGCAAGCAGATACCGGTACGAAGATGATTCATATAGGTAAAAATACCCGTAGCACCATTATCAGTAAAGGTATCTCGGCCGGAAAGAGCCAGAATTCTTATCGGGGACTGGTGCGGGTGGCCGAAAAAGCAGAGAATGCACGTAACTATAGTCAATGCGACTCTCTTTTATTGGGAAGTCATTGTGGCGCCCATACGTTCCCTTACATGGACATCCGGAATGAAACGGCCATCGTGGAACATGAAGCTACCACTTCTAAAATTTCGGAAGACCAATTGTTCTATTGCAACCAACGGGGTATTCCTACCGAAGATGCGATTGGCTTGATTGTTAATGGGTATGCGAAAGAGGTATTGAACAAATTGCCGATGGAATTTGCGGTAGAAGCGCAAAAGTTATTGGCTGTATCGTTGGAAGGAAGCGTGGGCTAACTGGCAAAGAAGAAAGAAAACGAATAATGAATAATGGAAGATGAAGAATGAATAGGCTAATAGAGGTCATGCCGGATTTAGGACGAAGATGAAAATAAGGACTGTATCCTGCTGTGGCACTGATATTCTTCATGATTCATTTTTCAATCATAATTTATAAGGTTTATGTTAGAGATAAAAGATTTACATGCCAGCATCAATGGCAAAGAGATATTGAAAGGCATCAACCTTACGATCCGCG
>ERZ839767.4412-NODE-4412-length-14311-cov-3.624088_pt1 | contig 14311 bp, 9 predicted proteins | sample MGYA00519879_ERZ839767 | MGnify/ENA primary metagenome ERZ839767 (study PRJEB31850, sample SAMEA3708852) | human gut metagenome | biome: human gut; feature: human-associated habitat; material: faeces | place: China | collected 2014 ...
GGCAACCGCACGGTACGCGGACTGGAAGCCGTGACGCTCTCGCTGCCGCCCTGTCCCGGACAGAGCATCATCAAACGCCCCCGCAACGCCGGCATGCACTCCACGGGCGCCATGCTGCGCGACAAGGGCTACGACGTACTCTACTTCTACGGCGGCAACAGCTATTTCGACAACATGGAGACCTTCTTCGGCGGCAACGGCTACGAAATCGTCGATCAAAAGCAGTACGCACCCGACGAGATCACCTTCCAGAACATCTGGGGCGTCTCGGACGAAGATTCCTACGCCAAGGCCATCCGCACGCTCGGCCAGCGCGCCCGCAGCGGCCGCCCCTTCTTCGCCCACATCATGAGCGTGAGCAACCACCGCCCCTACACCTATCCCGCAGGACGCATCCCGATCCCCAACGACGCCAAATCGCGCGCCGGCGGCGTGATGTACAGCGACTATGCGCTGGGCGGGTTCCTCGACGCGGCGAGCCGCGAACCGTGGTTCGACAATACGGTCTTCGTCATCACGGCCGACCACTGCGCGTCGAGCGCCGGCAAAACCGAGATCCCGCTCGAAAAGTACCATATTCCGGCGATGATCTACGCCCCCGCCTTCGTCGCACCGGGCAGCGTCGGCAAGACCGCGTCGCAGATCGACCTGATGCCGACGCTCTTCTCGCTGCTGGGTATGGACTACGACTCGTGGTTCTACGGACGCGACATCCTCGCAGACGACTTCCGCGAACGGGCGTTCGTGGCGACCTACCAGGACTTGGGCTACCTCGAAGGCGACCGCTTCACGGTGCTCTCGCCCGTCGACCGGGCGGAACAATTCCTGCTGCGGCCGACGGACGACGATCCCTACGCGCTGGAACGCACCGAGGCGATCGACAGCACGCACCTCAATCGTGCCATTTCGCTCTATCAGACCTCCTCGCAATGGAACAAACGATAAGCAAGTTCCCGAATCCGTTCGGTAGCGTCGCTCCTCATAAGCTGTTCGCATGGGGCCTGTCGGCAACGGTGGGCTACGGCTTCGCCATCTGGGGTGTGCGGATCTACCAGAACCAGACGGTCGAATTGGGCGGGCAACTGCTGGTCGTGCTGATGCAGGCATTCGTTCTGCCCGCACTGCTCTACGGTGCCGACCGGCTCCGCCGCCGGCTTCCGGCCGACGCGACGGCGCTCTTCGGCGGCTTGCTCTTCGCACAGATTCCGCGTCTTGCGGCGAGTGCCGGCAGCGCATGGCTCTACGCATGGCTGCTGCCGCTCGGCAACGGCTCGGTTTCGCCGCTGCAAGAGACGATGCGGGCGGGAGGTTCGGCCGTTTTGGGCAGCGTCACCGTTTTGTGCGGCATTTGGAGCATGATCTGGGGTTGGCAGGCATTCTGCCGTGCGACGCACGCGAAGGGCCTCCACAGCATCGCCGTCTACGCCGGATGCTATGTCCTCGCGGCCATCCTGCTCGCAATCATTCTTCAAACGCTGCGGCACGGCTGGCACTTGAACTGGTAGCGAAAACGACGAAAGGGAATACCGGAGGATCGGGACAATCTGAACGACTGTCCCGATCCGCTCGTTTTATCGGACAATCCGGAAGGTTTTGCCGCTCTTACAGACTCCGCAGACGAAGTATTTCAAAAAGGGATTTGCAGCGGAATCGCAGCCGCACAGCGACGGTCGCTGCGCCCGCAGGGCGATAAAAAATGGGTAAGCTACTTATATCGCACCGCTACAACCGTATACCCTTGCTCAATTCCTTGCCTGGGGGATTCTACAGGAGCTGGTCGTATAAGACTTACCCGAGTGCAAAAGTAACTCTTTTTTCCAAAAGCGCAAAAAGAAAACGGAAAATTCGCAAAAAAGAGTCGCCGTGCGGCGCATCTGCGTACCGGAACAGAGGAAACGACAAGGGAAAGCAGCCGGATTCCCGCTCCCCACGACGTTCCGAGCGGAACGGGAGCGTTCGTATCTCGCCCGCCATTCGGGTGTCCCCGACAACCGCACGGCGCTTCGAGCGGGCCGAAGCCCCGCCCAGACAGGCGCCGCCTCGGCAAAACCGCAAACTTCGTTTGCTTTTGCGCTCGGCTTGCACGCTTTGCGGGAACAAGCCCCGCTTAGATAGGCGGCGCCTCGGCAAAACCGCAAACTTCGTTTGCTTTTGCGCTCGGCTTGCACTATCTTTGTTCGAAAATTCCCGGCAATGCGTCGCAAACTCATCATCGGCCTCTGCATCCTCGTCGTGCTGCTCGCAGGCATCGGCATCTACCTCCGCAACGGTTTTTACGGAAACTGCGTACTGGAACGACGGTCGCTCTACGTGCGGTCGGGATCGGAGTACCGCACGCTCGAAGATTCGCTCGACGCCGCGATCGCACACACCGCCTTCTTCCGGTTCTACGCCCGCCATATCGAACTCGACCGGTCGTTCAAACCCGGGCACTACGTGCTGGAACCGGGAATGAACATCGTACAAGTGGCACGTATGCTCAAACTGGGATTGCAGACGCCCGTGCGGGTGACGATCAATAACGTCCGCACCCCCGCACAGCTTGCCGGCAAGCTGGCGCGGCAGATCGAGGCCGACTCAGCGACGATCGTCGGCGCGCTGACCGATCCCGCGACGGCGAGGAAAGCGGGCTTCGATTCGGTGACGCTCTTTTCCATGTTCATCCCCGACACCTACGAATTCTATTGGACGGTTTCGCCGGCGCAGTTCATCGAACGGATGCGGCGCGAATACGACCGCTTCTGGACGCCGCAACGCGACGCGAAGCGCCAGCGCAGCGGATTGTCGCGCCTCGAAGTGATGACGCTCGCCTCGATCGTCTACGAGGAGACCCGCCAGAGCGACGAAATGCCCCGTATCGCGGGCGTCTACATCAACCGCCTGCGCAAAGGCTGGCCCTTGCAGGCCGACCCGACGGTCAAATACGCCTTGCAGGAGTTCGGACTGCGGCGCATCCTGCACCGGCACCTGAAATATCCGTCGCCCTATAACACCTATATAAACAAAGGTCTGCCGCCGTCGCCGATCTGTATGCCGGGACGCAACGCCATCGACGCCGTACTCGATTTCGAACGACACGATTACATGTTCTTCTGCGCACGCCCCACGTTCGACGGCTACCACAACTTCGCACGCACGCTCCGCGAACACAACGCCAACGCCCGCGCCTATTCGGCCGAGCTGAACCGCCGGAAGATAAGGTAATTCCTTCGAAAACAAGAAGACGGCACGCATCCGCCTCCGACCGGGAAACCGTTTTTTCGACCGCATCCCAACCTCCGCCTCGGCAAAATGCGGACAAGTTTGCTTTTGCCCTCGCTTATTCGTATCTTTGGCGTCTTAGATACTCCGTCTCGGCATAATCAAGCTAACGCTTGCTTCTGCGCTCGACTTTTCGTATCTTTGCCGACGTATGATCCTGCGCATCTATCCTCAGAATCCCGCCGAACGGGAGATACGGCGTGTCGTCGAAGCCTTGGAGCGCGACGGCGTGGTCGTCTACCCCACCGATTCGGTCTACGCCTACGGCTGTTCGCTCCGCTCAGCACGCGGTCTGGAACGACTGCGCCAACTCAGCGGCAAACAGACCGGTGAGTTGAGCATCATCTGCGACGGCATCTCGCGGGCGGCGGAATATTGCCGGGTGGACAACGCCGCGTTCAAGATTCTCAAACGCAATCTGCCGGGAGCGATCACCTTCCTGCTCGACGCATCGTCGCGGATGCCCGACAAGGCGCTGCAACGCCGCAAGACGATCGGCGTGCGCATCCCCGACAATGCGATTCCGCGGACGATCGTCGAACAGCTGGGGTGCCCGCTCATCACCGCATCGCTCAAAAGCGACGACGACGCGGAGTACATGACCGACCCCGAACTGATCCACGAACGTTACGGCCGCGAAGTGGCGCTGGTCGTGGACGGGGGATACGGTTCGATCGTGCCCACCACGGTGGTCGACCTCACGCAGGAAGAGCCCGAAATCGTGCGGCAGGGTGCGGCGGAACTCAACTGACGGACATAATGACACGATCCAATTCAATATGAACCAGACGAATTTTTGGAACGACGCCGCGAAGTACGGTGCCGTCATCGGCGGCGCATCGGCCGTCTGCTCGTTGCTGGGAGACGCCACGGGAGCGGGATTTTTCGGACTCATCGGACTGGCCCTCTACATCGGGCTGCTCTTATACTACACACGCAAACGGGCGACATCCCGCTCGACACGCGAGGAGGAGTACGGATACGGCAGGCGGTTGGGATTCATCGTCGCCATGGCGCTCTTCGTGGGTGTTATCAACGCCGCCTATACGATCTTGGCCAGCCGCATCCTCTTCACGGACAAATATGCCGAACTCTACGAACAATCGTTCGCGCTTCTCTCGAAAACGGGGTTGTATACCGGCGAAATGATCTCCCAAATGGCCCTGATGGTGCAGTCGCCTCTTTGGATCACCTTCTCGTCGGTCGCCGGACAAGCCCTGCTCGGCCTGCTGTTCGGACTGGTGCTCGCCGCCCTCGCACAGCCCCGGCAACGATTCGACAACAATACGGAGGAGTAACCGGATGGAGAAGCGATTGGACATCTCGGTGGTCGTGCCGCTCTACAACGAGGAGGAGTCGCTCCCCGAACTGACGGCCTGGATCGACCGCGTAGCACGCGAAAACGGCCTCTCTTACGAAATCGTCTTCGTCGACGACGGCTCGACCGACGGCTCGTGGGAGACGCTCGAACGCCTCAAAGAACACTATCCCGCCCTGCGGGCGATCGGGTTCGCCCGCAACTACGGCAAGTCGGCCGCACTCTACTGCGGATTCGCTGCCGCCGAAGGCGACGTGGTCTTCACGATGGACGCCGACTTGCAGGACTCGCCCGACGAAATTCCCGACATGCGCCGCATGATCCTCGAAGAGGGCTACGACATGGTTTCGGGATGGAAACTCAAACGTCACGACCCGATCGGCAAACGCTGGCCCAGCAAATTCTTCAACTGGACGGCGCGCACCGTATCGGGCATCAAACTCCACGACTTCAACTGCGGACTGAAAGCCTACCGCCGCAAGGTGGTCAAGTCGATCGAAGTCTACGGCGAGATGCACCGCTACATCCCGATCCTGGCCAAGGAGGCCGGATTCCGCCGCATCGGCGAGAAGGTAGTCTGCCACAGGGCGCGCAAATACGGCTCCTCGAAGTTCGGCATGGAACGCATGGTCAAGGGTTACCTGGACCTGATTACGGTCTCGTTCCTTTCGCATTTCGGCCGGTCGCCGATGTACTTTTTCGGCGGGTTGGGAACGCTCATGTTCCTGCTGGGCGGCTGCTCGACGATCTGGATCATCGCCGCCAAGCTCTACAAGCAGGCGCACGGCCTGCCGCTGCGGGCCGTCACCGAGCAGCCGCTCTTCTATCTTTCGATGCTTCTGGTCATCCTCGGCGTGCAGTTTTTCCTGGCCGGTTTCCTGGGCGAGCTGATCGACCGCAACGCCTCCGACCGCAACAAATACCTGATCGACAAGAATATCTGACAAACAGACGATTATGATACAACGTATTCAGACACTCTATCTGCTTCTGGCCGCAGGACTGGTAGCCTGCGCCGCGTTCCTGCCCCTGGCCTCGTTCGCCAGCGGCGGCGAAGAGTTCCGCCTTTACGCCTTCGGACTGCGGACGGCGGACGGCGAAACCGTGCAATCGACCCTCTACATGGGCATCCTGCTGGCATTGGCGTTGGTGCTGCCGCTGACGACGATCTTCCTGTTCAAGCGCCGTATGCTGCAATTCCGGCTCGGCGTGGTGGAGATGATCCTGCTGCTGGGCGCACAGATCGTAATGGGCATCTACTATTTTCTCAGCTACCGCCTCTTCTCTTCGTTCGAATTCCACGCCCAGAGCGTCAAACTGCCACTGGTGCTGCCGCTCATCGCCATGATCTTCACCTATCTGGCCGTCCGTGCCATTTTCCGGGACGAACTGATGATCCGTTCGATGGACCGCATCCGCTAAGAAAATATACGACCGTCTGCGATGCCGACCCCTTTCCCGACGGGTCGGCATCCGCTTTGTTTCCGCCTGAAAAGAAAAATCCGTCCGGAAAGAGCCAAAAAACATTACACTTTTTCATACTTTCAGCTAAAAATATATCGATTTTTAATTGGTTATTCCGATAAAAGACCATAACTTTGATTGAAAATCCACTTTATAAAACGGATACGAAAAGCCATAAAATCATATTCACACTTAATTCAAATTCATTATGAAGCAATTAAACATTTGGAAAACATCGTTTTACACGATGCTGGCGATCGCCGCCGGGGCGTTCACGGCATGTGTGGACGACGATGTCGACAAACAGGCTCCCACGCTGGAACTATCGGAGGAGGCCGTCGCCTTCACCGGAACGGCTACCGAAGACGCGACCGTTACGGTGAGGAGCAACCGTCAATGGACGGTCGCCTACGAGGACGAAGAGACCCAAAAGGAGTGGATGTATTTCAAAGTCTCCGGCAACGAGGTCTCCGAGGGCATCTACAACGGCGACGGTACGGTCAAGATCACCGTCGGCGAATCGGCGCAGCCCCACATGGGCCGTCTGATTTTCACGCTGAGCAACAGCTACGGCGAACTCTACCGGAAATACCTGACCGTCACGCAGGGCAACTACGTTCCCCCGACGGTCGGCGCCGTCGGCAAACTGGTCGAGTACATTCTGGGCAACAGCGACCTGAGCGGCGCCGTCGGCTCGGACAAGGCCATGCCGCTCCAATACAGCGAGTCGACGATCGAGGCGGTCATCCTGGCCAACGACGCGGCGGGCAACAACAACCGCAAACTCTACGTGGGCGACAACAACGGCCTCGAACGGTCGGCCATCGTTCTCTACGGTGCCGATTTCGCCATGGCCAACGACCCCGTAACGAAGTATCCCGCAGGCCGTAAGGTCACGCTCAATCTCGAAAACGCGAAATACTACGCATTCAACAACGTGCGCCAGCTGACCGACGTCGTCGTCACCGTAGGCGACGAAGAGGTCGAGCTGGTCGTTCCGTCGCTTTCGGTCGAAAAATTCAATACGGGCGACTATCAGGCGCAGTACGTGAAACTGAACAACATGACGCCCGCCCAGTCGTTCGTCGGCAAGCCGTGGACGGCAACCGAAAGCCAGTCGGTAACGCTCAACGACGCTTCGGGCAAGACACTGACCGTCTACATGAACAAGGCGCAGTTCGCCACCGGATTCGCCGACATGTACGTGGCCGACAAGACCGGCACGATCTACGGCGTGGCCGAAACCTATCGCGAAAACGCACAGCTCATCCCGACCAAAAAGGCCGATATCGCGGCTCTAAGCACGGATCAGGGGGGGGGTACGGATCCCGACCCGACGCCGGGCGACGCGATCTACTATGAATCCTTCGGTACGGCCGACGTATCGGACAAACCGCTTATCGCCGACTATACGGGCTGGGCGAAAACCGGTTCGGGTGCAGGCGAAGTCTCCTACACCGGCGAGGGCAAAATGTCGATCCGCACCAGCGGAAAACTCAGCGCCGGCTACGACGGTGCTTCGGGCAAGAACAAAGCGTTCTTCGGAACGAACAATCCCGCCTTAATCATCAACAAGATCAAACTCGACGGAGCACAGGATCTGCAACTCACCTTCGGTGCACAATATTCGAAAACGATCGACTATGATGCCGGTCTCTACGACAACGAGTTCAAACCGGAGAAATTCCACCTCGCTCTGAGTGCCGACGGCACCAGCTGGACGACAGTCGAGTACACCTATGCACAGGCCGACGAGTTCTGGGTATTCGCCACCTCGAAATTCAAGCTGAAAAACAAAGCGGCCTATCTCTACGTGAAATATGCTGTCGATGAAGCATCGGTATTCGCTATCGACGACGTGACGCTCGCCGAAGGCGAAGGCGGCACCGAAGTCGATCTGGGCGAAGGCAGCGAAGAACCCGAACCCACGCCGGGCGAAGCGATCACGGTGAACGAACTCTACCGGCTCGCCGAAACGGTTACGGGCAAGGACAAGCTCGTGATCGACGCCGAAAACAATCGCACGCTCGAAGCGGTCGTCGTAACCGACGTCGACGGCGGCAATGTTTCGGCCAATAACCTGATGGTAATGACCGAAGGCGCGACACAAGCCAAGAACGGTATCCTGCTGTTCAGCAGCGGCCAATACACCAATCCCAAAGATCCCGCATTCCCGTTCAAGTCGGGCGACAAGGTTCGTTTCACGCTTGTGAAAGGATTGGCCAAAGTGGCTAATTTCTCGAACTGCTACGAGGTAACCTGCGAATCGAGCGATGCAGCCACGTGGCTGACGGCCGAAGTAATCGGCAAGGCGCAACTCACCCCTGTCCCGCTCACATCGATCGACAATCTGATCGATTATCAGGGCATGCTCGTCACGGTCAAGAACGTCACTTCGCCCGCAACGGCCGGTAATTGGGCTGTGGGTACCACCACGTTCAAGGTCGGTTCGTCCGATCTGACCGTCTACGTGACACAGGACGCCGCCGGATTCGCAGGCAAGCAATACGCGGCTTCGAAAACGGGCGATCTGACCGGTTATGTCTCCCTCTATAAAGGCGCCGTACAGCTTTGTCCGCGCAACATGACCGATGCAGCCGCCTTCGCCGAGGGCGGCACGGATCCCGAACCCGCGGATCCGGCGCACATCGTGCTCGATTTCTCGCGCGGAAAGGACATGGCGACACCCGCATTCCCCTACCACGACAAGGACGACTCCTCGTCCGCAACGGAGGGCACCTATACCATCGACGGCTACACCTATCATATCAAGGCCAGCGCCGACGGCAAGTTCTACTGGTTCTACAACAACTACAACGCCGGTTCCGAATACGAATCCTTCTACATCGGCAAGGCCGGTGCCTACATCGAACTGCCCGCCATCAGCGGCAAGGCGCTCTCGAAGGTCATCCTGACCGGTGCCAGCGGCGCATCGTCTTCCAGCGAAGCCTCCATCACGGATACGGCGGGCGCCGACATCGCCGGCGGCCTGTCGCAAGTAGTCGGACAGGGCACGGCAACTTATGAACTGAACGGTACGACAGCAGGCACCTCCTACCGCATCACCGTCACGAAAAACAATTGCCAGTTCGCCAAGATCGAACTCTTCTACGGCGAGGGAGGCGGCAGCACGCCCGTGCAGCCCACGCTGAGCGTCAATCCGACCTCGCTGTCGTTCGCGGCGAAGGATCAGGCCAAGACGATCGCTTGCACCGTGGCCAACGCCGACGGTTACACGGTAGGCGCCTCGTCCTCCGACCCGGCCAACTTCGCCGCATCGGTAGCGGGCACGACCGTCACGGTCACCCCGACCGAGAACACCGGCAGCGCACGCAACGCCACGGTCACGGTCTATCTGACCAACGACGGCGGCGCGACCAAAGTCGCAGCGAAGACCGTCGCCGTCACGCAGGCTGCCGCCGGCGGTTCGGAACCAGCAGGCGATACCTACGACAAGATCACGAAAGTGGCCGAGCTCGTCAACGGCATGACGGGTTTCATCGGCTGCGAGCCGGGCGGAACTTACGGTCTTCAACTGGTTACGGGATTCACCGATTACGGTCAAGGATTCACCGCCGCTTACACGTATGACGAAACCAAAAAGACACTGTCGCTGACAAGCGGTAATTATACAGCTATCGAATTCACGTTCGAAGCCGTAGCCGATGGATTCAACATCAAGCAGGGCGACAAATACCTGATCGGTACGGGCATTATCGACAACGGAAAGCCCAAACAGGGACTCGTTTTGGCCGATGCTCCGGCACAGCCCTGGACATTCACGGAGGATGCCAGTGGCGTAATCGCCACGACGAGCGCATCGGGAACGGTAGACGGACAGGCATTCAACTACCCCGCCATCTATATGATGTGCGCAAACAGCGCATCGAGCCGGTTCCTGCGCCCTTATGTACAAGCATCCTACGGCAAAGGATTCTGCTTCTTCAAGAAAAACTGAGTTGACAACGATCGCCGGCGGGTAACGCCGCCGGCGATTCCTATCCGTTTCGAATGACTATGCAGACACACCTCCTCCGACAGTGGCTCCGACTCGCGGTCGCGGCCGTCGCAGTATTTTTCGCCGCCTGCGGCGACAGCGACGGCGATGCGGCAACAGCCCGTGTGGAGTCGTGCGAACTGGAACGGTCGTCGATCGTCGGCGGCCAGATCGCAAGCGGCGAGGAGACCGCTTCGCTGCGCGTGATCGTCGAGGTCTCCGGCAGCGGACAGCTGAACTACACGGCTACGATCACCAGCGGCGACTGGCTTTCGCTGAGCGCCCGCGACTTTTCGGCCGCAGGGCGGCAGCGGCAAGGGACGGTCGACAGCGGCGAGAACCTGCTGTTCTTCTACTACAAGGCCAACGCCTCGGCGCAAAGCCGCATAGCGACCTTCACGATCGCTTTCGACGACGGTTCGGCACCCTACGACTTCGAGCTGACGCAGCTGGCGCCCAATGCGACCGACAATCCCTACGACACGCCGAAACAGTGGCCCGAGCTGCCTGCCGGCAAGGAGGAGACAGACTATATCTATGCGGCCCACTATGCCAAGATGAACCTGAAAACCGTGCGCAACTACTCGCTCTGCTTCGACAAGAAACTGCGCGTGGCGCATTGGGTGGCCTATCCGCTGCACGCTTCGTACATCGGATCGCTGGATCGCAGCGAAGCATGGGCGCCCGATCCGAAGATTCCGCAGCAGTACCAGCCTGCGCTCTGGCTGGGCGGTTATCAGAACGGCAACGTCTACAACCGCGGTCACCAGATTCCGTCGAAAGACCGCACGACCGTCGAGGAGATGAACAAGCAGACGTTCTACGCATCGAACATGACGCCGCAGCGCGGCCAGTTCAACCAAAACATGTGGGCAGCGCTCGAAGCAAAAGTCCGCAGTTACGTCTGCCCGGATACGCTCTACGTCGTCACGGGATGTTATTTCGCCAACCTCGACGAATCGACGAAAGACAAGGCCGGAAACGTCTGTCCGGTTCCCACGAACTACTTCAAGGTGCTGTTGCGCACGCGCGACGGCGCGACCGGCAAGCGGATCGCCGACTGCAAGGCCTCGGAACTGAAAGCCATCGGATTCTGGGTCGCCAACGAAAACGGGCAGCAGCTCGGCAGGCAACTTTGCCGCAGCGTGGCGGAGATCGAGAAAGAGACGGGATTTACCTTCTTCCCCGACGCCGACACCTCGGTCAAGGCACAGAACAGCCCCGAACAATGGGGATTTTAACCGCGTTTTCGACAAGCCGAGCGCAGCACCGGACGCCGTCCGAGCCATGCCGGGACGAGAAAACGAAGAATGAAATTCAACAATTCGAATCATGAGAAAGAAACTGATAATCACAGCGGTGCTGGCGTCGGTCATGGTGATGTGCTTCGCGCAGAAGCCCCACAAGATCATGTTCTACAACATGGAGAACTTCTTCGACACCATCGACGATCCCGAAACCAACGACGAAGAGTTCCTTCCCGACGGTGCGAAGCGGTGGAATACGGCCAAGTACGACAAGAAACTCCGCAACATGGAGCGTGTGTTGTTCGACATCGCCGCCATCGACCGCAACTATCCGGCGGTAATCGGCGTCTCGGAGATCGAGAACCGCTCGATCCTGGAAGACATCGCATCGACGCGCAAGCTCCTTCCGGCACGTTATGCGATCTGCCACTACGACTCGCCCGACCTGCGCGGCGTGGACGTGGCGTTCCTCTACCGTCCGGATGTCTTCAAACTCGAAGGCAGCGCCGACATCCCCGTGCGGATCGCCTCGCTGCCCAACTGGCGCACGCGCGGCATCGTGACGATGTGGGGAACGATCGACGACGAGCCCTTCCTCTTCATGGTCGCGCACTGGCCCTCGCGGCTGGGCGGGCAGGCGGCATCGGCCTTCAAGCGCAACGCCGCGGCCGACCAGATGCGTGCGATCGCCGACTCGGTGCTCAAAGTCAACCCCGCCACCAAGATCGTGGCCATGGGCGACTTCAACGACGATCCGACCGACGAGAGCGTCGAAGTCCATCTGGGCGCCAAGGCCAAGATCAAGGAGTTGCAGCCGGGCGATTTCTACACGCCCTTCGCCGACATGCTCAAAGCCGGTCTGGGAACGCTCGCCTACCGCGACGCATGGAACCTCTTCGACAATATCGTCGTTTCGGAGAACCTCGCTACCGGCTCCGCCGGCAAACTGAAACTCATCAAGGACCCGTACAAAAAGACCAAATTCTACGGCAATATCTTCAAACCCTCCTACCTCATCCAGCAGGAGGGGCAGTATAAGGGTTATCCGCTGCGGACCTTCGTAGGCAACAATTTCCAGGGCGGATTCTCGGACCACCTGCCGGTATTCATCTACATTGCCAAATAAATCGATTCATTATGAAAATAAAGCATTTGCTCACATTGCTTCTGACGATGGCGACGCTCCCTGCCCTCGCACAAGGCAGCGGCATCAAGGGAAAAGTCGTCTCTCGCGGCGACCGCGCAGCCATCGAGCAGGTGAAGATCACCCTCACCCCCGGCGAACGACAAGCGACCTCCGACGCCGAGGGGCGGTTCCGGTTCGACGACGTGGCTTCGGGCGACTACACCCTCACGTTCGAAGCCGACGACTACGAACCGCTCGAAATCAAGGTTCGCGTGGACAAGCTCACGAAAGACGTCCGTTCGATCGCGCTGGTACCCGTCTATACCGAGGCGTTCGACGACTCGATCTTCGCGGAGTTCGACACCGAGACGGCCAACGACACGCAGTCGCTGCCCTCGTCGCTCTCCTCGTCGAAAGACGTCTTCAACAACATCGCCTCCTACAAGTTCGGCGAGATGCGTTTCAACCTGCGCGGTTACGATTCGCAGTACACCAACGTCTATTTCAACGGCATCCGCCTCAACGACGCCCTGACGGGCTACACGCCGTGGTCGCTGTGGAGCGGTCTGAACGACGCCACGCGCAATCAGGAGAATACCACCGGTTTGCAGGCCGCCGACTACGGACTGGGCGGCATCGGCGGGACGACCAACATCAACGCCACGGCCTCGCAGATCCGCAAGGGCCTGCGCGTGAGCCTGGTCAACGGCAATTCGATGTACCGTTTCCGTGCGATGGTCTCCTACGCCTCCGGTCTGCTCGACAATGGCTGGTCGTATGCCTTCTCCGTATCGACGCGACAGGGCGGCAACGACTGGGTCAACGGCATCTATTACAACTGCTTCGGCTACTACGGATCGGTGGAGAAACGCTTCAACGAGCGCAACCGGCTGACGTTCACGATCCTCGGCGCTCCGACCGAGCGTGGCGCGCAGCAGGCTTCGACACAGGAGGTCTACGACCTGGTCGGCAACAACTACTACAATCCCAACTGGGGTTATCAGGACGGCAAGAAACGCAACGCCCGCGTGCGCAACAACCACGAGCCGCTGATGGTCGTCAATTACACCAACACGCCCGACGACCGCACGAAGATCGACGCAGCGGCCTCGTTCCGCTTCGGTACGAACGGCTACTCGGCCCTCACGTGGAAGGGCGGTGCCGACCCGCGTCCCGACTACTACCGCAACCTGCCCAGCTACTACATGGCCAACAACCAGTTCTCGAATGCGGCCCAGATCGCCGAGCTGTGGCGTACGAGCTACGACACCCGTCAGATCAACTGGGACCGGCTCTACGACACCAACTACCGCGGCGAGATCGACGAAGGGACCTACGGCGCCGGACACCGCTCGAACTACATGATCGAGGAGCGCCACACCGACCAGCTCGACCTGAACCTCACGGCGCAGATCGCCCGCACGTTCCGCGACAATTCGCGCCTCGTCGCAGGCATCCTCTACCGCTGGAACCGCACCGAATACTACGACAAGGTGAAAGACCTGCTGGGCGGCGACTACTGGGTGGACATCGACAAGTTCGCCGAGCGCGACTTCGTGGGTGAGGAAGAGAAGCAGAACGACCTCCACTACTACTACGAGCACGGCCACGCCCGCCGCGTGGAGGAGGGTGACAAGTTCGGTTACGACTACTACGCCAACATCCGTCAGGCCAAACTATGGGCGATGTACAACTTCAACATCGCCGGACTGGACGGCACGATCGGCGGCGAAGTGGGCCAGGTGACGATGTGGCGCGACGGCCGCTACATGAAGGGCACCTACCCCTCCAACTCGTTCGGCAACTCCGAGGCGCTCGACTACTTCACCTATCAGGCCAAACTGAAGACGGCAAGACTTGGGCTTGGATAAACAATGCCGCCGGAAGCGACCAGTTAG
>ERZ839767.4421-NODE-4421-length-14280-cov-2.584815_pt1 | contig 14280 bp, 8 predicted proteins | sample MGYA00519879_ERZ839767 | MGnify/ENA primary metagenome ERZ839767 (study PRJEB31850, sample SAMEA3708852) | human gut metagenome | biome: human gut; feature: human-associated habitat; material: faeces | place: China | collected 2014 ...
TATGTATCCATTCCGTTGGGAACTTCAAAACTGTTGGTAGCCAGCATTATCGGTTTGTCCGGTGCAAGTGCGTTACAGTAAGCCTTAAACTCTTTGAAGAAATTCACGATATCGTCTTTTCTCTTTTTACGCATCTCGGGGCGTTGTTCCCAGTTATCCAGACCGCCGCCACTCTCTTCGGATACATAGAAGGCATAAAAGGATTCGTGGTGACCATACATATCCCACAGTTAGCCACCCGTTTGTGCCATTCCAAAGATTCGGGGGTAAAGTCGAACCAGGCAAACATACCCACTCCCATCAGTACATTCATGCCCTGTTTATCGGCTTCCGTCAGGATGGCTTCAATCGGGTCTTTGGCTGTAAGTTCCATACGGCCGGGATACAGTTTGGAAGGATAGAAGGCTTTACCTACATAGTTATCCACATTGGTAGTATGTTTGCCTACATATTCTTCATTGCGGAAAACTTCCTGAATGACCACCATATTCATTTCCAGCTTATTCATGGAACGGATCAACTCTCTCCATTGATCGTCGGTCATCTTCTTGATATCCTGATTCCAATGTTTTCCTTCGATTTCGCTCCAGTGATAGATGCCCGTCCAGGCACCGGATATCTGTTGGATAGAGCGAATATCCGATTCAATCACTTCTATATCTTTTGTCTTCCGATAGGCATTGCCTTCATTAGCCACTTTGAAGATCACTTTATTCTTCCCCACCCGGTCCTTGGTAGGTATAACCACTTTAACCGTTTCGGCCTTTCCGGCAGGGATTGTCACAACCGTTTCGTATAACAGTGCATCTTTATTCTCTTTATTCCAATACAAAGCTACCTGATAAGTCTGTTGTGAAGCACTTTCGTTCACAATGCCACCGCGGATATCCAGATCGACCTTATTAGTGATTTTTCCCGGAGGTATTAAAGTTAAGCTCACTTTATTCTCTGCTTGCAAACTTACCAGACTGAACAAAGAAAAAAGAAGTAAAAAAGTACGTTTCATAATCATCTTTTTAAATTAGAATTAGTTAAAACTACCCGGATAAGAAATCCGTGATTCAATCTCGCCACCGGCCAGACGAATATAGGAATCGAACTTACGCTCTCCCTCTTGCAATATGATTACACGGGCACCGTTAGCCAAATTATTGTACACCGTATTTCCACCAGAATAACGCCCATAGGCCAATAACACCTCCTTATACATAACTGCATAATCATTGTTATGATCGTGACCGACAAATGTCCCCATAACATCTCCACACTCCTTGATAGAAGTAAACAGACCTGAATTAGTGGTAGGGCAAGCAACTCCTTCACCTCTCACTCCAAACAATCTGTTCTTATCTTCCATCACAGCATCTTTGTATTCGGGTATGGGAATGTGGAAGAAAGCCAATGCAGGAAGAGGGATATCATTATTCTGCTTCGTAAACTCCTTGCTTTGATTTCTGTACCAGGCAATCTGGTCAAACTTAATCCAGTCATATCCGGGTACTGACTTTATCTGCGTGTATGCATGAGAATCAATGCAATATAGAAGAGCCGCATTTTTATTCTTATCCTTTGACGACTTCACCGTCAAAACATAATCGGGAGCAACTTCGCCCTCACGGGCAGGCATCATACTGCCTTTCTTTTGCGAGAGATAATCATACAGTTCCGCCCGGGTGCGATCATACTCATCATCATGATTGCCAAATATCACTCCAAACGGAATATTGCGTCTGATGCAAGGCTCCAAAACAATGTCCAGCCCCTTAAAAGCTTCATTAGAAACAACCACATCTCCCGTAAACATAACGAAATCAGGACGTTCGGCATCCAATACTTCGTTTATACGATCCAGAGATATTTGTGAATTCGCCTGATCATCATATTTATAATGAACATCCGTAAACTGTACAATCTTAAACTTACCGTCACGATTGAACTTCAATACTTCTTTCTGGCCCAAAACCGTAAGAGCATTGAATAATACCATTAAGCATAAAGCAATTTTCTTACACATCATATCTTTTATTTTAAACTGTCTATAATCTTCAATAATAATTCAGGTTCATCTGTAGTAATATAGTCTACTCCCAACAAATAATATTGTTGTAGCTCTTCCGCATTATTCACCGTCCAGACATTGGTAAGCAAACCGGCTTCCCTGGCTTTTTGGGTCAGATTCTTATCCTGCCTGTATGCATAGTAAGAATAATCAATTCCTGAGATGCGGTCGTTCACCAAGTCTTTCAGTTCCTTCTTACCTTCCCATAAGTAAAGAGTTCTGGCTGTAGGGTCCAGTTCGCGGATACGTTTCAAGACTTCATAATTGAAACTGATATATTCCACATATCCCTGCATTTTCATGCGATGAACAATATTCACCACTGAGTCTGTCAACTGCAACGTACGTTCCAAACCTTTTTGGGAATCTTTTATTTCAATAATAGGATGGGTACTATTCTGTGCCCTTGCAGCTATCAATAGTTCCTGAAGTGAAGGTACCGGGTCTTTCTCATTAATCGTTTGTTGAAATAACTGCAATGAGGTGATATTTTCAACTTCCAATCCATATACATGCGGATCATGAGAAAGAACAACTCTATTGTCAGCAGTTAACCAAACGTCCAATTCAGACCCCTGACATCCCAATTCTACCGCATTCTGAAAAGAACGAACAGAATTTTGCAACACCCCTTTTTGTCTCCAGGCACCCCGATGAGCTACCACTCTGTTCTTACTGAAGCCATCTTTCAATAATTCAAACTCACACTGCTGTCCATCAATCAAAAGGGTTATGCCGTATCTGTAACTCGTCTGCCCTGCTGATAATGCCCTATTCTTTTTCAGACAGATTGATTTCTCTTTAAGATCAATCCGGAAAAGAGAAGAAGTATCACTCAACAAACGAACATTGGAGGGCGTGGGATATATCCGGCCCACCACACTCCCCGACTGTCCCACGGGAATCAGATAATTATCCAGCACATACTTCGAAATATCTCCGGCCCTTATGACGAAGGAGCTAAGAAGCATTCCTGCTATAAAGATTGCATTTTTCATTCTATTTTAGTCTACAATAAATATATACATAAATAAAATCCATATTAGATATCCGGATAAAGATTGCGAACAACACCCCTGTCCATATATAGTTGTGACGATGATTTAAGCGGGCTACACCCTTTTAATGAAGAGGCTACACCCTTTTAATGAAGAGGCTACACCCTTTTGTCCGGATAGCTACACCCTTTCACCCTTATGGTGTAGCCCTTTTCTATTTACCACTACACCTTCGGGTATTAGAATCTCCTTTATTTACAAAAGTCCGTTATCTTCCAGATACTTTTTATAACTTGTGTAATTGTTTGTACCCTTCTTAAAAGTAACCCAACTGAAATTCGTGATATATTCGGTAAACAACCCTGCTACGAATAGTTGCTCCTTTAGTTCACTCCAGTTCTTTTCCCGATAAGGGACATTCGGACACCAGCAACTCTGGAATGATTCTATATCAACACCAAAATGTACGCCGTTGGCATCACATGCTTTTTTAATCTCAGCAAACCAATTAGGCAGGTCTACATCCACGTCCACCAGGCAACGTCCGCCAAGGTCCTGAATGTATAAATAATCAATATTGGGCGTCTGGGCGAAAATCCGTCCGAACCATTGGCCACAAAGATCAGCTGGCATACCTCGCCATAAAGCCGGAGCAATAGAAACGGGCTTATCCGATTTTGTCTTGATATAAGAGGCCACTCCTTCAAGATATTTAGCCAACATGGATAAAGAGGGTTCTTGCTGCCAGCCTACAGGATAAGAACCGTCGTGAAATTCTTCGGTTATATACCAGCCTTCAAGGCAAGGGTGATTGCCAAATTGCTCATACAGCTCATCGAACACCATCTTATTTCTCTCTAAATTGAGATTATATTTCTCCGGTGATGCCGTATTCGTTTTACTGTAATCACCGGGATAAAGGCCTACAATCAGTTTTATGCCATTGCGCTCGGCAGCCTCGAACATTTGGTCGACAAAGTCATACTTCTCGGTAATCCAAGGCATGTTGGTATTCTTATAGAACGAAATGCTGGTGTTTTCTCCGTCTGTAAACTGCTCCGCGTACTGGATAATCCAGGTGTCAATGCCGATGGCACGGCTATCCTGAAACTGTTTATCCCAGTCTTCGTTGACATAAGCGGTATTCAATTGTACAAAAATACTGGAGAACTTGGGCTTTCCGTTTTTCAGTTCATAAGAGGTCAATTGCTCCAACGCGTCGATACTTACCTCACCGGTGCAGACTTCATGTTTCGTATTTACGATTTCAATCCTGAATCCTTCAAAACGGTTTAGCAATAAGCCGTCAGCCGTAGCCCCCTGCCCCTTTTTATACAATTTGAATGCACTGTAGGGCATAACCAGACGGTTCCAACCTTCTTTGGATAATATTTCTTCGTCTTCGAAAGCATAATATTGCCATCTCTTACGTGTACTGTCATGCGGTTTGTCGGCGCTGAATTGCTTCTCATCCTCCATAATGATGAAGCGGAAAACACCTTTGTTACTTTTTTGACCTTTCACCCAAATGGAAAGTCCCAAAGGATAGAAAGACAGGTCGGGGCGATAATCTCCCCATGTTTCTTCGAAATAGACATACTCAGGATTTGAAGTCATAGGCTTACCGGAAAAACTGTATTTCAGCTTAAAACTTCCCACTCCTTCTTTATAGTCATCACCTAAATCATAGTCAATAGTGGCATTGGTAGGTTCCTCGGCACTGGTAGGACCAGTACGATAAATTTCGCACCCCAATTCATCGAAAGGGTTAATATTTTTAGTAGCTTTCGTGCTATTCAATATTTTGCGTATCTCTTCTTGCAGGTTATAGTCACCATCCTGACCGTTTCCTCCTCCGTTATGATCATCACTTCCACAGGAAGCCAAAATAAAACAGAACAGACTTACCAATATAGCAGTTGTTTTCATAAGGCATTAGTTTTAAAAAAGAGTGCCGCCGGATTAGCGGCACTCCCGATTTGAATTAATCAATGTGTATTATTGACGGAAATAACTCATCTTATACATTCTTACAATAGACTGTGATAAATCAAAGCCAACAACAGAGGTTGCAATGTACACATCATATCCGGTTGAGGTTGCTTCTTTGTAGACAGCAACGTCTCCCCAGCTAAAGTAATTCTGCCCCCATGCGGACATATCACTAGTAAATACACAGAAGTCACCATATCCGTCATCGTCCGGTCCCAGTTCCATCTTAGAGGTATTGGTTATGTCGAATACCTTGAGGGTGGCACCACCACCGGCCCATTGGTCAGCACCTTGGTCATTGAGTGCCAAATAGGTATCATTTTCCACCTTAAATACATTGAAGCCAAGCAAGCGGTATTCGTGAGCAGCCGCATTCAAAGCTGTAACTTCGTAAAGATATTGAAGCGACTCTTCAAAGCCTCATCACTGTTTCCGTTTACCCACTTCGTATAACTGATGTAATGATCCGAATCGTCGGCCAATGAAGCACGCTGTATGGCAGGTGCGGCAGTCCAAGAACTTCCGGCCGGTCCGTAACGCAATTTATTAGGCTGATTGGCAGGAGTTACTAACTGACCATCCTGTAATTTCCAATAATAAATAGTCATATCATTAGGACCTGTACCATAAATATAAGCTGTACCGCTGGTTACATCACCTGCCACGCTCATGTTATATCCCAAATCTCCCGGACAACCATCACCGGCAGTATAGTCAAGCAGCAACTTATGTTCCTGATCTGCTTCAGAATAATAGAAGACCATGAAACCTGCACCGTAAATATTTTCACGGGAAGTAATCAAGTGGCCGGCATCATCCGTACGAGCCTTCATCATAAACGATCTTGCTGCATCTATAGTCTTAACCGCTGCTCCCGTCTTCATGTCATACAGGTAGATAGGACCATTATATTCCTGAACTGCCAGATATTGACCGTATATTGCTAAGCCTGTATTATTGCGGCTTGCCAATCCCAGATCGGTACAGTTCTTTTCCCACACTTTGGAGAACTTGGTTTTAGGCGGTGTCGGCACCACACGAATCGTATTGTTATGACGATTTCCCAATGCATCGATTACTGTTATTTTATAAGGCTCAGTGAAATCCATTTCACCCCCAACTCCCGGAACAACATAACAATTATGCTCCACACTTACGGTGCAAATCAGACGGCTTACATCGAGCGGGTCTTCATCCGTGGTAGGAACTTTCACCGTAATTTCTTCTCCCTCTTCATAAGGACCTTTCTTGGTAGCATAAAACTCCGTCGGATTATCAGGTATCTGAATGGTTACATTAAGTAGACCATTCACTTGGCTTTCATGTGCTGTGCTCAAGTCAGGAGACTCACAGGAAACCAAGAGCACTGCCCCAAACAAACACGCTGTTGCTGCAATTCTATTAAGTATTTTCATAGCTTCATTTTTTTAATTATTTCCATTCGTCAAACTGTTCACAAGCAGGGTTCTGCTGAATTTCTGCAATAGGAATAGGGAAGCGATTGTATTTCTCCAGATAAACACGCGTTTTACCAGCATCACAATCCACAACATTGTATTCATATCCATCACCTACTTTTGTCGGTTTCACTCCTTCCATGTGAGTACCATTCAGGACTGTAGTTGCCAATCCCCAACGACGGAGATCCCAAAAACGATGTCCTTCAAAAGCTAACTCTACCATTCTTTCGTGGCGGAGAAGTTTCATGAATTCAGTTTTTGTACTGGCTGATACTGCCGGCAAATCAACTCTGTCTCTTACTTCATTCAATGCTTCCAATGCTTCAGTAAGTTTATCTTGCATTGCCATTGCTTCCGCATAGATCAATAGAACTTCAGCATAACGCATATAATAGAAAGTCAGGTCAGTTCTACGCATTTGGCTCTTACTAATTTCCGGATCAAACAACTTACGCATATAGTAACCTGTGCAAGTAGTACCACCACCTAAACCATAGCCATCCACACTACCTTCGTATGTGTACAGTGTTTCTCCTTTCCATTGACAACCATTATAAAGTATGGAAGCATAGAAACGTGGTTCACGGCCTTCATAGGGATTGGCAGCCATTTCAGGATTGTTCCAATCAAACTCTTTACCATCAGCCATCTGATAAGCCGATACCAACGTCTCTGTCGGACTGATTTCAGCATAACCACCATCACTGGGCGGACAATTGAAATAATCAAAAGAATAATCCAACGTCTCGTAAACATAACCAAACTCTATGACACTTTCATTATTTGCAACCGGTTTCGCTCTTCTATTCAGAAACAACTTTCCATAATCCTCATACAGTTCATACCCTTGCTTTTTCAATTCGGCAGCAGCATCGGAAGCATCTTTCCAACGCTCAGCATAGAGCATAGCACGAGCTTTCATTCCATAAGCTGCACCACTTGTCAACTTACCGGCCTCTACAGTACCTCTCAGAGGCAAATTTTTAGCTGCAAAGTCTAAATCCTCTGCTATGAAATCCCAACATTCATCCGGTGTACAACGCGCATGCTCCTTTTGTCCAAGTTCAGGTAACTGCTTGTACAGGATAAAACTAGCTCCATACCGCTTCGCCAAATCAAAATTAGCCACTGCACGGAAAAAACGGAATTCCGCCTCTGCACGTTTGGCAACCTCTTCAGTAAAGTTTTCACGGTGTTTTTCCAATCCTTCCAAAGCACGGCAACAAGTCAATTGCCAGGAATGCCTATTATTCCAGTTGTCAAAAAGATTACTGGCAGAAGTAATAGGAGTAGAACCGAATACAAACAAATTAGTATTGGCAGCCGGATTATTGGCTTTCAAAAGATCAGCGCATGCATCATCAGTGATTGAATAATATCCTCCGATCAAAGAATAAAAGCCATTAATATACAATTGCAGATTCGTTTCATTCGACCAAGTGATATCGTCAGGATAACTACTTGTCAGAACAGGATCAATATCACAACTACTCAGCGTGAAGCAAGCAGAAGCAAATACTGTTATTATCTTATTTACTGATTTCATTGTATTAGTTTTTTAGAAAGTTACATTTAATCCAAATTCATACGTACGCTGTTGAGGATAATATCCCTGATTTACACTTGGCATTTCAGGATCCATATGCTCCAGATGAGATAAAGTAAACAGGTTACCACCGGCTACATAAGCACGAATTCTTTCAAAGCCAGCCTTTTTACTCCATTTCTTTGGTATGGTATATCCCAACTGAATAGATTTCAGACGTACATAAGAACCATCTTCTACCCACCAGGAAGAGAATTTCCCACCATTTGATCTTGACTCGATTCCTAAACGAGGATATTTAGCATCAGTATGATCGGGACGCCAAGCACCTTCCACCAAATAATAAGGAGTATTTCCATCAGCATAGAAAGGACGGGTATAGAATGTATCATCACGAATTCCACTACTATACAATCCGCATAAATTTACATCAAACAGAGCGGCACCTTGCAACAACATATTGAAATCAAAACCTTTCCATTCAGCACCCAGATTCAAACCAAACATCATTTCCGGTGTATTGCTACGACCAATTGGAACCATATCCTGATCCCAGGTAATCTTACCATCACCATTAATATCTTTCAGCTTGATATCACCGGGTAATGTCGGACCGAAAACAGCGCTATGAGCTATTTCTTCTTCCGACTGGAATAAACCATCTGCAACAAATCCCCAGTATCTTCCCATCGGACCACCAGTAGCACGTTTATAATCAGGCACATTGGCATCTTCCGTCATTTTCAACACTTTGTTACGAGCCCAGGAAAGATTACCTCTTACATGATAAGTAAAATCTCTTATATGATTATTATGAGACAATACGAGCTCAAAACCACGGTTATCATGAGAACCATAATTGATATACGTTGGATAGTAAGATCCCAGCGATGGCGGGAAGTTTGCCGACTGAGACTCCAATGAACGGGTGGTCTTCATATAGAACACATCCAATTCAACACCCAATAAACCATTCCACATACTAGATTCGATACCAACATTATAAGTATCAGTCAACTGCCACTTCAAAAAAGGATTTACCGGGCTACTCAATCCCAAATATTTCTGGGGACTGGTACCGAATAATACTGTCGGGTCAGCCGATAAAGTGGCTGTAGAGAAATAAGTCATCGTATTACTAATGGCACGATCGCTACCTAAACGTCCTACAGATGCACGGATCTTCAGGTTTTCCATAAAAGGAACGGCTTCCTTAAAGAAATCTTCCTGAGAAAGTCTCCATCCTACTGAAACACCCGGGAATACACCCCATCTGTACTTTTTGGGAAGTGCTGTAGAAGCATCAATTCTGCTGGTGAACTCTAATAAATACTTATCATCATAAGAATAGTTCAGACGAATTACATAGCCGGCACGTTTAGCCTGACTGTGTCCGCCTTTTACCAAATCTTTATTCACCTCAAGACCATAGTTCAAATCCATGATATCAGTTATAGGAAAATCCGTTCTACCGGCAGACATACTGGACTCGTCTGTTCTGGAAAATTCATATAAGAATAATCCGGATATAGCATGCTTACCAAATTTATTTGAGTACTCAAGAGCCGGTTGAATCGTATAACCTTCACTTTCCGTGAACCACTGATTCAAAGAAACTTTATTAGCAATTCGGCCAGTCTCTACATTACCTTGACGGGTAGTCTGATTCCAACCGTACACATCATAAGTCAAGAAGTACTTCTTCTGCATAGTATAATTCTTCAGATAAGAAGCATTCAACTTAACAGACAACCCTTTCACAAAAGGCAGCTGATACTTCATAGCAATATTGCCCTGGAAATATGTCTTCTTAACATTATTGTTACCAGACAAATCTCTTGCCGCAATAGGATTGTTATTTCCATTACCAGCCGTATTTATACTGGCTATAGGCATTCCATCAGCCGTATAAGGCTTCAAGTAAGGATATGATAACAATGCTTGCTGGAAAATAGAAGCATACGAACCTACACCTGCAGAAGCACCTGGCTCATCCTGCTCGGAAACATAACCGGATAAATCAAGAGACAAATCAAAGTTATCAGTAATCTTTGCATCCATATTAGAGCGGAAATTATACTTATCATAAGAAGTACGTTTAATAATACCCTCCTGATTGTATGCACCGACTGAAGCAAAGAACTTAATTTTTTCCGTACCACCGGAAACTGAAACATTATTTGTATAAGTAGGAGCTGTATTACGGAATAACAAATCAAACCAGTCTGTATTTCCATAAATGTGCTCATTCTCTCCCGGATTAGTAATACGGTCTATTTCTTCAGGTGAGAATCTCAAGTTTTCCTCTGCAACTCCGTCCAAGAGTTGAGCCTTATTATACCAATAAGCATAATCCGGTCCATTCAGGAACTTCGGAAAATCAGTATTCTGACTCAATGTAAGTGATCCGTTATACGTTACGGTAGGCTTCTGAACAGCACCACGCTTCGTCGTAATCAAGATTACACCAGCAGCAGCGCGCACACCATAAACAGCCGCAGCAGTCGCATCTTTCAAAATAGTGATAGATTCTACTTCATCAGGAGAAAATGATGGAAAGTAATCGGTAATAACACCATCGATTACAATCAACGGGCTACCATCTCCGGCACCATTACCACGGATGTACAAGTTAGCACCATCGGCACCTGGCTGTCCACTGCTCTGTTTGGAAATCAAACCGGGCAAACGGCCGGCCAGCATACCGGAAAGGCTTCCGCTCGGTGCCATCTTCAGTTCCTTGTTATCCACCTGTGCAATAGCACCAGTCACATTTATTTTCTTCTGTGTACCGTAACCTACTACTACAACTTCATCCAACAAATTAGCATCTTCCCTCAGAATGATCTTCAGAAGTTTTTTTCCTTTCAACTGCACTTTCTGAGTGATGTAGCCCACATAAGAGAAAGTCAAATGCGAATTCGCATTAGATACCATAAGTGAAAAATGACCATTTAAATCAGTAATAGCACCATTTGTTCCTCCTTCGGCAACAACTGATACACCAATCAACGGAGTGTCATTCTCATCAAACACATTACCCTCTACCTTTATCTGAGCATGTGCACTCATACTTACTAGAGAGAATAATAAAAATAGCAAACAAAGATACTTGTTTTTCATATTACCAAAATTTAAAATTAGGAATTGTTATTCTCGTTTCATACGACCTTAGTTATATCTTCTAAAATTTGCCAGCACTGGTAAAGTCCTCTGGGAACATGGAAACAACCTTTCCACTTTCCACCTTTCAGAGGCAATAACACCTCACCTCTTCTATTCAGATAACCATACCATTCCGGATATTCATTATCTTTGAAATGGCTCCATGTATATTCATGTACCTTTTCAAACCAATCAAGACATTGCTTATCTCCGGTCAGTTGATAACCTTTGAGCAATGAAATCAGAGTTTCAATATGAACCCACCACAATTTCTGATCCCATTCCAATTGTTGGGGTGGACATCCTTTACGATCCATGAAATAGTAGATACCGCCAAATTCTTTGTCCCAACCATAATCAAGCATCGTCAAAGTAATGTTCTTTGCCTTTTCAATCAAATCCGGACGGTTCAGACGTTTCCCAAGATCCATAATGAACCACATGGCCTCAATATCATGGCCCGGAGTAACCTGACGTCCTTCGAAGGAATCGGAAAGTTCTCCATTTGCCAGAACATTCTCTACAATAATGCCTCCAAGTTCCGGACGATAAAAGACTTCCATAACTTCATGGATACATACTTCCATCGTCTTTTCCAGACAACCCTTATCCAACAAATGCTCTATTTCCATAGCCAAATTACATAGGATCATCGGTAAGGCAAAATTCTTCAAATCACGTGTGCCCGGATAAAGCTTATTCCATTTTCCCTTAGGATTGTTGGTCTTCGATAATACAATATCGAAAGTCTTCATTGCTATATCCGCATACTCCTGGTTTCCCGTAGCCAGGCTAAGTTGTCCAAATGCCATTACAGCAAAGGTGTATGAGAAGATATTATAAGGCTCCACCAAGGGACGTCCTGTACGATCAAGAGAAAAATACCAGTTATAATTTCCATCATGACCATATTTTTTCAGGAACTCACCTCCCTGAATAGCACAGTCCAACCACTCCTGGCGTTTCTCTACCTTATTATAAAGCATTGAAAACAACCATACTTCCCGGCCCTGTAACCAAATAAATTTGTCTGTGTCAAAAACATTCCCTTTCCGGTCCAGACAGGTAAAATACCCACCATGCTCGTGATCCTGGGAGTGCTCTAACCAGAAAGGAAGAACATTATCCAACAGTTCATCCTTATACTGATCCGCTAATTTCTTCAAATCCATAATTCTATTATTTTTTTAGATGAGAAACTGGAAACGTTTTTTATCCGGCATGCATATAAACCAGTTTCTCAATATATTGATACCTATTTATCTGTTGTATAAGTAATTACATCTCTTACCCAAATATCTGCTCCTTTCACTGGATTAGTCCATTTACAAGTCACTTTATATTTTCCGTAAGGCTGTTCGTAATTAAAAAACAGCTCATGTTTGCGATGGTTATACTTCAATGGTAACTTGCAGACTTCTACCAATTTATCATTGAAATATACTTCTAACTCTGCAACATAATCTTCAGGAACATTATCACCCTTGAGTTCTCCTTTAATAACAGCCCCTATACCGTCGAACTCCACAGTCGGAAAGTTAGCAATCCAATTATCCACAGTCACCTTCTTATCAAGTTTCAAACCTTCAAAGCTGATTTCCAATTTAGCAGGAACAGGCTTCTGAAAGTTAATTTTAACTTCATTCTCACCCACTTTTCCACCTTCTCTTTCTATCATCTGCAAAGCCTGTCCGTAACTCAACTCAGAACCTTTATTGAAGCTCACAGTATTATTGAAAGGCATATCTTCAACAATTGCCATTTCGGCCTTATATTTCTCCGGAAGGCGATTATAGCCAAGCATGGTTCCTAAAATGCCTCCGGAAGAAGCCGGATTACAGTCGGAATCTTGTCCTGCACGTGTAGAAATATCAATTGTTTTTTCAAAGTCGCCCTGACCGTAAAGCAATCCCAAAATAATATAGGCTCCGTTTACATAGGTTTCAATATTAAAAGGTACTTCAACACCATCTGGGCAGGCTATGTCATTAGTTCCCCATTTTTTCTCAATCTCTTCCCAGCACTTTTTCCAATCATCTGGATATTGTTTGTGCCAGTTTATAACATCGGTCATGCATGCATAAAAACGACTTTGCTGGGGGATCGCTTTCAAACCTTCCGTCACGATGTATTCAATATCATCACTTACATAAGCTAAAGAATACATGGCAGCTACGTATACTCCGCCATACCATCCATCACCGTAAGCCATGATATGTCCGATACGGTCACAAAAATCCACTGCACTATTCACCATACCCGGCGACATAATACCTGCAAAGTCAGCTTCAATCTGAAAATCCAAGCAATTGGCATGAGGATTGTTTTTCCAATATCCACTGGCATGGGGGGACAAACCTTGCAACAGGTTATAACGAGCCTGCTGGTTTGCATGACACAACGGATATTCTTTAGCTAAGAATGCTGCCGCAAAAGAATCGACAGGAGCATCCAATCCACACCTTTCAAAAGTCTCTACAAATGTCAGATCTACGTAAACATCATCATAAAGACCACCTCCACCATCAAACCATTTCTTGATTTCCCCATTTCCCCATGGTATAACCACAGAATCAGGAATCATGGTTGACAAATACTGAAACTCTGTCGGACCGCCATAGGTACATCCCAAGATTTGTCCGGCCCAAGCCCCTTTTACCTTATCGAATAACGTGTCTTTCGATAGGGTGAGGTTCAGGTTCTCCTTCTGAGAAGTACCGCACGAACACAATGCTGCTATAAGACAGCCACTCAATAAATAATTTCTAATCTTCATTATATATAATATTAAGGTCAATTTTTATTTTTCATCCAATAGCGTTCAATCTCTTCCAAAGACTTTCCTGTGGTCTCGGGAACAAGTTTCCAAACAATCAGCATATAAGGTACACACATGATTGCAAACAGAATGAATGTTCCGGCGGGGGTAAGATTCTGGAGCATCCAGGGGGTTAACTGTCCAATCAAGTATGTACCTATCCATAAAGCAAAGCCGGCAATGGACATGGCAAGCCCGCGTACCCGGGTCGGATACATTTCAGAAAGAAGCACAAATACCAC
>ERZ839767.4424-NODE-4424-length-14275-cov-4.857525_pt1 | contig 14275 bp, 9 predicted proteins | sample MGYA00519879_ERZ839767 | MGnify/ENA primary metagenome ERZ839767 (study PRJEB31850, sample SAMEA3708852) | human gut metagenome | biome: human gut; feature: human-associated habitat; material: faeces | place: China | collected 2014 ...
TTGTATACAACGACCAGGTATATGTAATTGAGGTAAATCCTCGTTCAAGCCGTACCGTTCCATATATCAGCAAGGTAACAGGTATTCCTATCGTAGATCTTGCAACAAAAGTAATACTTGGTGCAAAGGTTAAAGATTTCGGATATGGAACAGGACTTGCAAAGAAGTCAAAATATATTGCCATCAAGATGCCTGTATTCTCATTTGAAAAACTTAGGGGAGCAGAGATAAGCCTTGGACCTGAAATGAAATCAACAGGTGAGTGTCTCGGTATCTCAAAAGACTTCAACGAAGCACTTTATAAGGCATTTAAGGGAGCAGGAATAGATCTTCCAAAGCATAAGAAGATGATAATCACTCTTAATGATGCTGACAAAGAAGAGGGAATCGAGATTGCTAAACGCTTTAAGAAACTTGGTTATGACATCTTCTCTACGAGGGGAACAGCTAAGGTATTTAACGAAGCAGGAGTTCTTGCAATACCTGTAAATCGTATAAACGAAGAAGCACCTACACTTATGGATCTGTTGCTTGAACATCAGATAGATCTTGTAATAGATACACCTACGCATGATGACAAGCTTAAAGATGGTTTCCTTATCAGAAGAACAGCCATTGAGACAGGTGTAAACTGCCTTACATCGCTTGATACGGCAGCAGCACTTCTCACATCACTTGAGACAGAGGGCAAGGATAAGCTTTCTATCGTAGATGTGGCAACTATCTCAGAACAGCATGAGGTGTAAAATGATGTCGTGGTATGCTTGATGATGCCATATCATTGTATTGCTTTTGCAAATTGTGTTAAAAAATTTATATAAAAATGCAACCTTCTTTAAATAACCGGGTTATTATAAGTAGAAAGCAAAATTGTCATAAGTTTGACTTCTTATGATGTTTGTTTTGAATAATAACGGAAGTTTAAAGGAGGTTTTTTTATGAGAAAAGACAGGATTGCAAAGGCATTTGCATTATTTATGACACTTGTAATAGCAGGAACGACCGGATGTGGCGGCAGAAAGACCAGTCTTAATGAAACAGGAAACAAAAATGTAAGTACACAAAAAACATCTGATATTCAGAAAAAGGATGGTGAGTCATCAAGCAGCGAAGTACAAGACAAGAAAAAGGAACTTGTGGGAAAGAAGAAAAAATCATCTGTAAATTTGTCAAATGAAGAAGTTAAAAAATGTAAACAGATTTATAAAGATTATAACAGCAGTCTTTTATATCATTTTCTTAAACAGAGCTGGGGGGATAATCCACAAAAAGGGCTTGTCGCCTGCTCAAATATAAATATGTATCTTGCAAACGGGATGCTCTCGGAAATGACTGCAGGGCAGAGTCGGGAGCAGATATTAAATTCATTTGGCAAAAATATGTTTAGAGCAGCTGTTTCGGATTGCATAAATGTAAATGACAGAGAGGAGAAAGAATGGGAGGAAGAACAGAAGATAATAAGAAAGATGATGGGGTATATAAGCGGTAAAATAAAATCCGAAAACTGCTATTTAGGTAATTCTGCATGGCTCAGTGATAAATATGATTATTCCAGAGAAGCCGGCACAATACTTAAAAATGATTATAATGCGTATAGTTTAACGGGAGAGATGGGAAGTAAAAGTTTTAATGATAAAATAAATAAATGGATTGATGAGCAGACAGGTGGTAAGATAAAAGGTAATCTGAAAACAAATAAAGACATGGCTATGTTATTGTTGTCAGCCGTAAATTTTAAGGAGCAGTGGAAAGTCAGATTTGATAAAAACAATACAAAGAAGGGCATATTCTACGGCCAGTCTGCATACACCTGCGGTAATACAACTGAGGAGGAAAAGATTGATAAGGAAAAATGCAGTTTTTTAAATTCGGAGTATGCTTATGCCTATACTGAGAATGGCAGGTATCAGGCAGTTTCGATACCTATGACAAATGCAAATATGAATATAATACTGCCAAAGGAAAATGTGGCAGCAGACAAACTCATAAATAATAAGGATGCAAAGCAGATAATTTCATTGTGTAACACATTCAATAAAAAATGGGATTATTCTAAGATAGTAAAATTTTCAATGCCTAAACTGGATTTTAAAAGTGAACTTGAATTAAATCCATTGATGCAGGATATGGGTATAAAAAATATATTTAATGGAAAAAAAGCAGATTTTTCTAAGATGTTTGTGTCAGATGGAGAAAATAAATCAGAAGGTGGAATTTATGTTAGTAAAGCAAAACAAAATAGCAGGATGACGATTGACGAAAACGGATGCAGTATGGCATCATATACAGAGATTGCCCTTGAGGCATTGGCAGACGAAAAAAAGGATACTGTCACAATGAATTGCAACAGACCATTTATTATAATAGTTTCAACAAGTGACGGTCTTCCGATATTTATGGGAGCAGTAAATAGAGTTGTATAGATAATTGCGAAACTAACTATATGTTGTGTCAATTGCACACATATAACAAATAATATCGTCGGCACGCTTTCGCTATGTTGTCGTTCGTAGCAGTACATAAATCAGCAAAAAACGCTGATTAAGTGCTGACGACGACAAAAATGCCGACTAACACTATTTGTTATATCTGCACAATTTAATCAAGATTTATGATAGTTTCGCAAATGCCTATTTTTAATTAACAAAAAGGAGATATATGGAAGATGAGAAAATAGTACAGTTGATATGGGACAGAAATGAAAACGGTATTTACGAACTATCTGAAAAATACGACCGTTATTGTTTTTGTATTTCAGAGCGTATTGTACATGATGAGGAAGATGCAAAAGAGTGTGTAAATGATACATGGCTAAGGACATGGAATACGATTCCGCCAAGCCGACCGTCAGTGCTTAGTACATTTCTTGCCAAGATAGTGAGGAATCTGTCGCTTAACAGGTATAGGGATATGCACGCATTAAAAAGAGGAGGGAATAGTGTGAATATTGCAATAGAGGAACTTAATGAGTGTATAACTGACGGAAAGACGGTGGAAAAAGACATGGAATATAAACTTCTTACAGAGTCTATAGAAGATTTTTTGTGGAAACAGACTAAGAGAAACCGTATCGTCTTTTTGAAACGATATTTCTATGTTATGGATATTAAGGAAATCGCTGAGGAGCTTGATATAAAAGAGGGTACGGTAAAATCAATCCTTAGCCGTATGAGAAAGGAGCTTGCCGTATGGCTTGAAAAGGAGGCGGTAGTGTGAGCGAAAAAAAGGCGGAAAAGCTGATGTATGCCATTGGCGGTGTTTCAGAAGAAATGCTAAAAGAAGCAGAGGATTATTCAGAAAATATTAAAAAGATGTCTTTTAGACGAAAGAGATTAAAAAAATATGCAAAAACTGTATTTGCCGTTGGGACAGCCGCAGCAGTCATAGGTTGTGCATTACTTGTATATGAAAAACCGAAAAAGTCATATAAAAATGAATTAAGTTCGACAGGGAAGACTGTTGAAAAAAACTATGATAAAAGCAAGAATGATGATTCTATGGATGAGAGTGAGACATTTAAATATGCATCAGAAAATATACATATACATATCTATAATCCTGAGATAACAGAGGAAGAAATACAGGACTCTGACGGGACACAAACCAGCGTGTTGCAGGATATAGCAGCAGGATATGATGAAAATGTATCCGACACGCAGAAAAATAAAAAGAGTGGGACAGAAGATGGTGTAAGTGCAGATTATGATAAAACGGAGGAAAAAACCAGCGGTTCGGCTAAAAGTGGGGACAATTGTGCTGATGGCACAGAAATAAGAACTAACAAAAAGCAGAAATTAAAAGTTCATGCAACAAAAGACGGAGAGACAACAAAAATCCAATTTATATTGCAATTTGGCAAATCTGGTGATGGAGGTACATATATTTGCAATGTTAAAGAGACAAATGCCGGTATGTCGATAGAAAAAAAAGTTTTATCTGACAAAGACAGCAATTGGAAAGAAAATAAAAAAGCAAAAGTTGTGTGTAAATCTGGAACAAAGCTGATGTTTACGGCTAATATTACAAAAAAACAGCAGTCGGAGAAAGATATAAAGCTGTTAGAAATAAATGTGAAATTTAAAGAAAAGGGAGATAAAACAACAGATGGATTTAATATGACAGTGCGAAAGGAAAATGACGGATATTATTCATATATGAAAAAATAGAAAGTGGAGATAAGTATGATGTTTTTATGCTGTTAGGAGATTTTTTTGTAAATATGTGGTACAATAAATGTCAATGTGTTTATAATGCATAGAATTATATACGGATAAGAGAGGACAATTAAGATGAAAAAAAACATTAGAGTTTTTATTATGCTTATAGCAATGACATTGAGTATTATTCCAAGTGATACAAATATAGTGAAGGCGGCACAGACGGTTAATGAATATACAGATGAAAATGCGGCATTTCAGAATAAATTGTTTTCGCTTGCTGTTGAAAATAAGATTAATTTTACTGACAGAACAGGTAAAGGTTATGCGACATTTACGGCAAAAGATACGGCAAGATATAGAATTGAAATAAATGATTATGAAGATCAACGAATGACTATAAGGATTCATGATGATGTTGAAAATAACTATGTTGAGCATATCAAGGCGGGAAAAAATGATTATTTCAGTTATAATATGACAGAGGGAAGAAAATATACAATAGAGGTAGAAAAAGTCAGTTCTATGTATTATGCAAGCTGTGCCGGGGTGAAAATATTACCGCAGACAGAGTCGTTAGCTCTTTCTAAAAGAACAGGAATTATTATCGGAAATGAAAACAAATTAAAGATTGATACTCAGGTTGAACCTGCAAGTATAAAAGAAAATTCGCTTATATCATATCAAAGTTTAAATACAGATATCGCAACAGTTGATGAAAATGGTGTTGTTACTGCCGTAAGAACGGGGAGTACAGGTATAAAGGTATCTACTTATGATGGAATTGAAGATACCTTTTATGTGACTGTCATAAATACGGACAGTGTTTTATCTGAAAAAGAGCTGACAGTAAACAAGAAAGCAAGTGCTGATATAAAAAGCGGTGATGCAGAGGCATATTTTACATTTACTCCAAAATATTCTTCTAAATATAATTTTATGATAGAAATGCAAAATTATAATTCAGGTTCGATATACATATATAAGGGTGAAAAAATTGAGGATCTGGATGATTATATTAAATATGAAAATGGAACTTCAAAAGCAGATGCCATATGCGAAATGACAGCAGATCAGGTGTACACGGTAAGGGTTTGCTTTTACAGTCCTTATACAACCGGAACGATAGATGTTTTGGTAAGAGAGCTGACAAAAAGTCTTGATATCACAAGTGATTCCGGAAATATGATAGTAGGGCTTGAAAAGACAATGCAGCTTAACGCAAAAGTCACAACGGCTTCAGGAGAGAACAATGAAGTTACCTGGGCATCAGAAGACGAAGGTGTTGCAATCGTGAATCAAAACGGTCTTGTTACATCTGTCAATATGGGAACGACTAACATAACAGCAACGACATGGGATGGAGTCGTGAAAAAATATGAGGTAGTAGTTCAGGAACCGCAGATTTCACTTAATAAATCTTTCGTAAAAATGAGAGTAAATGAAAAGTTTACACTTAAGCCTGTTCTTACATATGATGATGGGAAAGATTATACAGGATACAAATGGGATGAGGTATTATTTATATCTCGTGACGAAAGTGTGGTGAGGGTTACAAAAAGTGGGGATGATAAGTGTATTTTGAAGGCAGCCGGAAGAGGTAATACAGTTGTAGATGTCACTATGAAAATAGGAACAAGAAGTTATGAGATGTCATGTGAAGTTAATGTTAAAGGTCCTTATCTGAATTGCTCAAGATGTTATTTGTATATTGGAAATACGCAGAAAGTAAAAGTGCTTGATAAAAAAGGAACTTTGAAATGGAGTACATCAAATAAAAAAGTAGCCACGGTATCAAAGAGTGGGAAAATTACGGCAAAAAAACGAGGTAATGCTTTGATTATATGCAAAGTTGACGGAGTCAAATTAACTTGTAATGTTACTGTTGATACACCGTATATGATTGGAATGGATGGCACTATAACAGAGGGGCTTAGCTGCAAAATGCGAATTATAGGATCAAATTCATCAAAAAAAGAAAGATGGTCATCATCAAATAAAAAGATATTAACGGTGAAAAATGGAAAGATAACAGCTAAAAAAACGGGTGTTGCAACATTAAAATGTAAGGTGAATGGTATTACAATAAAGAAGAAAGTCACAGTACATAAGAATGTATATACACAGCCTTCTGCAAAAATTAAAGATATGCTTCTCGACAGGATATATTATCAGGTTGTAAAGACATATTTTTCAGGGAACAAACTTAAAGTCAAAATAAAATTATATAATACATATACTGACAGAAAATTAAAAGTTATAAAGGCACTTGATGTAAAAATATACGCAAATGGCAGATGTCTGCACCAGAGAGTGGTTAATAAGAAAGTGAATATGAAAGCATACAGTTCAAAGACGATAACGGTAACAGTATCAAAAAACAGTAAAATGAAACATACTATAGATTTGAGAAATAATGCTTTTACTTCGGATATAAATCTGCAGACGGCATATTATAGTTACAAATATACATATTAAGTGAAATAAATAAGCCGTATTCTAAATGATAATGATATTTAGAATACGGCTTATTGTTTTTAATACAGAGTTATACAAGATATAAATGTTTAACGATATTTTTATCGTTATGAAATTACGAAAGATTTTTAATTATTTTGTCAAAAATTTCAAATACCTGAAGTTTTTCTTTTTCCGAGAAACCATTAAGACATAACTCTTCAAGTTTTTCAAATTCGGAATAAACTTCTTCAGCAGTTTTTTTCCCTTTTGTCGTAAGATAAATTTTATGTGCGTGTTTTTGACCAGCAGTTAATACTTTTTCACGATATATAAAATCAGCTTTTTCCATGTTATTAAGTATGGATGTCATAGACGGGGGTGTTATTCTGCAGATAGAGGCAAGTTCTTTCTGGGTGTATCCATCTGTCTCTCTGAGTATATACAAAACCTTTGGCTGTGCATTTGAAAGATTAAGCCTTTCAAAAATGGCATGGCTGCGTTTTGCGTGTGCTGCGGAAAGTTCAAGCAGTTTTAAAAAAAATTTCTCATTCATATGTAAAATCCTCGTTTGATAGTAAATATTAACTACTAATTGTTAAAAAGTCTTTTTGCAAAATTGTAAAAACCGTGATCCATTACTGTGGCATCATGCCCACCGGTTGTTTTGTACCATATATGTTTAGTGTTATTTTTAACAAGTGCATTGTGGTATGTTTCAGGAATATCAAAAACAACTGTATCGCTTTTGGCTGCAACAATCATTAAAAGAGTGTTGTCGGCATATTCATCATTTAACTTAAATGTATCTGCTTTAAAAAGACCGTCTTCAGCTATTCCGTTCATTTCGTATGCAAAAAGTCCGGGAGCAGGGCAGAAACCTCCTATATATCCAAAAGTGTCCTGCATTGAAAGACCGATATATAGTGCAGTGCGGCCACCCATTGAAAAACCGGCAATTGCTGTGTTTTCACGACCTTCTGCTACCGAATAATTTTCCTTTATGTAAGGCATAAGATTGTCACGAAGATCATTTATGAAATTGTCAAATGCACGATAATTGTCAAGCGAAAAAGCATCTCCAACATATGTATCATTTGCTCTTGCACGGCAGTTTGGAAGTACAAGTATCATTTCTTTTGCCGTTTTTTCAGCAATCATGTTTCCTATTATAACAGGTGCATTAGCATTAAGCCAGTCTGTATGATCCTGACCAAGACCATGGAGAAGATAGCACACCGGATATTTTTTGTTTTTGTCGTAGTTTGGCGGCAGAACTATGGCACATTTTCTGTTTTTATTAGTGGTTGTTGAAAAGTATGTATCAATTTTAACCTTACCATAAGTGACATCACTGTTTTTTTCTGTATATGCAAAAGATACAGGGTATGCCACATCACCGTCATATGGGTCCGGCTTTGTTGCCGGTCTTTTTTTTACTGTGACGTTACAAGTATAAGTTTTATTGTTGTATTTTGCCATTATTTTGCTTTTTCCTTTCTTTTTTGCTTTTATAAGTCCGGATTTATTAACTGTAATGATGGATTTATTATTTGAACTCCATTTAATCTTTTTTTGATTTTTACCGGAAACATTTTTTAATTTTAATTTTTTAGTCTGTCCTGTTTTCATTATGAGTTTTTTGGCACTAAGTTTAGGTTGTCCGGCAGTCTTTGCAATACTGTGTGTGGTGCAAAACGATGTGACGGGTAATAATAATGTAGAAATTGTCAGTGCTGCTGTGAGAATAAGTGTTAATTTTTTTTTCATGTTTGTAACCTCCGGGTTTAATATAGTAAAACAAATGCGATTTTAAAGTAAGAAAGCTAATTAGAAAGCTAATCAATACTGCTGTTATATTATAACTTTGAAGAATGTTTGTCAATATATTAAAACTATGAATGTAAGAAATGCATGGATGAACTGTTACTTGTTATACGATATAATTAACAAAAACAGACTGAAATATGGCGGCAGCAGGGAAAATATTTTTTGAAAAGTCTATCAGTATGTTGATTTATATAATATAATATATTAGAATGATGTTAGGGTCAAAAGTAGATAGCAATGAAGCAATCCGGAGCATCAGTTAGGGTCAAAATACCTTTTGCCCCAAACATCTTAGAATAACAGGTAGATTATTAAATAGAAAAATAAGTGAGGTATTAGGATATGCAGGAATATGATGAATCATTTTTTATAACAAAAGCTAACAAGCGTGGTGGAATAACATGGTTTATATTGATGATAATAGTGTCAGTTTATTATGGTATAAAAGTTGGTACAGGCAAGCTGGATGTTGGATATTTCTTTATGTTTTTTACTGTTGGATGGCTGTCGCTTATTATCAGCAAAGTATTGTTGAAAGTTAAGGGTGAGGACAATAAAAATTATAAATGGATGTTAGGAATAGGATATTTATTGTTTTATTCTGTTATTGCATGGACCTCACTTGACCAGGTATCATATGTATTTATATTGCCATTACTTTCAATATTGATACTCTATAAGGATCCTAAGTTCATAAAGGTCATGATGTGGATAACATTATTTATTCTTCTTTCCAGCAATATGTACAAAGGTTTAGTAAAGGGGATGATGGATTTTGTTTCAAGTGAGGAATGTGCACTTGAGTTTGCCGTTGTCATCTGTTGTTATGTATGCACAAATATGGCAATAAAGCATCTTGTAGAGTCAGATGGAGCATTGACAGCTTCCATTAAAGGAAACCTTGCGAGAGTGGTAAAGACAGTTGAACAGGTAAAAGTTGCAAGTAATGAGGTTGTTGATGGAGTAACTGTTGTAAGAGAGCTTGCAGATGAGAATAAGGCAGGTGCGGATGAAGTTGTTAAAGATATGAGAGTGCTCTCGGATAACAATAATGTATTAAATGAGAAAACCGTATCTTCGGTTGATATGACAAATGTAATTGACGACCAGGTAAGAAATGTTGCAGGACTTATGGAACAGGTCGTAGAACTTATAAATGCATCTGTTGAGCACGCAGATACAAGTGCTAAGGACCTTGTGGAAGTGGTTGATACAACAAACAAAATGTCTGAACTTTCTAAAGAAGTAGAAAATATACTGGCAGACTTTAAGGAAGAGTTCAACGGTGTTAAAGATGAGACAAGCACGATAGATGGTATAACATCGCAGACGAATCTTCTTGCACTTAATGCTTCAATAGAGGCAGCAAGAGCAGGTGAAGCAGGAAAGGGCTTTGCAGTTGTTGCAGATGAGATAAGAAATTTAAGTAATGGAACTAAAGAATCATCGGGAAGTATTATGCAGGCACTTTCAAGACTTGAGGAGACCTCGGCAAAAATGATGGATTCCATTGCACAGACTATAGAACTTATCCAGTTGAACATAGAAAAAGTATCAAATGTTAATAGGAGTGTGACAAAAATAACAAATGATGCTGCAACGCTTGGTGAAAATATAAAGATTGTAGACAGTGCAGTAAAAGAGGTAGAGACATCAAATAAAACACTTACTGACAATATGAATCAGGTAGGTGCTGTTATGAACGATATGACAGAAAGCATAAACAAGGCGGAACTTACTACAAAAACCATGCTCAGCAAGTATGAGTCAAGTGCTAAAAGTGCGATGGACATTGAGAATGTTGTCGGAAAACTAATGGAAGAACTTGGCGTTGGCGGATTTATGGGTGTTCAGGATGTAAGAAGCGGCATGAAGATTTCCATAAGCAATGTAAATGGTGTTAAGAAAGAGTATAGTGGTGAAGTTGTAGAGCGTAAAGGCAATGAACTATATATAACTGTTGACGAAAAAGACAGTGAATTGTTTGATAAAAAAGATAAACATACGAGATGTAACTTTAATATAGTAGTAGACAATGTATTGTATTATTGGGAAAATATATCAATCAGACACAGTAAAGCCGCTGAAAGTGGTGAGTATAAACTTTATATAGAGTCAAATCCGCAGGTACATAACAGAAGAAAATATCCTCGTATGCCGATTGCAAATGCCTGTACGATAAAATTTGAGAACGATGACAAAACATATAATGGGCGTATGGTAAATGTGAGTGCAAACGGTTTTGCATTTTCGGTCTGTGACAGTGCTTTTGTAAATGCAAAAGATAAGAATATAATTGTTTCAGTGGATAATTTTGATGAGATTTGTACAAATCCACTAGAGGGCTGCATTATAAGATGCTCAAATAATGACGGGGAGTACACAGTAGGATGCCGTATGCCGGAAGACATAATGTCTATAAAGCATTATGTAAATAAAAATTATTGTAATTAGGTGAAAATAGTATATTGATGGGAGAAAAATAATGGAGAACAGTGGAATTATTTTAGAAACCAAAAATATAAAGAAAACATTTGTTACAGGAAATTCAGAAGTTCAAGCTTTAAAGGGAGTCTCTTTTTGTCTAAAAAAGGGCGAGATACTTGCGGTCATGGGGGGAAGCGGCTCAGGCAAGAGCACACTTTTAAATATCTTAGGTGCACTTCTCGTGCCGGATGAGGGCGAGATATATCTGAACGGCAGACTTGAAGAGCAGTATTCCAAAGAACCTCATGCCACGGAGATAAGAAATAAACATATTGGTTTTATATTTCAGGATTTCAGTCTGCTAAATGACCTGTCAGTGCGTGAAAACGTTTCACTGCCGCTGGTGCTTAAAGGGGGTCGTGACAGGAAAGTTAAAGATACAGTTGAAAGCATAGTCAGGAGAGTGGGGATTGATGATAAACTTGACAGCGGTGTTACGCAGCTTTCGGGAGGGCAGCAGCAGAGGATTGCGATAGCAAGGGCGGTGGTGACACATCCGGATATAGTTCTCGCGGATGAGCCGACGGGAAATCTCGACTACAATACTTCACTTGAGATAATGGAGCTGTTTATGCAGTTAAAAAAGGAAGAAAAACAGAGTTTTATCGTTGTGACACATGACCCGATTATTGCTACATACGCTGACAGAGTTATATTTCTACATGACGGCGAGATAAAGAACGAATATAAAAATGAGGAAGGCAGTGATAATTTTTCAAATATACTCGCTATATTCAGAGGACTTGTGGCGTGAGGGGGAGAAAAATGGAGAGAGAAGATATAAAAAAATTAAACAGGATAAGCCTTGATTTTTTGAAAAACAGTAGATTTTTAACTGCTTCATGTATTGTATGTGTGTTTTTTGTAAGTGCAATGCTCATTTTGATGTTTCAGCTTACAAGAAATTCAAAAAAGTCATATCTTCAAAATATGCGGGAGACATTTGGAGACTGCGATATAATAGCCGCCCATGAAGATTATTCAAGGATTGATGATAAGGTATTGAAAAATGTGTCAGGGCTTGACGGTATAAGTGAACTTAATACAGGGATATGGGATTATATTGATATGAAAACGGCTCTTAAAGAAAAAAATTCCGTGAGTATCTATACTATAGGCACTGACAATGGGAGATTAAACAGGGCGAGATATAAGTTTTACAGCCGTTTAAAAGACAATCTTATAGTGATAAATCAGAAGTTTGCCGACTCCCAAAATCTTAAAGTTGGTGATGCGGTTTACTGTGGAACAAAAAAATTTACCGTGTCAGAGATAATCTATGATGATAATTTTTCTTTCCAGAATATTTATTTTGCGGTAATTACAAAGAAAGCATTTAGCGGGATAAAGAATGAGGATATAAGTTCATCATATATGCTGATAAAGACAAAACACAGCAAAAAGATGAGCAATATTAAAAATGCTGTAAAGAGTGCAGATAAAAAACTTGACATAACTATGATAGAGGATTCTAAGGAATACCAGTCCTATGTAAAGGTGTATTCGAGTTTTATGAACATTCTTGCGGTTATAGTCATTATAATAAGTCTGTTGTTTATAGCCGCCGTATTCAGGAGATTTATGCAGAAATACAGCAGGGATATGGCTGTTATGCGGACGATGGGTGCAAGTATAGGACAGGTAAAAATGATATTTTCACTGCTGGGTGTCTATATTACAGGTGTGGGATGTTTACTTGGATTTGTTTTTTCGGTGTTAGCGGGAAAAATCCTGTTTGGTGTTATCGGTAATGAATTTGACCTTGTCGCTGAGGCGAGGAATGTTGATATTTCGCTGGCTTTTGGTATCATGGCAGCAGTATTTGCCGTAGTAGAAATATTTCTTACATTATTTTCAAAGTCATTTATAAATAAACTTCCATACCAGTCCATGAAAAACGATGGCTCGTCAAATAAGGCATATTCGGGAAAAGGAATTATAAACCGTTTTATATCTGCCGTATTGCCATCTGATATGCTTATAAGCTATAAGATGGCTGTTCCGAAAATGAAAGAAAATTTTCTTATGATATTTACGATAATCATGCTAACGGTATTTACATATTGCAGTGAGGATTTGATGGACGAGATAGGAAGAAATAATGAGATATATTATAAGAACATATATACCGATGATGTGCTTATACAGGATGAGCAGTCTCATTATTACTCAAAACTTGACAATTTGTGCAAAAAAATTCAAAAACAGGTAGATACAAATGTATTTTTACAGTCAGAGATAGATGCGGCAACAGGCATTACGGCAAGAAAATCATCGGGGAAACAGTTTTTCTTTTCGGGTGGAACATCTTTTGCATCATTGAAAAATATGCAGAAATCAGGGCTTGTGAAAAGCAGTATATCAGATTTTGCACATTCAATATTGATAAGCAGGAAAGCGGCTAAAGATTATAAGTTAAAAGTAGGCGATAAGCTGGTACTTAGCACAGATGATGCAGATTTTACAGATTATGATGAGAGAATGAGAACTAATTATAAAATGTGGGAGGGCTATAAGGGGGTAAAGACCACTGTAACAGTTGTCGGTGTTATACCTGACAGCACTTTGGCGAGTGTCATAATTGATACAGACAGTACAATATTCATATCATTTCCAAAAGAAATGGCTGTGGGCGAATGGAAGATATTTGCACATAAAATGACAAAAAAACTTGATATGAGCCTGCAAAATGCCCGAATGGAATTTACGGCACTCAGATGGCAAAGTTTTGAACAGATAATGGCATTTTCACATAAAATTCTTAAACAGAGATATTTTATAGTGAGATTTACACTCTATATGTTAAGTGTAATGGCAGGGATAGGCTGGGTAAATGCTGCAGCAAACATGATACAGTCGAGAAGAAAAGAATATGTGGTACTAAGAAAACTCGGAATGTCAGAGGGCAGAGTGAAAAAGATAATATGGTACCAGCTTGTCCTGTTTATCTTTTCGGGGATTGTAGCCGGTATAGTGCTTGGCATTGAGATATTGAAAATATTTAATCTGAGGGAATATGGTGTCTGGATGGATATTAAGTTCAGAACGGAGAATATATGGTTCATACTTGTGCTGTTTTTAGTGTTATTGGTGTCTTTGAGGAAAAATGTAAGGGAAAATGTGGCTGTTCAGGCATAAAAAATGAAAGGCTATGGGGCATGGAAAAAATTTGTAACAGTTCAGCTTTCATTTTCTGCATTCATAAACCTGCCAGCAAGCTGTCAGTCGCTGCAATGCAGCTTATGTTTATTCATTACGGAAATGAAAGGCAATGTGGCATGGAAAAAACTTGTAACAGTTCAGCCTCTCATTTATTACATTCGTAAACCTGCCAGCAAGCTGTC
>ERZ839767.4425-NODE-4425-length-14272-cov-3.968981_pt1 | contig 14272 bp, 13 predicted proteins | sample MGYA00519879_ERZ839767 | MGnify/ENA primary metagenome ERZ839767 (study PRJEB31850, sample SAMEA3708852) | human gut metagenome | biome: human gut; feature: human-associated habitat; material: faeces | place: China | collected 2014 ...
TTTTGTGCATCATTTCCGGTTGCCCCGCAGGGGCGAGGAAATGGCACATTTCTGATTTTGCTATGCTTTTGCATAGCAAAATTCCCCGCTTTCGGTAACGAAAGCGGGGATTTGCCATTGAACCTTACTGGTTTGCCATTTCCTTCAGAGCGTCCTTGCGGCTGAAGTTGGCGCGGCCCTTTTCGTCGAAGCCCATGAACTTCACCCAGGTCATGTCGCCCAGGTTCAGCACGTCTTCCACCTTCTCCACGCGATGGTTTTCCAGCTTGGAGATGTGAACCATGCCGTCATGGCCGGGGGCGATCTCCACGAACGCACCGATGGGCAGGATGCGCACGACCTTGCCGTAGTACAGCTTGCCCACCTCGGGAACGAAGCAGATGTCGTCCACCATCTTCTTGGCGGCGTAGGCGGCGGCGGAGTCAACAGCGGAAATGAACACACTGCCGTCGTCGTCGATGTCCACCTTGGCGCCGGTGTCGGCGCAGATCTTCTGGATGGTCTTGCCGCCGGAGCCGATGACCTCACGGATCTTCTCGACGGGGATCTTCATGGAGATCATCTTCGGAGCGTACTCGGAGACGTCCGCGCGCGGCTCGGAGATGCAGGGGAGCATGACCTTGTCCAGAATTTCAAGACGGGCCTTGCGGCAGCGCTCAAGGGCGTCGGCAATGATCTCCATCGTCAGGCCCTTGTTCTTCAGGTCCATCTGAATGGCCGTAACGCCTTCCGTCGTACCGGCGACCTTGAAGTCCATCTCGCCGTGGAAGTCTTCCACGCCCTGGATGTCCGTGAACGTGCGCCATGCGCCGGTCTCCTGATCGGAGATGAGGCCGCAGGAAATGCCGGCGACCGGGCGCTTGATGGGAACACCGGCGTCCATCAGTGCCAGCGTGGAGCCGCAGATGGAGGCCTGCGACGTCGAGCCGTTGGAGGACAGGACCTCGGAGACGACACGGATGGCATACGGGAACTCCTCAACGCTCGGGATCACAGGCAGCAGGGCCTTCTCGGCGAGGGAGCCATGGCCGATCTCGCGGCGGGAGGTGGAGCGGCTTGCTCTGGCCTCGCCGGTGGAGAACGACGGGAAGTTGTAGTGGTGGATATAGCGCTTCGTCTCTTCCGGATAGATGGTGTCGAGCTTCTGCGCGGCGGACAGTGTGTTGAGCGTGCAGATGGACAGGACCTGCGTCTGGCCTCTGGAGAACAGGCCGGAGCCGTGGACGCGCGGCAGAACGCCGACCTCGGCGTCGAGCGGGCGGATCTCGTCCATCTGGCGGCCGTCGACGCGCTTGCCCTCGAGCAGCCACTTCTTGACGACCTTCTTCTGCATCTTATACAGGCAGACCTCGATGTTGACGTCGAAGTCCTCATACTTTTCGGCGAACTTGTCGGCGAAATCGCGGCGGGCCGCGGTCAGGCGCTCCTCGCGGACGTTCTTGTCGTCGGTGTCGAGGGCATATTCGATCTGGTTCATGCCATAGGCGCACAGATCGTCGAGCAGGTCGTGGTTGACGGCTGCCTTTTCAAACGTGAACTTCGGCTTGCCAATGGTCTCGACGATGGTGTTGATGAACTTCACGACCTCCATGTTCGTCTCATGGGCGATGCGGATGCACTCGAGCACGGTGCTCTCCGGGGCTTCCTTGGCCTCGGTCTCGATCATGACGACCTTCTCGAACGTTGAGGCGATGCACACGAAGCACTCGGAGGCGCTGCGCTGCTCGGCAGAGGGGTTGATGACGTACTGGCCGCCGACATAGGCGACGTTCGTCGTGGCGATCGGGCCGTTCCAGGGAACGTCGGAGCAGGCCACAGAGATGGAAGCGCCCAGAGAGGCGACGATCTCAACGGGGTTCTCGTAGTCGTTGGCAAGGACGGTGCAGGTCACGACGACATCGTTGCGCAGCTCATCGTCGAAGAGCGGGCGCATCGGACGGTCGATGATGCGGCTGTTGAGGATGCCGCGCTCGGAGGGCTTGCCCTCGCGGCGGTTGAAGCTGCCGGGGATGCGGCCGACGGCGTACATTCTCTCCTCGAACTCGATGGTCAGCGGGAAGTAGTCGATGCCGGGCTTGGGGTCCGGGGAGCAGGTGACGGTCGTGAGCACGACGGTGTCGCCGTAGCGGCAGATGCACTCGGCGTCGGCCAGCTCTGCGACCTTGCCGGTCTCGACGGTAAAGGGACGGCCGCCGATGGAAGTCTCAAACACATGGTGGTTGGGATACTGTTTTCTGGTGATCATGGTTTATCCTCCTGTCAGAATGAAGTTCCACGGGAGGTTTAGCACTTGAAGCCGCGGCCAAACGCGCGCTCGGCAGCGCCTTCAACTGCTAAACTTCGCTCCCGTGTGCGGGGGTAATGCGGGGGAAGGGGAGACGGTGAAAATGGGCGGACCGCTGGCGGGCCGCCCATTGTTCGTGATTACTTACGGATGCCCAGACGAGCGATGATGGCGCGATAGCGGTTGATGTCCTTCTTGGCCAGGTAGTCGAGCAGGCTGCGGCGCTTGCCGACCATCATGAGAAGGCCGCGGCGGGAGTGGTTGTCATGCTTGTGCTCACGCAGATGCTCGGTCAGCTCGTTGATGCGGGCGGTCAGGATCGCGATCTGGACCTCGGGGGAACCGGTGTCGCCCTCGTGGGTCGCGTACTCAGCGATGATAGCGGTTTTCTTTTCCTTCTGGATCATGGGAATACTCCACCTTTCAAAATATTATCCAACGGCTAAGTCCGGGCGGGCGGAATGCTCCTTCCGGAGCGGTCTCCCAGAACTGAGCGCGTGGATGCACCGGCAAAATTACCAGCCGTAATATCGTAGCATAGAATGACGGAAAAGTAAAGGATTATTTTTCGTCCGCGTCGCTTTTCTGCGGGATCCCGGCGCTTTCCGGCGCGCGGAAATCCAGTGTGATGGAGGCAAGCTCCGTCTGCAGAGGGTGATAGCGCACACCTGCGGCGTCCAGCATGCGCTTTGAGGCACGGATGTTGGCCGTTTCGGCGTATTTGTCGGAAAAATAGATGATCTCCCGGATGCCGCTCTGGATGATGGCCTTGGCACACTCATTGCACGGGAACAGGGCCACATACAGCCGCGCGCCGCGCAGCACACGGCCGCCTGCATTCAGAATGGCGTTCAGCTCCGCGTGGACGACATAGGGATACTTTGTCTCCGCGCCCTCGCGCTCCCACGGAAAAACGTCGTCGCTGCAGCAGCAGGGCAGACCGTTATAACCGGTGGAGAGAATGATGTTGTCCGGCGAGACGATGCAGGCGCCGACCTGCGTGTTCGGGTCCTTGCTGCGGCGGGCGGCCAGCAGGGCGACGCCCATGAAATACTCATCCCAGGAAATGTAGTCGGTTCGTTTCATCGCGGCTCCTTTCGGACGGGTCAGGCGAGAAAGCGCAGGGCCTTCACGCCGGTCAGGGCGAGCGTCACGAGCAGACCGGCAATAAGCACGCCGGCATAGATGGCGGGCAGGGCGCGCTTCAGCCGCATCTCCATCAGCGCGGCGACGAGGGCGCCGGTCCAGGCGCCGGTGCCGGGCAGGGGAATGGCGACAAGGATGCACAGACCGACCAGCTCGGATTTGCGCACACGGCTGCTCTTGCGGTCGGCGCGGCGCTCCAGCGAAACGGCAAGACGGCCGAGACGAGGATAGCGCTTCATCCAGTGCAGGATCTTCCGCACGAACAGCAGCAGGAACGGGACGGGCAGCATATTGCCCAGTGCGCTTGCGGCGAAGGCCAGCCAGGGATCCAGTCCCTGCGAGATGCCATAGGGGATGCCGCCGCGCAGCTCCACGACCGGCAGCAGCGAAATGAGAAACGTCATCACGCATTTGCCAAGGACGGTGCCGAACAGCCAATCGATCATCGTTTCAGCTCACCTTTCAGAAATGTACCCTCAGTATAGCATACGACGTCCCCGATTGCAACAAGAAGAATGCCTGACGGAAGTCAGGCATTGCAGACTGTCAAAAAACTGCTTGGCCGAAAGTCTCGGAGGGACTTTTTTGGCAAGCTGGAATGCCTGACCGAAGTCAGGCAGTGCTGTTACGGCAGCGCATGGACGAGGATTCCGATGTTGCGGCGATAAATTTCGTCGAACTGGGAAAGCGGCAGCGGATTCGTGCCGAGACCGGCCTCGATCGTATAGCCGGGGCGGCGGAAGTCCTGCAGGAACCAGTCCTTATAGCCCGCAAAGCCCGAGGCGAACGGCGTGTCCTCCAGCCGGTAGCCGCTGACCCGCGCCAGCCGTTCGCCGAGCTCCTGTGCACCGGGCGGCGCATAGTCCTGAAAGCGCCAGTATATCTCTTCTCCCTGTGTGTGATAGGACAGCGTGACGTCCGGCCGGATGGCCTGAGTCAGAGCTGCCATAGCAGCCGTTTCCGGCTGATCGAGCGGCGAGGCCCCGACATAGTCCCGAGGGGCCGGGCCGGTGAAGCCGAGCGCGAATTTGTTTGTGCGCGCCTGCTCCCAGCCTGCAGGGTAGTTCAGATTGAGGTCCGTCCCCGTCAGATTCGCCTTCCAGCCGCCCGGGAACGGAATTTCCGGGAAGCCTGCCGCGATGCGCTGCGCTGCCTGATACTGTGGGCTGCCCGGCCGGATGGCCCCCGTGACGAGGTCGACGCCGTCCGGGTTCACCATTGGCACGAGCCACAGCGTTGTGCGCCGCCAGAGCTGCTGGGCATCCATGCCGAGGATGCGCCCCTCCGTCGCCACGGCATAGGCGTATTGCTCCAGAAACAGCAGCAGGACCGGTGTTGTGATCCACTCGTTCGCATGGTGGCTGGCGTTATAGAGCGCGCAGCGCGGCCCCTGCCCGATGCGCAGCGCCGTGACGGGTCTGCCCCATGCCGTCCGGGCGATGCATTTCTGTGACAGGAACGGATAGCGCACGAGCAGGCCCTGCACGCAGATCTGCAGCAGCTCCGATGAAAACGGGACGTCCGCCGGCACGACGGGGAAGCCGTAGGGCACGTTCAGATATTGCCCCGGGATGAGCAGATTTGGGTTCTGGTTCGGATTGGCCGTCAGCATGGCGCGGACGGATGTGCCGCGCGCCGTGGCGATGCGGTAATAGGTGTCGCCGGGCTTGACCATATAGCGTTCATAGCCCAGCAGCAGCGGCGTGAGCCGCTGCATGGTCAGAATATCCTCCTGCCCGGACGGATACAGGCCCTCGCGCCGCTGGAATTCTTCCAGATCGGCGGCACCCGCCCGCTGCAGGGCAAGCTCGGTCAAGCGCATAGAAAATTCCCCCTCCGGGACATATCTATGCCGGAGGGGGAACATTCATGTGCAGCTTGTCAAAATAAGCTCCTTCGAACCTTCTCTCCGAAACTTTCGGCCGGGCGGTATTTTCGACAGTCCGGCAGTTGCTTCAGGAGTTCTCTTCCGCGGGAGTTTCGTTGTCCGCAAAGTCCTCTTCTTCCGCAGTGGCCTCGGATTCCGGCTCCGTCTCAGGCTTGGCCTCGGGTTCGGCTTCGTCCTCAGGCTGCTCGCCGGCAAGCTTGGTCTTCGCGGCTTCCAGCTCCAGACGCAGGCGGTTGATGCGGCGGAACGACTGGGAGATGCGCTCACACAGCGGGTCGTACTCGGCGTCATCCGGCTCTTCATCCGTGACGTAGTCCTTGTAGTAGACCTTACCAAGCTGCGTGTAGCAGCGGCGGATCTTGTCCTGCTCCGCCAGAATGGCAAACTTCTTCTTGGAGATCAGCGCGACGAGACGCGCGGTCTGGGCTGCGCCGGCCGCAACGTGGACGGCCTTGCACTTCAGGGTTTCCATGGTTTCCTTCATAAAAGATCACTCCTTTGATTCATCTGGTCCAATGGATTCTTCGGATTCTTCGGATGCCTCGTCCTCCTGCTCAGACGCTTCCCCGGACGGCTCGGCGCCTTCCTCGGGCTGCGTCTCTGCGGCCTCGGCAGCCGCCATGCGGTTGACCTGCATCTTCGCGGGGTCGTGCCTGACAAAAATGGCCTGATACAGCAGAATGCCAAGCGCCAGCAGCATGGTCACGGCCGCGAGCAGCTGGCTGACGCGGACCGGCCCGAGCCACAGGCTGTCCGTGCGCAGACCCTCGATGACCATGCGCCCTGCGCCGTACCATGCGAGATATGCAAGGAACATCTGACCGTCGAATTTGCGCTTCTTTGACAGGAAGTGCAGCACGACAAAGCCGGTCAGGTTCCAGACGGACTCATAGAGGAACGTCGGGTGGAAATACTGCAGCTCACCGTTCTCGACCAGACCCATGCGAAGGAAGCAGGTCGTCACGCCGCCGTGGGCCTCTCGGTTGAAAAAGTTGCCCCATCGGCCGATGGCCTGCCCGAGCAGCAGACCGATGCCGGTCAGGTCGAGGAAGGGAAAAATTTTGAGCTTCCGCACGCGGGTATAGATCAGCATGCCGAGCACCGCGCCAATGACGCCGCCATAGATGGCAAGGCCGCCGCTGCGGATGTCGAGGAAGCGATACCACGGGATGCCGGGGCCGAAGAACTGGTCCCACTCGAAGATGACATAGTACAGGCGCGCGCCGACGATGGCGGACGGCAGGCAGATGAGCACGAGATTGAGAATGTCGTCCTGCGTGACGCCGAACTGCTTGGCCCGGCGCAGGCAGTACGTCACGGCGAGCAGCACGCCGATGGCGATGATGACGCCGTAGAATTTGATCTCGAAGTTTGTTCCCGGGATGCAGAAGCCGTCGGGCGGATCAATGCCCTCAATGCCGAGCCCGGGGAAGCTGATGGGACTGGTTAAGAAGATATTCATGCGGATTCCTCACTTTCATTGGGAAGAATGATGCTGAGCGCGGCGCGCTCCGGGCGGATGACCTGCCGGATGAATTGCAGCACGTCCTCGGGCGTGACGGAAGCGTAGGCCTCCGGGAAGGAGAAGTAATCCACGCCGTCGAAGTGGTAGGCACACATACGGTAGCACACACTTTCAAAGCTGTCAAGGTCGCGGGTGCGGCGGCCGAGCGAAGAGCGGATGAGCCGGTCAAACAGCGCGCGGTCAAAGCCCTCGCAGGACAGGCGCTGTGCCTCATCCAGAATGGCGCGGAGCACGGCGTCCGGGTCGCGGCTGTCGCCGCCCGCGCTGAACAGGCAGGCATCGCGCACGCTCTCATATCCGGCGGAAAAGTCCGAATTGATGAGGCCCTCGTCATACAGGCGCGTGTAGAGCGCCGAGGATTCTCCTACGAGAATTTCGGCAGCCAGATCGCCGATGATCTCGCGGCGCATGGACTCCAGACCGCGGGCAGGCGGCTCACATTTGAAGCCGAGGCAGAACGTCGGCATGGCGATCTCCATATGCCGGACCGTGCGCTGCGTCGGGCAGGTCATGGTCTCGACCGGGCCATAGTCCCGCACGGGGACCGGCTCTGCATGGGCGTTTGCGGATTCCGCACGGGCGATCTCCTCCACCAGCGCAGGGTCGACATCGCCCGTTACGCAGAGCATGAGATTTGCGGGCGCGTAGAATGCCGCGTGGCAGTCCTGCAGGACCTGCGGGGTGATCTTACCGATGGATTCGACCGTTCCGGCGATCGGAACGCGGATGGGGTGATGCGCGAACATCGCGCCGAACAGGTCCTCATAGGCGCGGGAGTCTGCGCTGTCCTCATACATGCGGATCTCCTGGGCGATGATGCCGCGCTCCTTTTCTACGCTCTCGGCCGGGAACCACGGCGTGAGCACCATGCGCAGCAGGATGCGGAGGTTTTCGGCGAACTGCTCGGTGCAGTCGAAATAATAGGCCGTCATGGCATAGCCGGTGAAGGCGTTCGGATAGCCGCCGTGGGCCGCGAAGAGGTTCATCGCGTTATCCTCCGGCAGATCGAACATCTTGTGCTCCAGATAGTGCGCCACGCCATCCGGCGTGCGGCAGGGGATGCCGCCGCGGGTGAAGGACGTGTCGACGGAGCCGTAGTCCACGCCGAGGAAGGCGTAGCTGCGGGCAAAGCCGGGCTTCGGAACAACGCGGAGAAGCAGGCCGTTTTCAAGCCGCTGCTCCCAGTAGCGCTCGCCGAGGCGCGGGAATTCATGCAGTGTCATGCTTCGTCTCCCTTCAGGAAATAGATCGTGTCCGTGGTGATGCGCTGGGCTGCGCGCACGACATCCCCGACCGTCAGGGCGGGGAGCTTCTGCAGCATGGTCTCGGGGTCGTCGCACGGCTCGATGGACATGCCGATATACCAGTCGTCGAGCGCGGCGGGCGTGTCCAGCCCGGCGCGGACGGCGGAGATCAGCGAGCGGCGGGCGGATTCCAGCTCCTCCGGTGTGATCTCGCCGCGGCGGCAGGCGTCCAGCTCGGCCAGAATGGCGTCGCGCGCCGTTTCATACTGATCAAACGAGATACCGGACGACACGATCATCAGACCCTTGAACTTCTCAACGGCGGATGAGGCATAGTAGCACAGTGAGCGCTTTTCGCGGACATTCACGAACAGCTTGCTCGTCACACCGCTGCCGTAGACGGAGTTGAGCAGCACGAGGGCGGGATAGTCCGGGTCGGAGGCAGTGATGCCGGTACGCATACCGATGACGAGCTTGCCCTGCGTGACATCCATGGACTCCGTAACCTCGCGCACGGTCTCCGCGCTTCGGCGCACGACCGTCGGCGGGGGAGAGACGGGGTCACGCTCCAGTCCGTCAAACAGCGGACGGAACAGGGCGGCGGCCTCCTGCGGCGTGCGGCGGCCTGCGTAGAACAGCATGATGGGAGCGGTGCGCAGCACCGTGCGCCAGTGCGCCGTCAGGGCCTCCGGCGTGATCGCGGCGACGTCCTCAGCATAGCCGAGGCGGGGGATGCTGGCGGCTTCGCCCTCGCACATGATCTGGCGCATGCGCATGGCGGCGTAGACGCGCTTGTCGTTCTGCGCGGACTCGATGGCGTGGATCAGGTTCTGCTTTTCGCTCTCGACATAGCGGGCGTTCAGCAGGCCGTTTTCCAGCGCGGGATGGAACAGAATGTCGCGGAAAAACTCCACCATCGGGGCAAAGACGGCTTCGCCCGCCGGGAGGAAGGCCTCTTCAATAAAATCAGCGTAAAAGCCGGTCAGCTTCGTTTCGCCGCGCAGGCGGACGAGCGTGCCGAGCGTTGCGCCGTACAGCTCGTCAAGGCGCATCGAGATGGCGCGCATATCCGGCCAGCGCTCCGAGCCGCGCAGCAGCACACTCGGCAGCAGGGCATCGAGCGGGGCGGCGGCCTTCGTGTGCGGGCGCATCAGGTTGAAGCTAAAGCAGCCGGACTTGAATTTCTCGGTCTGCACGGCCAGCAGGGTAACGCCTGCGGCCAGCTCGATCGTTTCGATCATGGGCATTCATCCTTTTTCAGCGTGTTTGCCTTTATTATACACGTTTTTCCCGGAAATGAAAGAGCCGCAAAAAGATTTCGCTTGTTATTCCGGACGGAATCCTGTAGAATAGGGAGAAGTAATTTGTATTTATGGAGGGATGAACATGGAACAGTGGCTTGAAGTGACCATCCGCACGGCGTCCGGCGGCATCGATCTTCTGTGCGCCGAGCTGACGGAGGCCGGGTTTGACAGCTTCGTCATCGATGACAGCGAACAGTTCCGCCAGTTCCTCGACGGCGCGCGCGCCTATTGGGATTATGTGGATGAAAAGCTTGCCGCGCGAATGCGCGACCTGTCGCAGGTGCGCCTGTACCTGCCTGAGGAAACTGCAGAGGCTCAGCTTGCAGAGCTGCGCGCCCTGCTCGCGGAGCTGCCCGGCCGCTATCCGGCCTGTGAATTCGGCCCGCTGACGCTGGCGCTCGACCGCATCCCGGACGAGGACTGGGCCAATTCCTGGAAACAGAACTACCGCCCCCTGCCGGTGGGTGAGCGCCTGCTCGTCGTTCCGCAGTGGATGACGGTCGACGACCTGCAGGGCCGTCTGCCCGTGATCCTCGATCTCGGCCTGACGTTCGGCACGGGCGAGCATGCCTCGACGCAGCTTTGCATGCGCGCGCTCGAGTCGCTCCTCCACGGCGGGGAGCGCGTGGCAGACCTCGGCAGCGGCAGCGGCATCCTTTCCGTCAGTGCCCTGCGGCTCGGCGCGGCAAGCGCCGTCGGCGTCGATATCGATCCGAGCGCGGAGCATATCGCCGCGGCAAATGCGGCGCAGAACGGCTTTGGCCCGGACCGCTTCACGGCGCGGACGGGCGACGTCGTCGAGGATGCGGATTTTCTGCAGGCGCTGGCGGGCGACGGCTTTGACATCGTGTGCGCCAACATCGTGGCGGATGTCATCATCCGTCTTGCGCCCGTTGTGCCGAGGCTCATGCGGCCGGATGCGGCGTTCGTCTGCAGCGGCATCCTCACGACGCGGGAGGACGACGTGCGCGCGGCGCTCGCGGCGGCCGGGCTGGAGATCGTCCATGCGGCGCACGAGGGTGAATGGTGCGGCCTGACGGCGCGCCTGGGGGCGCGCTGAGATGCCCCGCCTTTCCTATCGCAGGCGCCTGATGCTGCGCAAGCTCCTGCGCGTGCTCGGCATCGTGCTGGCGGCGGCCATCGTCATCGGCGCGGCGCTGCTGCTGTACCTTGAGCCTTATGTCACCTATGACCGCGACGGCGCGCACCTCTCCCTGAAGAAAAACGCGCAGGATCCGGACGGCACGGGCGCGACGGCGGCGCTGCCGGAGGTCTCGGACGCGCAGATCGTCTATGACGAGGCGCAGCCCGGCTCGAACCGGATCGCCGACCTCGGCGGCGTGTATGTCACGACGCAGATGCTGCGCGACCCCGAGGCCGTGCGCGCAGCGCTTGAGCGGCAGGGGGCCTGCGCTGTTCTGCTGCAGCTCAAGAGCACGTTCGGCAATTTTTACTATTCCAGCTCCATCGACGGCGCGGGGCTGGCGGACGTCGATACGGCGGCCGTAGATTCCCTCATCGAATGGCTCAGCCAGCACGGCTATTACCTCATTGCGGAGGTCCCGGCCTTCTGCGACACGGCGTTTGCGCTGGCCAATTCCGCTGCGGCCCTCCCGCTTTCGAGCGGCGCGCTGTGGATGGACTCCAACGGCTGCTACTGGCTCGACCCCGCGAGCGAGACCGTGATGATCTACCTCAAGCAGATCGCGCGTGAGCTTTCGAGCCGCGGCTTCCGCGAGGTCGTGTTTTCGGAGTTCCGTTTCCCGGCGAGCAACAGCATCTCCTATCATTCCGAAAAGTCCGGCGCGGAGCTGACGCAGGATGCGGCGCAGGAGCTTACGACGTTCTTCTCCGGGAGCAATCTCATGATCTCGTTTGAGACGGACGACACGGCCTTCCCGGCCGATGTCTGCACAGGCCGCCTGTATATCCGCGATGTGGACGGCTCGAAGATCGAAAAATTCGCGCAGGCCTATGGCGGCGCGGAAAATCTGACAGAGCTCGTGTTCCTGGTCAACTCAAAGGACACGCGCTTCGACGAGCGCGCCGTGCTGCGGCCGCTGCTGAATTCCTGAGGAGGGACGAGAATGCGAAGAACAGACCGGGAGATCACGGACCGGCAGGAGCTGCTGGACGTCATGGCGCGCTGTGACGTCTGCCGCCTTGCCCTGAATGACGAAAGCGGCTATCCCTATGTCGTGCCGCTGAATTTCGGTATGGAGGAGCGGGAAGGCACGCTGTATCTGCTGTTCCACGGTGCGCTGACCGGAACAAAGTACGATCGTATGGAACAGGACCCGCGCGCGACGTTCGAAATGGACTGCGGCCACATGCTCTGCACCGATGAAGCAAAGGGCATGTGTACCATGGCCTATGAGAGCGTCATCGGCCGCGGGCGGCTCTCTGGCTGACAGCTGTGACGCTGCTGACCTGAAGAAATACAAGGAGGAGCATCCGGGCTATCAGGTGGTGAGCTATGTCAACACCACGGCGGCTGTCAAGGCGCTCACGGATTGCGTGGTCACCTCAGGCAATGCCGAGAAGGTGATGGCGAGCTTCCCCAAGGATGCGAAGATCATCTTTGGACCGGACTATAACTTGGGCAACTATATCAACAGCGTCACGGGGCGCCACATGCTCCTGTGGAATGGTGGTTGCCATGTCCATGAGAAGTTCTCCGTCGATGGCATTGTGAAGCTCAAGCAGGAGCATCCTCATGCGGTGGTGATGGCGCATTTGGAGTGCAAGGCTCCTGTGCTGGCGATTGCTGACGTGAAGGGTTCCACTGCCACGATGCTGAAATACGCCCAGACGCATCCCGAGGTAAAGGAGTTCATCGTGGCCACAGAGGCCGGTATCTTGCATGAGATGCAGCGTACGTGTCCCGATCAGACTTTCATCCCCGTACCGCCGGAGGTCAGTGAGGGTGGCGTCGGCTGTTCATGCAACGAGTGCGAGTACATGAAGAAAAACACGCTGGCCAAGATCTACAACGCTCTGAAGTTTGGCTGGCCCTGCGTAGAGATTGACCCGACGATTGCCTGTGAGGCCGTGAAGCCCATCCAGCGCATGCTCTCGCTGTCGTAAACATACAAAGCCCGCCACAGCATATTAGGCTTGCGACGGGCTTTGATGGTTTTTGCTTCTTTCTACGGGGAGGCTGAAAGCAATGTTCCGCTTTTACTCTTCATCATCCCATTGATCGCCAGGGAAAGAGCCTTGCTTGGAGAGTGCACTGGTACTCTCTACTTCTGTGGTAGTGGTTGCAGAAGTGCCTACAGTTCCTTGGTATCCTGTGAGCGTCTTTTTGAAATTTCTGCTATCAGTCAGCATACTTTCTTCAACATCTATTTCCTTGAACTTCAAGGATGGCTTGACATAAATTGCTTTCATTGTATGATATTTTAAGGGTTTTACTTGATGATGACTTTGTGGCCATTGACGATGACCAGGCCTTTATAGCTGTTGTTGACGCGCTGTCCGGCGAAGTTATAGCGCACGCCTTCCATGTTCTTAGCCTTTTCCACGGTGTTGATGCCGGTTGTGGTGTTGTCACCGATAGCATAGAAAGGTTTGGCGGCAGCGGTTGAGGCAGTCTTGATGCAGAGGTAGCCTTTGAAAGGAGCTAAGGTCTCACCGGCCTTCACGGGATAGAAACCGCAGCCGTCGCCCTGCTGAGCCAGCACATAGATGTTGAAGGGCGATGTCACCTTCGTGTCTGTGTCACTGAACTTCAAGTCGTTGTTAGCTACTGCTGTACTCTCTTTGCTACGTTGCAAGTTATAAGTTCCCTCCTTACCTTTGACGACTACAGCCGTGTTGCCGGGTATAGCTCTGACGGGCGTAAGCGTCACTTTGTTGACTGTAGCATCGTACTTCACAGTGTAAGCGCTTATGTTGCTGGTATTAGAGAAATCCACGGCACGGCGGCTGACAAAGGTAGCCCATCCGGCTGAGCTTACCTTAGCTTGGTCTTGGTACTCCTTAATACTTATCAGATGTACGTCTTTCAGAACTTTAGCACTTTTATTAGTGGTTTCTACTGTCGCTTTAACAATGACTTCGTCACCACGTACAATTTGGTTGGCATTGGTGATATCAGCATCTTGTAGATACCGCCCATTTAATACTTCAAGACTATTGGCTGCGTTTTCGCTGTCAGCGATGTAGTAGTTGAGAGTGGGACTGCTGCTGTCGAATTGGTCAGTCTTGACTACGTTGCCCTTGATATATACCTCAGTAGTTGGTAGGCTTCCTGCTTGATTAAGTGTGAAAACGTCAGTGACGGTATAGGGCTTGTCCGCCGTGCCATCGCTTGTGATGTAAGTGATAGTAACAGATGAAAAGTCTATGTTGCCGTAGAGACCATCGACTAATAATACAATAGGTTTTGTCGTAATACCTGACCATGTGCCGCCTGTGGCAGTAGATTTAAAGGTGCCAGCTGTAGAAGTCAGTTTAGGAGTGGGCTTATAACCTTTACTAGAATTTATGGTAAATTCATAGTCAATTTTGGTGAGCACGTAACCTAATTTAGGAGTAATGGTCATATCGCCTTTAGCATAGAGTCTCACATACTTTTTAGAAGATTCATCTGGAATATGCCCTTTATTCCTTTCTAACAAAATGTTAGTCGACTTTGATTCAGATCTCGCCCAAACGATCTTAAAGGTTTCTTCCTCTGCCCAAGCTCCTCCAACAGACAACCATGCAAGGAATAAGGCAAATAGTACATTTATTCTTTTCATCATAATATTTAATGAATATCCGCAATCATCCAAATTAGCAAAGTTTATACAGTCTGGACAATCCTTGGTATAGGAATCGCAGGCTTATGTTTGACTATTAGAAAGGAATGATTATGAATTTGACTGATTTCTA
>ERZ839767.4439-NODE-4439-length-14210-cov-6.522642_pt1 | contig 14210 bp, 11 predicted proteins | sample MGYA00519879_ERZ839767 | MGnify/ENA primary metagenome ERZ839767 (study PRJEB31850, sample SAMEA3708852) | human gut metagenome | biome: human gut; feature: human-associated habitat; material: faeces | place: China | collected 2014 ...
AAATAAGAAGGAGGTCAATTTTCAAGAACAATAATTTATTTGAAATTGTAAAACTGAATATCACTACTCGGCAGGCCGCAGAAACCTACGGCTTTCAGCCCAACCGCAGCAGCATGATTTGCTGTCCATTCCATACAGACCGTAACCCCAGCATGAAAGTAGATTCCCGGTTTCACTGTTTTGGCTGTGGAGCGGATGGTGATGTTATTGACTTTACCGCAAAGTTGTTTCAACTGTCCCTGCGACGGGCGGCGGAAAAGCTGGTCGCAGATTTTGGACTTTCGGGGAATCCTGTTTTTCCACTACAGTATCCGAAAATTGTGGAATATAAAAGTCAAAACCCAATCCAAACATTGTACGAGTGCAGCGCGATTCTGGATGACTGGCGCAAACGATTTGCGCCGAAGTCAGCAGAGGAAGAACTGCATCCCTGTTTTGTTGCCAGCCTGCATTATACTGATTACATCCAATATCTGATAGAGAATCGACATTTTCTCACCGAACACCGGAAGGAGGTTCAACAGATTGCCCAACGAATCCGAAAATACGAGATCGACCATTTCCAACATCCGCAAAATGCTCTCGCAGGCTGAAAAAGGTGGTGTTCAGAACACGATTCAAAACTGTGTGACCGTTTTGCAGAACGACCCGATTCTTGCAGATTCCATCCGGCTGAATCTGCTGAGTGAACGCATTGATATTGTAAAGCCGATGGGCTGGCAGCGTTCTGGCCCTACACTGACCGACACCGATATGATGTACATTCTGCGCCGAATGGAAAAATACGGCCTGTACAGCGAAAAACGGGTGTCTGCAGCAATTCGCATTGTTGCCAACGAAAATCATTATCACCCTATCCGGGACTACTTGAATGACTTGAAGTGGGATGGCGCAGAGCGGATAAGCCACGCGTTGCATCGCTTTCTCGGTGCGGCAGAAGATGAGCTTACCGCAGAAGCCTTGAAGATTTTTCTACTTGGAGCGATCAAACGGGTGTTTCATCCCGGCTGCAAGTTTGAAATGATGCTTTGCTTGGTCGGTGGGCAGGGTGCAGGAAAATCCTCTTTTTTCAGGCTGCTTGCTATCAAAGATGAATGGTTCTCGGATGATTTACGGCGACTGGACGATGATAACGTGTTCCGCAAGCTGTAAGGCCACTGGATCATGGAAATGTCGGAAATGATTGCGACTGCCAATGCCAAAAGCATCGAGGAAATCAAGAGCTTTCTCAGCAAGCAAAAAGAAACCTACAAAATCCCGTATGAAACACACCCGGCAGACCGTTTGCGGCAATGTGTCTTTGCAGGTACGACCAACCGACAGGATTTTCTCCCCCGTGACCGTACAGGAAACCGACGCTTTATCCCCATCCCAGTGGATGCAGCACAGGCTGAAGTACATATTCTGGATAACGAAGCGGAATCCCGTGCCTATATCGACCAGCTTTGGGCAGAAGCCATGACGATTTACAATAGTGGTGATTATAAGCTGACATTCAGCCCTGCTATGCAGGAAGCCTTGCAGATTTGCCAGAAAGATTTTATGCAGGAAGATACACAGGCGGGCATGATTTATGCGTTTCTGGAGGATTACACGGGTGACCGGGTATGTTCCAAACAGCTTTACGCTGAGGCACTGGGCAATCTGAATCTTCCTGCGGAGTGGGAAACCCGTGCCATCTGTGAGATCATGACTGCTGGAATTGCGAATGGCGAAATCAAGGGGTGGACAGCCCATAAAGCAGCCAAACGCTACCCGAAGTATGGCGTGCAGAAAGGATGGGAACGTGTAACCGCTGCAAAAGTGGATGCAGACGGTTTTGTAGAACTTACAGACGAAGAAGCTCAGCAGATGGGATTTCCGTTTTGAAGGGCTGCTTTACATCGTTGGTTACAGGTGTGGTTACATCCTTCATCTGTCAAAAAACTGCATCGTTCCAAATGTTTTTTCCTATTTGTAACCATGTAACCTGTAACTGATAAGAAAAAACAAATACGGAAAGTTGCCAGCACATCGCCGCACAAAAAGTTTTCTACCGTGGTTACAGGCTACTGGTTACAAACAAAAATACGGAGGTTTTGCCTATGAAAGAAGTTCGCGTTTGCGAAGCAATGAAGTCCCCGGTGGGGACTTTAAGCGACGGAACGGTCTTGCATCAGCAAGATGGAGGGACCAAGTCCCGACAAGTTCCGATTTGGGAAAAGAGCAATCTGACGCTGGAAGAAGCTGCGGCTTACTCTGGCATTGGCATCAACAAGCTGCGTTCATTATCGGATAAGGAGCATTGTCAGTTCGTGCTGTGGGTGGGTTCCAAGCGGCTCATCAAGCGGCGCAAGCTGGATGAATACACGGAGCGAATGTACTCGCTTTGAAAATGTCCCGGATATTTTTCAAAACGTCTTGCAGAGAATGGCGTATCTGTGGTACTATGAACACAGAACAACGCTCTTTTCTGTACCGCAATGTAGAAAGGAGCAACGCTCATGGCAACAAATCAGAATACGAAACGCAAGGACAAGGCGCGTGTGGTTCTCCGCAAGGGCGAATCCCAGCGCAAAGATGGCAAGTACGATTTCCGTTGGACTTCCCCGGATGGCAAGCGACATTCTATTTATGCCGCGACCTTGGAAGAGTTTCGGGAAAAGGAAAACGACATTCAGCGAGATTCGCTGGAAGGCATCAAGGCAGAAGCACGGTACGTCACCCTGAACGATGTGTTCACCCTGTGGGCAAAGGTCAAGCGTGGTCTGAAGGACAACACCTTTCAGAATTATCTGTACCTTTATCGGCAGTTCGTGGAGCCGGATTTCGGCAAATCGAAGGTGTCTGCGCTCAAAAAGTCGGATGTGAAGCAGTTTTACAACACGCTGGCAGACGAGCGGGGCTTGCAGATCTCTACGATTGACAGCGTACACACGGTTTTGCATCAGGTGCTGGACATGGCGGTGGATGATTGCTATCTGCGGAGCAATCCCTCGGACAATGTTCTACGGGAGCTGAAAAAGGCACACCAGTTTGAAACCAACCGCCGTAAGGCACTGACCGTAACAGAGTAGAATCTGTTGCTGTCCTACCTCTCCAAAACGCCGAAGTACCAGCACTGGTATCCGATTTTTGCGGTCATGCTGGGAACGGGCTTGCGCGTAGGAGAAGCCACTGGCCTGCGCTGGTGCGATGTGGATTTAGAGGAAGGCACGATCTCCGTCAATCACACGCTGGTCAACTACGACCACCGTGAGAACAATGGCGGCAAGAAGGGCTGCTACTTCAACTGCCACTCGCCCAAAACAAAGGCCGGTGTCCGCACTGTTCCGATGATGGACTTCGTGAAAGAAGCCTTTGAAAAGGAACGTGCCTATCAGGAAGAAGCAGAGATCCATTGCACGGTAACGGTGGACGGTTACACGGACTTTATCTTTGTCAACCGCTTTGGTGAGTGCCAGCATCAGGGAACGCTGAATAAGGCCATCCGGCGCATCACCCGGGACTGCAACGATGAAGTGCTGGCGAAGAACCCGAACAGCACCGTACTCCTGCCGCGTTTCAGCTGCCACACCCTGCGGCATACCTTCACGACCCGGATGTGCGAAGCGGGCGTGAACATCAAGATGATTCAGGATGCGCTGGGACATTCGGATATCTCCACGACCTTGAACATCTATGCGGATGTGACCAAGGAACTGCGTAAGTCCGAATTTGAAAATCTTGACCGCCAGTTCGCACAGTGGAAAGACCCTGAAGAATAAAATAAAGCATACGCCAAATACGCCATACGCCATTTACGCCAATTCATACGCCAAACGATACAGTTCGGATAAAGGCTTGTGTAGAGATGTAAATGAAAGGGGAAAATTCAATCCTTGCGGTGTAGAGTAGTATCAAGAAATAAAGGCTTATAACTGCTCGTCGATGACATCCCCACGATGAAGCCGATTGAGCAGTAAAATGCAAAATTGAAACGCAGATACGATGAAATTTTGAACTGATTTCAAGCGGTATCTGCGGTACTACACCACAACTACACCAATTTTGGGACGTTTTCCCGAAAAGGAGCCTTACAAAGCGGTGTGGTGTAAGAATTGAATAGGCGGGTTGGTGTAGTAGGTACACCGAATCCGTAAAGACGAAAAAAGGCAGGTACACTGTGGAAACTTGGTGTACCTGCTGTTTTTTTGAAAATATTTCAAAAAAGGCCTTGACTGCACGGTTCGTGCAGCTTTATGCTTTAGACACAGGAGGTAAGAAGCCATGAAAACTCTTAATGAAGTTGTTGATCTCGTTGATATGACGAGGAGGGTAATTCAGGAGTATGAAAAAGCAGGATTGGCAAAAACTCCTACTACAACCAATAAATATGGCCATCTCCAATATGATGAATCCGCTATCGAACGATTATGGCAGATTCGTTTCTATCGGGAACTTGGCTATAATAAGGAGCAGATTAGAAAGGCTCTCTCAGACCCTGGTTACAATAAGCATGATGCTATTGTAGAGCAAATAAGCAGGCTAGAGGAAAAGAAGAGACAGCTTGAATCAATGATTGAAATTGCTCGTGCGTACAATGAAATGGATGTGTTACCTTCCGACATTTGGGTGGGTAAAGGAAATCTGTTAGAAAATCTCCCGTACAAAACGGTTACACCTTTTATGGCAAAAGCAGGAAATCTTCTTATGGAGCTTATAAAGCAAGAGCAAGATCAAGATTTACCTGAAGAATTCTGGGAAGATATTTTGGTTGATTGGCCAACTGAAGATATCGCGTGTAAATGGGTTGAAGCCGTTGAAAAGATATGTGGGTATTACGCAGCAAATATTGATTATAAGGCAACGGGTGTTCAAGAGCAAATTTCGGTTATGCGTAGTATGGATGCCACTGTGTTTCCGAACTCTTTATTCAAATGCTGGCTTCGAACATATTCGATGGTTTCCATTGAATATGAGGAAGATATCAAAGAGGCTTCGGGTGAAGAAGGCTTTCGGTATGTTACGAACGCCCTTGATTTCTATGCCCAAGAGCAGATGAACCGCTTAGGCAATGTATCTGACTTTGAAAGTACGCCTGTTGGGAAAACGTTAGAGAATCTCCAAGATTATGGTCTACGACATTTCACAGCGGGGTCGGTTGAAGTTCAAGCCGAGGTAAGAAAACTGCACCAGATGATTTCTTACCTTGGTATATTCTCAAACGAAACACAAATAAAAGCACTTGCTGACCTTTCAAATTTACTCGGAAGTCCAGAAGCCAAAAATGCACTTGACAATGGAAGAGAAAGAGGTGTCTGCTGGTTCATATCCAGAGCAATCCAAATCTACTGCAAGCATCAACAAGAGGCTATGACGAAGGAAGGAGAAAGCAATGAATGACCGAACCGAACAAATTATCGCATCCTTGCAGGGTCTTGGTACGAGTCCTTACCGGCTCTACACCAATCAAGAGGTGATCGACTGCCTGAAAGAACTGCAAGCCGCAATGGCAAGGGGCGTTTTTGAAAAGACCCACGCCGAAAATCTCCGTGACAAGGACATCATGCTGCACTTCAAAACGCTGGCCGAAGAGTACGGTTTGGCGCAGACCGATACATATTGCCGCTTTGAAACCAATATGCGGGAGCTCAGCTATACCATCGGCACCTACATCAAAGGAATGTGCGGTGAACGAATGGCGAGGAAATCACTGAAGCTGCTTTCTCTGGATAAGAACATCCGAATCCTCTATAATGTCCAGTTGGAGGACGAGGATGTTCAGGCTGAGTACGATGCCATCGTTGTTGCGCCGTATGGACTGTTTGTTGTCGAGGTCAAAAACTGGGACGGTGATATAACGATCACTCCGAGCGGATTACTGACAAAAGATGAAGGAAGGATCACTTATAGTCTTGCTGACAAAATGAGTATCAAGGAAGCTCTTCTGCGGGAATACCTGCAAGATCAGTTTCCAGCAAGCTTTCACACGATGCTCCTGCTTCCAACCGAGAAAGCCCACGTCCAAGACGACTATCAGAAAATCTTTGTGTGCTGTGGCGGCGCACTCTCCTATGAGATCCAGTCTTTTGAATCCTCCGAAAACGCTATGACTGCCGAACAAGTTGCAGCGATTGCGGAAACAATTTGTGCTCACCATAAAGAGCAACGCACCCTTTGCCCGGTAAACTGCGATGAAATCATTGAGGACTATGCGATTCTGATGGCGCGTATCGAGGAACTTGCGGCAAACTCTGAATCTCTTGGCGAAGATCGTCCGGAAGATGTTGAACACTCCGAAACGCAGAAGGAAACACCTGCTGAAACAGACCACAAGGAGCCGACTGCACAGGAAGCATCTGCCAAACGGTGGTATGAATCTGTCAACTGGGGAAGCCTTGCGGCTCAGGTGGCAGTCATCGTTGTTCCCGCCGTAGCCACGGCAATTTTCTCTCATAGGCGGAATATTAAATTATTTTGAGGAGGCTCTTTTTTATGAAGCGGCGAATGAAAGATTTCAGGCAATGGGTCAAAGAGCACAAAGGGCTTTTAACGGTTGCTGGCATCTCTGTTACGGTGCTGGTCGCTTTAGTTCTCTGTGCACGGAACAAGGATGAGATTGACCACATTCTTTCCTTGCTAAAAAAGGCTGTGAAAGATGCTCCGGCCGAGGATGTGGTCGGGAGCGTGAGCATTGATCTAAGCGATGCGACACAGCCCGTGTTGGAAGTGTACGATTCTCAAACGCATACTGTTACCCAACAGATTCCCCTCTTTATCAGAAGGCTGCCCGATAATTGGCATCACTCGGCTGAGAAGGCGGAAGAAGCAGAACGCCTTGGAATCCAGTTGGCAATCAATGAAACGTTAGTTGATCCGCACCAGCGAATCAGAACGGTTGCATAAAGCAGGAGGTAAAAACCATGCACGAACTTTTAGCAAAATCTGACCGTCAGCTGGGTATGTGCCTGCGGATGTTGTATGACGAGGGGATGCCCGGTCCGCTCGGAGATCAACGACAAGGGCAAGATGGAGTTTCATGTGCTCCTTCCCGTGGATGACGAAACGTTTGAACGGCTGCAGAAGCGGTTTGAAACTATGGTGCGATAACCTGTTTCTGATTCAAAAAACTTTGTCAAGAGGGCTGGCACCGTCCGGCCCTCTCTCTTTTTGCCAAAGTTTCCCTTTCTTTTTCTTGCAAGCTGCTGAAAGTGGCGCATTTTCAAAAGTTCGCGTTTGCGCAGCGAAGCGGAGCAATGAAAGCCCCAGTGGGGCTTTTAAGCGACAGAACGGTCTTGCGTAAGCAAGATGGAGGGGCCTTGCCCCGACAAGTTCGTGTTTAGCGTAAAATTGGAGCGTGTGGTGGATGGGTATAGAACCTGTAAAGAGCTGCATCAAAAAGTGGATTCATGGCTCTGCAAACAAACAGCCGGAACTTTCCGCCGCAGAAGAAGCAACTGTGAAGAATATGGAGGTTTCCGCACTTCCATCACAAAAAGACAACTTCCTGTCACAAAACCACTTTGGGAAAAGCGGCTGTCCATGATAGAATGAAGAAAATACCATAATAAGGAGTTTTCTTTATGGCAGCTACTTCTCAAAAGCGCTCCGGCACCACCGACCTTACCGTAGGCAAGCCGCTGTTTCAGATCCTACGGTTCGCGTTGCCGCTGGTGCTGGGCACCTTATTCCAGCAGCTGTACAGCTTTGCGGACACCGTCATCGTAGGGCGGTGTCTGGGCACCGATGCGCTGGGCGCGGTAGGCACTACCTACTCCCTCAACTTTCTTATTCTGGGCTTTGTGCAGGGAGCCTGCGTGGGCTTTGGCATCCCGGCGGCAGAGACCTTTGGCGCAAAGGATAAGGACGGGCTGCAAAAATACCTGCTGAACGGTGCACTGCTCTGTCTGGTGCTGAGCGTGGTGTTCACGGTGCTTACCACCCTGATGGCGGGGCCGCTGCTCCGGCTCATCCATACGCCCGAGGCGCTGTACACCGATGCGGTGCTCTACATCCGGCTCATCTTTCTGGGCATCCCGGCTACGGTGCTATACAACTACGCTTCCAGCGTACTGCGAGCACTGGGGGATTCCCGGCACCCCTTTTACTTCCTGCTGGTCGCCAGCGTGGTGAACATTCTGCTGGACTATCTCTTCATCGTGCCGCTGGGCATGGGGGTAGACGGTGCCGCCATTGCCACCGTGCTCAGCCAGCTGCTCAGCGGCTGGCTGTGCGCCTACTGGTTCTTTGCCCGCACGGCAAAGTTGGAGGGGCTTTCCTTCCGGCAGCCGCGCACCCTGCTTTCGGCAGGGCACTGCAGGCGGCTGGCCTACATCGGCCTTCCCATGGGGTTTGAATACTCGGTTTCGGCCATCGGTGCAGTTATCATGCAGGACGCCATCAATCTGCTGGGCAGCACCGCTGTGGCAGCCCAGACCGCAGGCGAAAAGATCCGTCAGATGTTCACCCTGCCCATGGAGAGCGTAGGCATGGCCATGGCTACCTATGTGGGACAGAACCACGGCGCCCGCCGCACCGACCGCATCCGGCAGGGCATTAAGGATGGCTGCATGGTGCAGCTGCTCTACTGCGCCGTGGCATGGGGCGTGATTTTTTTCATCAAGCCCTACGCGGTGGGGCTGGTGCTGGGCGATGCCGACCCTGCCGTCACGGCGGGAGCTATCCAGTACCTCAGCGTCATGAGTATGCTGTTCTGCTTCCACGGCCTGCTGATGATCTTCCGCAACACCCTGCAGGGGCTTGGTTACAGCGTGCTGGCCATCGTTTCCGGCGTGGGCGAGCTCATTGGCCGCAGCCTTGGCGGCGTGCTGGCAGTAAAGACCGGCCTTGGGTATCTGGGCATCTGCCTTTCCAACCCCTTTGCATGGGGTTTGGCGATGTTCTACTGCCTGTTCATGGTCTGCCGCATCCTCCGGCGGGAGACGCAGACCGAAGCCTGAAACCTATAAAAAACACGATGACCCGTGGGGAACTCCCCACGGGTCATCGTGTTTTTGAAGAAGAATTAAAGAAGATTAGAGATGGCTTTTTAGTCCTCTGCCATACCAATGAGGTCAAACTTTTCGGTGGAGACAGTCACCGTAAAGTCCTTCTTGGCAGGCTTTGCAAACTTGACCCAGATGGTGCGGTCAGGCAGGTTATAGTACCAGCCGGACTCTGCGGCCTCCCAGCCATCGCGGACGATGTACTGGGGGAGCTGCTGCCCATCCACGCTGGCCCAGAGCGCACCCTTTTTCTTGCTGACCAGCTTCAGGGTCATGCGCTCCACGGGGGATTCGTAGCTGCCCTCGGTGGCAAAGCGGATGTCGGTGCGGTCGCCAGCCTTGACGGTGATGGTGGTCTTGGCGTAAACGCCGTTTTTGTAGTCCTCGGTGTGGCCGTCGTCATCGTACAGCACAAAGCTGGTGTCGGTCTCGGCAGCGACCAGCAGGTCGATCTGGCGCATGGTGTCCTTGAGGATGTGCTTGACGTCCTCGGTGGTCACCACAACGGCAGAGCCGCGCAGGAACATGGGGATGCTTGCCAGCGTGACCGGGACCTCGATGGTCTGGCCGCCCTTGTATGCGCGCAGATTATCGTTCATATCGTACCAGGTGCAGCCTGCGGGCAGGTAGACGGTGCGGGTAGTGGCGCCCTTTTCCACCACGTTTGCCACCAGAATGCTCTTGCCGAACATAAAGGTCAGGTTCTTGTCGGTGTAGCACTTGGGGTCGTCCGGGAACTCCAGGAACAGCGGACGCCATGCCGGCATACCGTTCTGGTTGGACTCGTACATCAGGGAGTACAGGGTGGGCATCAGACGGTAGCGCAGCTGGTAAGCTGCACGGATGTAGGGCAGGTTCTCCTCGTACATCCACGGCTGGGTGACGGTGTTGTCGTTGTTGGCGGAGTTCAGGCAGAAGCGCGGCTGGAAGATGCCGTTCTGCAGCCAGCGGAGCAGCAGTTCTGCTTCGGGTGCGGGGCCAGCAAAGCCGCCGATATCGCAGCCCATGTTGGAGCAGCCGGACAAGCCCATGCCCAGAATGGTGGCAATGTTGAACTTGACGGTGCGCCAGTCGGTCAGGTTATCGCCGCCCCACACCTGTGCGTAGCGCTGGATACCGGCGTAGCCTGCACGGTTGATGATGTAGGGGCGCTCGCCGGGGTACACATCTGCCAGCGCCTGCTTGGCGGTGTAGGCCATCAGGTTGGAGTGCAGGATCTTCAGCTCTGCCATGGTGCCCTTTTTGCCCTCAAAGTCGCACTGGGCGTCGCGGTCCTCCACGCCGTCCATCTCGCAGTTGTCGTTCCAGACGGTCTTGGTGCCCTTTTTGAGGATGTTCTCCTCCAGCAGCTGCTTCCAGGTGTTGCGGCCATTGGGGCCGGTGAAGTCGAAGAAGCGTCCCTCGCCGCCCCACCAGCGGCCATAGTACGGAGCCTTGCCGTCCGGGGTCTTGATAAAGACATCGTTCTTTTCAAACAGGTCGATGTAGGGGTGGTGCTTCAGGATGCCGGGCTTCAGGTTGGGGATGACGTTGATGCCCCGGGCGTTCATGTTCTCAAAGAACTTTTCCGGATCCGGGAAGCGCTTGTGGTTCCAGTTGAACACATAGCGCAGGTTGTCCTTTTCGCCGCTGGAATAGCCGGAGGCCAGCCAGAAGTTGTCGATGAGGATGCCCTCTTTTTCGTGCTTGTCGATGACCTTGTAGATCTCCTCGTCGCAGTTCTTTTCCAGCTCGGCGTAGTACATGGTGGAGGCGCAGTAGCCCAGAGACTGCTTGGTGGGCAGGGCGCTGCGGCCGGTCAGCAGGGTGTACTCGTTCAGGATCTCGGGCAGGGTCTCACCGGCCAGCAGGAACAGGTCGATGTCGCCGCCGTCGGTCTGGTAGTAGCAGTAGCGCTCCCAGTAGCCGGACAGTTCCTCGCCAAGGTCGAACACGCAGTCGTAGGAGTTGTGGTAGAACAGGCCGACAGGGCGCAGATCGTGTTCATTCACCCGGATGTAGAAGGGGATGTGCTTGTACATCGGGTCGCCGGTCTCGGGGTCGTGGCCGATGGCATCCTTGGGGGACATCCGCAGGCGGCGTCCCTTTTTGTCCAGATGGCCGGTCTTTTCGCCAAAGCCGTAGAAATGGTCGTATTCCCGGTCCACCTTGGAGAAGTGGCTCAGACGGCCGATCTGATCCTTCTCAAAGGCGCGCTCCCGCAGATCCTGATAGATCAGCTTGCCGGATTTATCGAACAGCTCAAAATGGAAGGGCTTTTTGAACAGCTTCAAAGTCAGGTGTGCGGTCTCAAAGGTCAGGGTCTTATCGTCCTCGGCGCAGGGGACATCCAGCGCGGTGATGCGAGTGCGCTCGTCCTTGAGCAGGGTGTCCATCCGGTCCTCCCACGCGGTAGTCACCAGCGTGTAGGACTCCTCCTCCATGGGGGTGCCCTTGTCGAAGTGCACCCGGATGCGGATGATATCGTCTGTCATGAAAATCAGCTTCACATCAGCGGCATCGCCGTGGATGAGGTAGCCGTTTTCGGTCTTTTCAAAGGATTCAAAACTACGCAGCAGCATAAGAGGTTCCTCCGTACAGTGTTACATACCGATCAGGTCGAACTGTTCAAACGAAACGGTCAGCTCGTGATCCTTGGCGGGGTTTGCATACTTGACCTCGACAGCCTTTTTGCTCTGGCTGTAATACCAGCCCTCGGCAGCGGCGTCGAACTTGCGGCGGTTGAGGAAGTGCTCGATCTTGCGGCCATCCAGCGTGACCCAGAAGGGGCTCTTCTCCTTGGCGATCATCTCCACCTTGATGGTCTCCACGGTGTCCTTGTAGCTGCCCTCGGAGGCAAAGTTCATGGTCACCCGCTCGCCTGCGGTGGTGGTGATGGTGGTCTTGCGGTACACACCGCTCTTGAAATCGTTGGTGATGCCGTCGTCATCGTACAGGGTCGTGGTGGTGGTGCCCTTGGGTGCTACGATGAGGTGCAGAGCGGTGGTGTGGTCGCCCTCCATGGTCATCAGCTGGTTGTCTGCCATGGCAATGACTGCGCCCTCACGGACGAACATGGGGATGGTAGCCATGGTGACCGGCACCTCGATGGTCTGGCCGCCCTCGTAGCAGCGGAACTTATCGTTCCAGTCGTACCACTTGCAGCCTGCGGGCAGGTAGACGGTGCGGGTCTTGGCACCCTCTTCCAGAACGTTGGCCACCAGAATATCCCGGCCGAACAGGAACTCGAAGCTCTCCTCCCATGCCTTGGGGTCGTTCTGGAAGTCGTAGACCAAAGCGCGCATGATGGGCGCACCGGTCTGGCTGGCCTCGTACTCGGCGCTGTAAAGATAGGGAGTAAAGCGGTAACGCAGCAGGATGGCGTCCCGGATGGTGTCCGCAGACTCCCGGAACATCCACGGCTCGGTGACGGTGTTATCGTTGGAGGCGGAGTGGATGGAGAAGCGAGCCTGGAAGATGCCGTTTTGCACCCAGCGCACGAACAGTTCCTCGGTGGGTGCGGGGCCGGCAAAGCCGCCGATGTCCGCGCCTTCGTTGGGCTGGCCGGACAGACCCATGCCGGTGATGATGGGGATATTGTACTTCAGGCTCTTCCAGCTGGTGTAGTTGTCGCCGCACCAGGTCTGAGCGTAGCGCTGGATGCCGGCGCTGCCGCTGCGGCAGACCATGTAGGGGCGTGCCTTGGCGTTGTGCTCCACCACGGCATCGGCACCCACCTTGCACATCAGGGTGCTCATGAGGGGCTTCAGCTGGCCGATGGTGCCGCCCTTGCCGTCAAAATCGCAGATGCAGTCCTTGTCCATCAGGCTGTCGTACTCGCAGTTGTCATTCCAGACGGAATCAGTGCCCACGGCGATGATGGACTCGGTGAGGTACTTTTTCCAAGCTGTACGGCCTTCGGGCTTGGTGAAGTCCCAGAATGCGCCGTCGCCGCCCCACCATTTGCCGACACCGTAGGTCTCGGGGTTTTTGCTGTCCTTCACGAATACGTCATCTGCGTTGAACTCGTCGAAACGGGGGTTGCACAGCAGGACACCCGGCTTGACGTTGGGCACGTTCTGGGCGTGCTTTTCGTTCATGGCGTGGAAGTAGGCGCTGGGATCCTTGAAACGGTCAGTGTTCCATGTAAAGACGCAGCGCTTGTTGTTCTGGCTGGTATAGCCGCTGGACAGGTGGAAGCCATCGATGGGGAAGCCTTCTTCCTTGATGGTGTCGATAAAGCCCAGCACGGCGTCATCGCTGTCCTTTTCCAGCTCGGGGTAGTACATGCTGGAGCCCTGATAGCCCAGTGCACGCTTGGGCAGCAGTGCCGGACGGCCGGTCAGCAGGGTGTAGTTGTCCACGATGCGGGCAATGGTGTCGCCGCCGATCAGGAAGCAGTCCAGATCGCCGCCGTCTGCCTGAAAATAGGTGTAGCGGGGCCAGTAGTTGCTCTTTTCGCAGCCCATGTTGAACACGGACTCGTAGAAGTTGTGGTAGAACACGCCCACAGCCTTGTGGGTGTCGCGGTCCAGACGGATGTAGAAGGGGATGTGCTTGTAGAGGGTATCCATCTTCTCGGCATCGTAGCCCATTGCGTCGGTAGCACGCTCACGCTGGAACGTCTTGTTCTTGTCCAGCTCGCCGGTCTTCTCGCCAAAGCCGTAGAAGCAGTCGTCCTCTTTCATCCGGCTGTAAGCCACAACGCGGTTGTTGGAGTCCTTGACGAAGGGGTTGCCGGGCAGGGTGCTGTACAGCTCCGAGCCGTCAGCGGACAGCAGCTTGAAATTGATGGGGTCCTTCTCGACCACCAGAGTCACCTTGCCGGTGGCAAACGTGATGGTCTTGTCGTCCTCGGTGACCTCAGCCGCAAAAGGCTCCACGCGGGTGCGCTCGCCCTTGAACAGGTCGTCCATACGGTCTTCCCAGGCGGTGGTCATCAGGATGTAGGATTCCTCGGCCAGCTCGTGGTCAAAGCTGGCGCGGACACGGACGATCTCGTCGGTCACGAAGCAGACCTTGACATCTGCGTTGTCGGTGTGCAGCAGGAAAGCGCCGTCCTTGCGCTCCATGCCGGTAAAACGGGAGCAGATTTCCATAATGCAGTTCCTCATTTGTTTTTGTGGGGTGTGGTTTCGGATACAAAAAGCCCCCATTCCCCCTCAGATGCAGCTTATCTTCAGAGAAACGGGGGCAAACATTCAGTTGCTCAACCCAGAGCAGTCAATCTCACATGGTCCAGCCCAGGCTGGGGACGAGGCCGCA
>ERZ839767.4441-NODE-4441-length-14205-cov-5.433993_pt1 | contig 14205 bp, 11 predicted proteins | sample MGYA00519879_ERZ839767 | MGnify/ENA primary metagenome ERZ839767 (study PRJEB31850, sample SAMEA3708852) | human gut metagenome | biome: human gut; feature: human-associated habitat; material: faeces | place: China | collected 2014 ...
ACCTCACAACGCATTTCAAAGCTTTTCTGGAAGAACACAATATGCCACATATTCGTTTCCACGATCTTCGCCATAGCTGTGCAACGCTTCTATTTGCCCAGGGTGTCCCCATGAAGGAAATTCAGGCGTGGCTTGGTCACAGCACTATCGGAACGACCGCCAATATTTATACGCACCTAGACGAGAATTCCAAAATCAATTCTGCCAATGCAATTATTGGCATTTTGGAGCAAAAAAAGGACACTCAGAGCATTTAATCTCCGAGTGTCCGTTGAAAAAATGGTGCCGCTAACCGGACTCGAACCGGTACTGAGTAACCTCAGGCAGATTTTAAGTCTGCTATGTCTACCATTCCATCATAGCGGCATATGCATCCCTCAAAAACGAGGGATGGAAGGTTGGAGGGATGTTTTGGAGGGATGCTCCAAATTTCCCAAATTTCAAATTCAAAAAGCTCGCATTTCTCTAATGCTTTTCAAATTGGGTGCTTGATTCGGCCCGAGGGATTTTAAGTCTCGGGTGTCTACCTATTCCACCACAGCGGCACAATTCCCCCGTTATGGGGGATATGAAAGTATAAGGCTAATGCCAATACCTCGATATAACGTATGGTAGCATATTTTCCGCCAACCGTCAAGTGTTACAGCTGATCGAGATTCAGCGTGAAGGCTTGCAGGCAGTTGTCAAGGAACCATTCCAGCTCCGGCCGGTTCATGGCTCTCAAGGCGTCCAGGGTCTGCTGCGACGCGGAGTCGAATTCCGTGTTGCCCGCCTTCTGCTCCTCCAGACACTTGATGTGGGCGGACAGCTTGTCCGCGGCTTTGACGAAGGGTTCCAGCTCCGCGTCGTCTTCCAGGACATAGTGGGTGTAGCTGGAGCGCAGCTCGGCCGGGAGCATGTCCAGCAGGCGATTGCCCGCAATGCGCTCCACCTCCTTGTAGGCGGTCTTGATATCCGGATTGTAGTATTTGATGGGCGTGGGCAGGTCGCCGGTGAGAATCTCCGAAGCGTCGTGGTACAGCGCCGCCACGGCGCAGCGGTCGGGGTCGGGGGCGGGAAGGTTCAGAATGTCCCGGCGGATCAGCGCCAGGGCGTGAGCCAGCACTGCGGTCATGTGGCTGTGTTCAGAAATGTTTTCGGAAAAGGTGTTGCGCATCAGACCCCAGCGGGTTATATAGCGCATACGGCCCATGAGAGCGTAAAATTCATTTGCCATGGATGATCTCCTCTATGTCCGCGACCAACTGCGCGGGGGATTCGCAGAAATGCTTCGCGCCGACTGCCTCCATGCAGGCTCTGTCCCGGAAGCCCCAGAGAACGCTGAGGCAGGGGACACCGGCGTTGTTCGCCGTCAGAACGTCCACGTCGCTGTCGCCAACGTAGATGCAGGTCTCAGCGCCGATGGACGCCATGGCCTTGTACACCATGTCCGCGGCGGGCTTGCGGGGGCAGTCGGGGCTTTCCCCACGGGCGTAAATGCCGGGGAAAATGTCGGCGCAGAGGGTTTTTACCGCCGCGTCCGGCTTGTTGGAAACAATCGCGAGGGGGTAGCGCTCCCGGAGCGCGGCCAGCGCTTCCGGAATGCCCGCGTAGGGCTTGGTCTTGATCTGGCAGTGGGCGCTGTAATAGGACTGGAACGCGGCCAGCACCGGGGCGGGGTCTGCGCCCTCCGGGACGGCCTGAGCGATGAGCCGGGCAGCGCCGTTGCCGACAAACTGACGGACTTCCTCCACAGTGCGCGGAGAATAGCCGAAGGACGCAAGAACGTGGTTGACGCTGTCGGCAAGGTCTGCCAGCGTGTCCAGAAGGGTTCCGTCCAAATCAAATAAGATACCTGTTTTCATCATAATCCTCTGTTTTTCAGTACCCGGATGTCGTTTCCCACGAAGGTCAGCCGCTGAAAATCGCCGTGGAGCCGGGACGCGATCTGGGGGGAATAGCGGCGGCTCAGCTCGTCTACATTCAGGTTGGTGGAGATGACCATGGGCTTGACGGCCATCATTCTGTCGTTGAGCAGGCTGTACAGCGCGGCCGTGACGAATTGTCCGGGCATCTCCGTTCCGAGATCGTCCAGAATCAGAAGATCGCAGTTCGTCAGCTTGGCTGCTTCCCGGCGGGTGTCCTCGCTGGGGGCGAATTTGGCCTGCTCCAGCTTGGAGAACAGGTGGTTGGAGGTTTCATAGACCACGCTGTAGCCCCGGTCGGTTACCGTTCGGGCGATGCACGCCGACAGGAAGGTCTTTCCAAGACCCGTTCCGCCGATAAATAGGAGATTTCCCGCATTGGGCGTGAAGGTCGCGGCATACCGGCGGCAAATGTTCAGCGTCCGCTCCATAATGGTGCGGGGGCTGGCGCCGTATTTGGGGTCAACGGCGTCGGGATAATAGTCCAGGCGGAATTGGCTGAAGGTTTCCCGGCTGCTGGACAGCACGGAAATTTCCTTTTTCTGCTCCTGACGGCACAGCTCGCTTAAGCATTCGCACATGGTGGTACCCACATAGCCGCTGCCGCCGCATTTGTCACAGATGGGGCTTTCGTCCAAGAAGCCCTCCTCAAAGTTCGCCGCGGCCAGCGCCGCCCGTTCCTGTTGTAAGCTGAGGTTTTCCCGCCGCGCCTGTTCCAGAAGCGCCTGACCGTCGGAACCCTGCAAAAAGGCCGCCTGGGCGGCCTGCGCCATGGTGCGGCGCAGAAGCATGTCGATCTCCCGGATGCGGGGGACTTTGGCGTAGGCTTCTGCCAGATGCTGCCTGTTTTCCGACTCCCGGTCTTCCTTCGCCTGGGCAAGACGCGCCCGGGCGCGCTGAACCACTTCCGCACTGTATCCCACGAATCATCCCTCCTGCAATACTTTCTGAATGGCTTCCAGCTCCGCCTCGCCCAGCTGGCCGGAGGCGCCCTTCGGGACGCTCGTCTTCCGGTCGCCGGTGCGGACGTCCTCGGCGCTGTGGAAGCCCTGCTGCTGCCAGCGCTGCAAAATTTTATTCATGTACGCCCAGTTCAGTCCGCCGGTGTTCAGGCAGGTGCGCTCGTAGGCCATGGAGATCAGCTCGTCGTCCATGCCCATGTCCAGCCAGCTTTGGGCATAGCGCTCCTCGGCGGCGGTGAGACTGCGCCCCCGGATCTGGATCAGGTTCATCAGCCGGGACAGCCGGGAATTGCGCACGTTCTGCGCCTGGATAAAGGCGGCGGCTTCCTCCACGGTGTCGATGCCCCGTTCCGCCCAGTTGTAGGCTTCCTTCTCGATGGTGCGCAGAGACGGATTGCGCAGACTCCCTCTTTGACGGGCGCGTTCCTTGCAGTAGCACACCAGAAGGGAGATCACGTCCGCGGTCAGCCCTAAGTAGCGCACAAAGCCCAGAAGAATTTTCAGCTCTTCCGTGTTCAGGCTCCGCCCCAGCAGACGCTGCACCTCGCCGTAAAGGCTGCGGAAGGTGTTGTCCGAATCCATGGCGTCCAGCACGTCCTTTTCGCAGTAGCTGGGACGTTCGCCGGGGGCAATGTGGCTGGGGCGGTCCTCCGGCCACAGACCCAGCTGCCGCAGGGTTGCGGCGGCGCAGCCGTAGCGCGGGGCGCTGAAATGCAGGTCGGCTTCCGCGCCCTCGGGGCGGTTGCCGCCGTTTATGTACAGGTACAGCAGCGCTGCATCCGGGTTCGCGGCGGAGAGCAGCCTGCGGATGTCGCTCTGGGAAATTTTGACAGGTTCGGTTATCATTTCGGTGCCTCGCAGAAAAAGTCGTTTTCCGTCATTATACCACACCTTCCCAACAGGGACAACGGCGGGGCAGCAGAGAATTTCGCAGAAAAACGAAGATTTTTTTTGGCAGGACACAGGATGTTGTGGGCAGGGGAGAGGGCAAGTACAAAAACCGGAGTCAGGGCACCAATCGCGTGCGCAGCTGTACTCCGGTTTTCGTTTATTCGCAAAAAATCTGTGGCAGAATGTACGCAGGTGAGACGTTCCCTTCTCCCTGCGCAGGAATCGCTGAACACAAATCTTTTTCGCCCCCTCGCTTCCGATTAAAATAAGTATTTTAATCAGAAAAGGGTATCAAAGAGAAAATACATTCTGTCTGATGCCGCGAGAAAGCAGAAGAAGCTTGTTTTCAGAGTTTCCTTATTCGCGTCATACCGCTGCGCGTTCGGCGACACACTTGACAGGAAAGGAAATGGGCGAAAGCAACCGTCGTCACGATTGGTTCCCGTTTCTTTGCTGTCCGCAGGTAGCTTAACCGGAACAAGCCTGATTATTCGGAGGTGCCTATGGAAAAATTTGTTACATTGCTCATTCCCGCCCTTGTCGCGCTGGTGCTGGTGCGGCTGCTGCTGATGCCCATGAAGCTGGTCTTCAAAATCGGCATACACTCCGGGTGCGGCTTTCTGTGCCTGTGGCTGCTGAATTCCGTGGCGGCGTTCACGGGGGCGTATTTTCCCATCAACGCCGTGACGGTGCTGGTGGCGGGATTTCTGGGATTGCCCGGAATCGGCGTTATGGCGCTGCTGGAAGTGCTGTCAATGTAGATTTGGCGCAGTACCGCCCTCCCCGAACGGGGAGGGCGGCGCGTTTTATTTGTCCAGATGTACGTTCAGATGGGGATAGGTCATGGCGATGCCCTGCTCGTCGAAGACGTCCTTGACCCGCTGGGTCAGGGCGAAATACACGTCCCAGTAGTCCTCGGTCTTCGCCCAGACGCGGAGGGTGTAGGCAATGGCGCTGTCACCGTAGCTGCTCACGCAGGCGCTGGGGGCGGGGGTCAGAAGCACATTGTCCATGGTTCCCGCCTGCACCAGCGCGTCGATGACCTTCTGGGTGGGGGCGTCGTAGGAGGCGGAGACGGGAATGTCCACCCGGCGGGTATCGGCGGCGGAGTAGTTGACGATCTGCGCCGCGACCACCGCGCTGTTGGGAATGGAGATGAGCTTATTGTCAAAGGTGGCCAGGCGTGTGTAGGTCATGTTGATCTCCTGCACCGTGCCGGACTGCCCGGCGATTTCCACATAGTCGCCGGAGTGGAAGGGGTGGGTGGAAAGAATGGTGAAGCCGCCGATGACGTTGGTGAGCATATTTTGCAGGGACAGGGAAACGGCCAGGGTCAGGACGCTTGCCAAAGCGACGATGCCGGTGACGTCAATGTCAAGGCTGGACGCCACGCTCAGACCCAGCAGAATATACATGGCCACTTTTGCAAGGGACAGAATCAGGCTGTGGGCGGCCTTTTCCAGATGGGATTTTTCCAGTCCCCCCTGAAGCAGCTTCGTGACGACGCGAATGATCAGAAGGCCAATGACCAGCACGAGAACGGCGTGGAGCACCTTATCCAGCGCGCCGGTTCCCAGAGTGGTAAAAAAATCTTTCAGCATGGAAAACAACTCCTTCGGTGTAACAATTGAATGATGTAATTATAAAACGGGAACGGGGAAATAGCAAGAAAAAATGTGGCGCGGAAGTTGGCAAAAGGCGCTTTTTCAAATGTTAATGGCATTTTAAGAAATAGACCTCTTTCATCTTAAAGAAGCCGGTGATATAATAAGAAAAAAAGATGACGAGAGGAAGGAAAACCACATGTACAACGTTCTGATTTGCGATGACCAGCCGGATATCGTCAACGCGCTGAAAATATACCTGACCCCCGAGGGGTACAATCTGTTTGAGGCCTTTACCGGCACCCAGGCGGTGGAGATCGCGAAAAACAACGACATTCACCTCATTCTGCTGGACGTGATGATGCCCGTGATGGACGGTATCACGGCGACCTCCAAGATCCGGGAATTTTCCAACGCGCCCATCATTCTGCTCACCGCCAAGTCCGAGACGGAGGACAAGGTGCTGGGGCTGAACGTGGGGGCGGACGACTATATCACCAAGCCCTTTGTGCCGGTGGAGGTGCTGGCGCGGGTGCGGTCCCAGCTGCGCCGGTATGCCCAGCTGGGCAGCCGCCCGGAGGAGGGCAGCGGCAGCATCACCATCGGCGGCATCGTTCTGGACGACCGCACCAAAACCGTCACCGTGGAGGGGGAACCTGTGTCCCTCACGCCCACGGAGTATGCCATTCTGCACCTGCTGATGGCAAACCCCGGAAAGGTGTTCTCCACCAAGGTGCTGTATGAATCCGTCTGGCAGGAGGCGGCGCTGGGCAGCGAGGGCGCCGTGGCAGTGCATATCCGCCATCTGCGGGAGAAAATCGAGATCAACCCCTCTGAGCCGCGGTATCTGAAAGTCGTGTGGGGACAGGGCTATAAAATGGAAGGAGGAAAATAATTTGAAATACAATATTGTATTCAAATTCCTCGCCGTTGCCCTGTGCGCCCTGATGCTTTTGGGAGCCGCCGGCAGCGCCGTCGCCACCATTGGCATGACGGAAGCGGGACTGTACGACATCTCCGTGGAGGAGCTGCGGGACAGATATATCCGTTCGGACGGCGAATCCATGGCTGGCCGCATTGCCGTGGACTACGCCGAAGCGAATCTGGGCGGCGTGCCGGAGGCAATCGCGGGGCCGACCGTGTACGATCTGGGGCCGTCGGGAAAGCCCGGCTGGCTTTACGGCGTGTTCAACCCGGCGCTGGCGGGCTACGTGCTGAAGGACGCGGAAGGGAACGTGCTGGAATCCGGCGGCGCGGAAAATCTGTCGGACGCCGAATTTTATTCCTTCCCCGTCAGCGGCTCGTATAAATACGTCCTGTCCGTCACGGAAAAGTCGGAGGCAACGCCTCAGGCGGACGCGAGCACCTATAACGCCATCCCGGAGGGGGGCGCGACGGTATTCAGCGTGAGCATTGACGCGGAAGACTCCAGTGAAAGCGTGGACAGCGTCGAACCGATTGGCTATATCACCGACATTGGCTATGGCATAATCCGCTTTGAAGCCAATGAACAGGGCGCGATAGACTTGCCTGATTCTCCCACTACCTGCGTGACTTTCCGGGACGGGAATGGCGATATTCTGTATCAGACCTACAATGATGTGAGTCTGACGAAGCTTAAAACCGGCGGCTTCCTGCTGCGCGACACGACCGGTGAACCGAGCCGGAGCGAAGTCCTGTTGGACGACGTTCCCACTGAGGGCGCAGATATATATAAGGTAACATTCTCCACGGAATCGGAGCTGGCAGGCGAGGGGGGACTTACCCTCAGCGGCAGCAGTCCGGTGGGCGTGCTGAAGCGCAATGACGCGGGCGTCCTGTATTTTCAGTTGGATAACGCATTCTACCGGGATAATATGCCGGAGGACGCCATCGTCACCGCCGTGGAATTCCGGGACAAGGACGATGCTGTTGTTTATAAGGCGGCAAACCCCGCAGGCGTGGGGGAATTCGACTGGAATGCCGACGGCAAGGCCGTCGTGTTCTGGGCAACGCCCAGCCTGACGCAGAAGGTGGTGCCGGAAGCCGAGACCCTCCCGGAAACCAGAGCTGAGACGGTACCGGAAACCACCGACGAAACCACCGTTACCATGGCGACCCCCGAAATTACCGCCGAGACCGTCCCGGACACGACGGAGGAGACCCTCCCCGTCGAGACGCTGTCCGCGAACCCCACCAAGCCGGCGGTAACCGGCACGGCAGACCCGGACGTGATCTTTGTGGACGGCGAAGCTTACACCATGGAATATTGGGACGACGACGCCCAGAAGTCCATGGTGGTGGAGTTCCGCAACGCCCGGCTGCCCGCCTATACCGTGGAGCTGACCCTGGCGCCCGGCGCGTACCGCTTTGACAGCGGCTACGCTCTGCTTACCCAGGTGTGGAGCTACCGCGACAGCCTGCTCTTCATTATGGGCGCGTGCCTGCTGCTGTTTGCGGTTCTGGCCGTGTATCTTTGCTGCGCGGCGGGCAGAAAGCCCGGCAGGGAGGAAGTCCACGCCGCGGGCTTCAACTGCATTCCTCTGGACATTTACCTTGCCGGTGGCGGGCTGATCGTCTTCGGCCTTTTCATGGCGATTGTGCGGTTCGCCGAAGCCGCCGACCTGTTCAGCCAGAGCATTCAAACGGTCTGCGCCGGAGTGCTGATGGCGGGCTACGTCATGAGCCTGATTTTCGTGGGCTTCTGCTTTGCCTGCGCCGCCCAGTTCAAGACCCCCGGCGGCTACTGGTGGCGCAACAGCGTCTGCTGGCGCTGCATGAACCTGCTGGTGAAGTGCGTCAAGGGCTTCTTCTCCGGCTGCGGCTGGCTGCTGCGGAAACTGCCCAAGGCGGCGGCTGTATTCTGGGACTTCCTGCTGATGCTTCTTACACCCCTGAGATGGCTGTGGAAGCAGATAAAGAAGACCTGCGCAAAAATCGGAAAGTCCATCAACCGGGTGTATTCCATGATGCCGCTGACCTGGCAGTGGCTGCTGACAGGCTTCATTATGGTGATGCTCCTGTTCGCCGCCCTTGCGGGCAGATCGAATCTGATGGTGGTGCTGAGCCTGTGCGCCTGCGTGGCCGTGGTGCTGTACGGGGCGTACTGCTTCGGCATCCTGCTGGAAAGCGCCAAGCGCATGGGCAAGGGCGACCTGGACACCAAGGTAGACGACAAATATCTCATCGGCGCGTTCAGGAGCTTTGCCGGTGACCTGAATGACCTGGCCGGCGTTGCCGTAGTGGCGGCGCAGAAGCAATTAAAATCGGAGCGTATGAAAACAGAACTGATTACCAATGTTTCCCACGATATCAAAACGCCTTTGACCTCCATCATCAATTATGTGGACTTACTGCAAAAGCCCCACACGCCGGAGGAGGAGAAGACCTATCTGGAAGTCCTCAACCGGCAGTCCCAGCGCTTAAAAAAGCTGATCGAGGATCTGATGGAAATGAGCAAGGCCAGCACGGGGAATCTGACGGCGGACATTACCAAGCTGGACGCGGTGGAATCCGTGAACCAGGCGCTGGGAGAATTTGCCGACAAGCTGGAAAAGGCTCAGCTGACCCCCGTATTCCGCCATCCGGAGGAGTCCGTCGCCATGATGGCGGACGGAAGACTTGCCTGGCGGGTGCTGAGCAACCTCCTGAGCAATACCGTAAAATATGCCCTGCCCGGCACGCGGGTGTATATCGACGTGATGGCGGTGGAGGGAAAAGTCATCATTTCCCTGAAAAATATCTCCCGGGACGAGCTGAATGTGGACGCCGACGAGCTGATGGAGCGCTTTGTCCGGGGCGACGACTCCCGGAACACCGAGGGCAGCGGCCTGGGGCTGAACATTGCCAAGACCCTGATGGAGCTGCAAAAGGGGCAGCTGCAATTGCTGGTTGACGGCGACCTGTTCAAGGTAACGCTGATCTTCCCCGGCGCATAAAGGCGTACAGGAACCAGCCGAGGGCGGCGCGGGAAATCCCGCGCCGCCCCGTTTGTAGAAAGAAAGTGCGTCGAAATACCGGGATATTCCGGCGCGGAGAAAAAAGTGTTCACAATTTCGTCGCTTTTTATTTTCATTTCCGTTATTGCCTGTTCAAAACCGAACGGTATCTTAATAACAGAAAGGTTGCGGAAGCCGTGAGCCGCTCCCTTTCAACTCCGTAGATCCTCTTTTCTACCTCTCTTCTTTCCAAACCCTTTCGCGGAAACCCCGGTGCCAAACGCGGCACCGGGGTTTTCCACCCCCCCTGAGCGGCAGAGGCTGCTTCGGGAGGCCACAGACGGTTGCAACAAAATTGTAACCTTTGAAAGAAAATAGAAATCGAAATTAGAGATTCTCATTTTTTACAGCCGGTAAAAAACGAATTTTATGGTAAAATTTGGAGTAAATTTCTTAAGATAAGGGCAAATGTTTAAGAATGTTATAAAGTGTAAAGAATTCTGTTACATTTTGTAATTTTCCTATTGACATCCGGGAGCGGATGTGATATCATGCAGACATGAAAGAGATGCCGGGTGCGGAAGCGGCGGAAAGCCTCCCCGATTGGCGACACCAAGGATTCCAGCGCCGGCAGCATTTCTAAAACAACCAATTTTCTAGGAGGTTAGAAACTATGAAAAACACAATGAAGAAGCTGCTTAGCCTCGTATTGGTGGCTATGCTGCTGGTCTGCGCGGTTCCTTTCCAGGCGGCCGCTGCGGAAGCTGATGCCAAGACCGTAAAAGTGAATGTGTACGTTGACGATGTGCTTACCGCTGATAAGACGATCACCGTCAAGCCCGGTGAGAGCATTACCTTGAACGAGGAGCTGGCAAAGTCTCTGGTCAAGTCCGACAAGGCGTTCGTCAAGTGGACCGGTGCTTCCGGCAACGAAGCCAATGGTCAGGTCATTCCCTACGAGAAGATTCCCGCTGACTACTCCGTTAACCTGTACGTCAAGAAGATTGTTGAGGACACCCGCGTTGACGCGAAGGTTCCTGTTAAGATCTATGTTGACGGTTCTTACGTAAGAGACGGCGAGATCACCGTTCCCGTGGACGGCGCTGTGACGCTGACCAAGGAGCTGGGTCTGAAGCTGGTCAAGGAAGACAAGGAATTCGTCAAGTGGACTGGTGCCTCCGACAACGATGCTACCAACGTCACCATCAACTATGCCGGTATCACCGACGGCTACTCCCTGAAGCTGTATGTCAACACTAAGAAGGTTGAAGAGCCTGCCAAGTATATCACTCTTAAGATTATTGACGACAAGGGCAACGCGATTGCCAGAGAGTTCCAGGTCGAGCCTGTGAACGGTAAGTCCTCCGTTATCAGCGACATCCTCAGCTACCGCTGGATGGGCAACTGGAAGGATTCCTATGAGTTCGTTACCGCCAAGAGCAATGAAAAGGGCAGCAATCTGTCCCTGTCCACCACAATCAATGCCGGCGACTCCCTGACCGTCACCCTGAAGGCCAAGAGCGGCAGCACCCCCGAGGGCGACACTGTCAGAGTGACCTTCTACGCCCCCGATGGCAATGGGTTTAAGTCCGTTTCCACCTACAACGTGACCAGCGGCAGCAGCATTGACAGCAAGAAGGTTTCCGACGCTCAGAGCAAGGCCGATAACAAGACCGGCTACACCTTCAAGGGCTGGAAGATTGACAACAAGGGTGACCTCTACACCAGCGCTCAGGTTGCCAAGCTCGTCATCAAGGGCAACGTAGACTTCTACGCTTACCTCGAGAAGGACACCACCACTACCAACAACAAGTTCCCCTACAAGGTCTACCTGCACATCTTCAAGGACAACAAGGTCGACGATCCCGCCAAGACCATCAATATCACCGAGGGCATTGCTCTGGACGGCAAGGTCACGCTGGATGAGGTCAAGACCGTTGTGAAGAACTACTACACTGCCAAGACCAGCGACGGCATCAAGTATGACGGCATGTATCTGGCCACGGGCAACTGGGTCGGCAACTTCGTCAACGACACCCAGAAGTACACCACCATTGAGGACACCAACGAGATGCGCAAGGAGAGCGAGGTGCACATCAATGTGATGATCACCAACGCCAACGCCAAGAGCACCACCAACGAGAAGGCCGATAAGACCAACCCCAAGACCGGTGATATGATCTTCATTCCCGTGATCTTCATGGTCGTCTCCGGCGCCGCCATTGCCGGTGTGTACTTCTACAACAAGAAGCGCAACGCCCGGTAATCGAGAATACGCTAAGCTAAAAAAATCCCGGCAGCTTCGGCTGTCGGGATTTTTTTGCGGCACATGACAGCCGGGGCGGGGGATTTGCTGTGAAGTTTTTGCAGAAAAAGGATTCCCATTTTCACCGTCATGTGTTATAATCATAATATCCCCTAAATTTGGAAAGCAGGAGGAATGCAATATGGACAACTATAACGGCAATACCTACGCGCGGCAGGACACGGATATGTCTGTCGGCGCCTGGATCGGCACCCTGATCCTCTCGGCAATTCCCATCGTTGGTTTCATCTGCCTGATCGTTTGGGCGGTGAGCAGCTCTCCGGAGAAGCGTTCCCGGAAAAATTGGGCGATCGCTCAGTTTATCATGACGCTGATCGGTGTGGTTGTTGCAATTCTGGTGTATGCCATGTACGGCGCTTCCCTGGCGTATCTGCTGAGTTAATACTATTTCTTAATAAAATGATTTCATCATTTTATTCTGCCGTTTCACGGCAGACCGCCTGGGCGGCGGCAAGAAATGTATTGACTTCGTTTTTAAGCGGCAGTGGCCGCTGGCCGCAATCCTGCGGCCTAATAAAACGCTTAAAAGCGTTTTATTAAAAACTCGTATAAGACAAATCCCCCAACCCGGATTTTCCCGGGTTGGGGGACATCTTTTTTGATTTCAGCACTGACGCATCAGGCGGATGTAGAATTCTACGGCCTTGGCGGCGGTTTCCAGACGGATGCGCTCGTTGTTGCCGTGGATGGTGGAACGCTCTTCGGCGGTCAAGTCCATGGCGGAGAAGCGGTAGACGTGGTTGCTCAAATCCCGGTAATGCCGGGAGTCGGAGCATTGCACCATCAGGTATGGGGAAACGATGCAGCCCGGCCAGGTGTTGGCCACGGCGGCGGCGACCTTTTCCCAGGCGTCACAGCCGGTTTCGGAAACGGGGCTGGGCTCAAAGGATTCCAGGGACGTGATCTCCACGGCGGGGTCGTTGACGGCCTTTTCCAGATACGCCAGGGCGGAAGCGACGCTGTCGGCGGGGTTCAGACGGATGTTGGATACCATTTTCGCTTCGGGAGGAATCACGTTCCGGGCGGAGCTGCCCTCCATCTGGGTAAAGGCCACGGTGGTGCGCACCAGCGCGTTTATTTCGCCGCCGCTCTTTTTGCCGAGCAGGTCTATGATCCAGCCGAAGCACCACATGTTGGCGAAGATCACCCGGTACAGGGGCGTTGAATACCGACCCAGAGTGTCGAACATCTGGGCGGCGGGGCCGTCGATGTGGGCTTTGAAGGGATGATCCTCCACCCGCTTGCAGGCCGCTGCCAGCACGCCCACCGGGGTGTGAGGCTTGGGGGCGGAGGCGTGACCGCCGGCGGAGAGGGTGCGGTACTGGGCGTTCAGCATCCCCTTTTCCGCAATGCCAATCAGGCCGCAGGGCTGCTTCACGCCGGGGAACACGTTCTCCACAACGGCGCCGCCCTCGTCCACCACAATGGCGGGGTGAATGCCATGCTCGGTAAAATACGCCACAATGTTGGGCGCGCCCTGACCGTTGATCTCCTCGCCGCCAGAGAAGGCAAAGTAAATGTCCTTTTCCGGCCGGAAGCCCTGGCCGATGAGAGAATTGGCGGCGGAAAGAATGCCGTTGAAGGTGACCTTCGTGTCCAGGGTGCCGCGTCCCCAGAGGATGCCGTCCTCAATGATTCCGGCGAAGGGGGGCTTGTCCCACTTTTCCTCGTTGACGGGCACCACGTCATAGTGCGCCATCAGCACGGAAGGCTTCGCACTGCTCTTGCCCTTCCAGAGGTACAGCATTCCCCGCCGGCCCAGAATTTCCCGGGGGCAGGTCTTTGTCACCGCCGGATAGGCTTCGGCCAGCAGTTTCTGAAAATCAGCAAACGTCTGCGGGTCTTCCAGCTTTTCATCCGGGTAGCTGACTGTTTTCAGCCGAATCATATCCTGAAAGCGTTCCAACGCCCGCTTTTCATCTACCGGGAAATTCTCCGCTTCCGTCTTTTCCATGGGATAGGGCTTAAATTGCAGGGCCCGAACCACGATCACTGCCAGCCAGATCACCAGCAGCCCCAGAAGAATCCATAAAATCATCATTGTTTTCCACTCTCCTTTTCCGTTCCGATCATGCCTTTCCGATACAGAAGCCGCGCCGCGCCGATGGCGATCAGCGCGCCCACGGACACCAGTACGCTGACGCTGCTGCTCAGGCTGGGCACCAGCAGGAACAGCACCACCATGAACAGCATGGGAGCCGCCGCGATCTTCGGGTTCTTGGATACGAACACCACGCCCAGCGCGCCGAACAAGGACGGCAAAATGTTGTCAAAGGCGGGCTTCAGCACCGGGGATTCCAGCACCGGCTCCAGCAGCCGCAGACCGAACACGCCGATGGCGATCACCACCACCGTCACAATAGAGCTGGACGCAATGGCGATGGTAGAGATCACCTCGCCCTCCTCCGTCCCGGCCTTGACCTTGGCCGCCTGCATGGCGTTCAGAGCGCAGGGCACCTTCAGATTGGTCAGGTTGCCCGTCACGAAGCCCAGATAGGTTCCGCCGGTGCCCAGCATGGGCACGTAGGTCAGCACCTCGATAATGCCCACCAGCCAGTACATGGGCGCTACGCCCAGCAGGGCCTTCAGCACCGCCGTCAG
>ERZ839767.4442-NODE-4442-length-14205-cov-4.617951_pt1 | contig 14205 bp, 10 predicted proteins | sample MGYA00519879_ERZ839767 | MGnify/ENA primary metagenome ERZ839767 (study PRJEB31850, sample SAMEA3708852) | human gut metagenome | biome: human gut; feature: human-associated habitat; material: faeces | place: China | collected 2014 ...
AAACAAAGCGGGTAAACGCAGGCGTGGGGTTACCGGCGATGAGACCGGCGGCGACCTCGTCGTTCAGGCCGAGGTTCAGGATGGTGTCCATCATGCCGGGCATGGAGGCGCGGGCGCCGGAACGGACGGAGACGAGCAGCGGGTTCTTGGCGTCGCCGAACTTCTTGCCGTTGATCTTCTCGATGCGGGCGAGAGCCTCGTAGACCTGCGCCTTGATCTCGTCGTTGATGTTGCGGTCGTCCTCATAGTACTTCGTGCAGGCTTCCGTGGAGATGGTGAAGCCCTGCGGGACAGGCATGCCGAGATTCGTCATCTCTGCCAGGTTTGCGCCCTTGCCGCCGAGCAGCTCACGCATGGAGCCGTTGCCCTCGGAGAACAGGTAAACATATTTGTGCATACTGTTGATAAACCCCTTTCGTGTCTTGGAAACGGTCACTCGCAGCCGTTTCGAATCGTTTTTCTAGTTCTATTCATTCGGATACTGAAACAATATAACACAATTCGCAGGGTTTTTCAATGAATTTCAAAAGAAAAAACCGAAAAAGGCCAATGTAAATATTTTCAGTCAGAAAAACGGCGCAAAACCGTCATTTTGCCCGAAAAAACCCGCTGCGCTCCTCCCAAAACGCAGCGGGTTTGGAATTGGTTTTTCAGGAACGGGACATGGGGCAAGCTGAAAATGGAGAGTGGAAAGCTGCGCGAGGCCGCCGACCATGTGTTGTAGTTGCGGGGGAGCGGACAGCCGTACCCGGCACTGCACCGGCGAAATGAACGGACCATCGTTGAAATGGCAAATGCCCCCGAATTGTCATTGCGAGGAGCGAAGCGACGTGGCAATCTCGGGAAGGCACTCGCAGTCCGTACAGGCTGCCGTGAAAACGTACAGACCGATTGCGTCTGTAGCGGCGCTCACTGAGCGCCTTGTACAGGGATATTCAACCGCACAAGGGCACTGGTGCACCGCACGCCACCCTGACGTGTCATTGCGAGGAGCGAAGCGACGTGGCAATCTCGCAGTACCCGGCTGAATCGGAGGAAAGCTATCGGCGAAATCGCAACTGCCTCCCCGAGATTGCACCCCAAGGGCACTGGTGCACCGCGCGCCACCCTGACGTGTCATTGCGAGGAGCGAAGCGACGTGGCAATCTCGCAGGACCGGGGTGGATAACAGGGCAACTTCGGCGAATTCGGAAGTTGGTGCGTGAGATTGCCACGGGCGCGAAGCGCCCTCGCAATGACAATTCGGGAGTGCATCCCATTTTAACGTCGGTCTGTACCAGTCGCTAGTACCGTGCCGGGAGCGGCATGCCGCTCCCCTACAACGCGCGGGCGGCGGCCATATAAAAAACAGGCGCAGGGGAGCACGTCCCTGCGCCATTACTTTTCTGTTTTATTGCTTCTGCAGCTCCTGCATGGCCTTCCGCAGGACGGGCAGGGCTTCTGCCGGATCGGTCACGGCCGCGGCGGCCTGCTCCATCGGGCAGGGGGCGGTCCCGGCGCGGTTCAGAATTTCCGGTACGAGCGTGCCATACTCCGTGCGGACTCCGGCATCGGACAGAAGACGATGCGCCTCCTCGCTCATGACCTCGCCATACACGGCCTTCACGCCCGCGGCAAGCAGCAGCAGCGCGGCGGCACGGCCGATCAGGCGGTCGGCGGCAGCCATATCCTGCAGCGATTCGTTCGTATCCAGCAGCCGGATGAGCGGCGCGAGCCCGTGCTCGCGGCTGGTCAGCACACGGTCGCGGTCGCACAGCACGCAGGTGTAGCCATCCCGATGCAGCAGGGAAACGGCGCGTTCAAAGTCATTTTTTCTGGGATTCATCGTGGGTATCTCCTTTGTCCGAAATGAGCCTGCGCCGCAGCAGCAGCTGCGCGCACAGCCCGGTAAACAGCCCGGTCACAAGCCCGCACAGGAGCAGGACCGGCAGCCAGATCAGCAGGCCCGGCGTCCGCGTCACGGCGAGCGCCACAGCCATCTGGCCCAGATTGTGCAGAAGTCCTCCGGCCGCGCCTGCGGCCCAAACCTGCTTCGCCGTCAGAATGCGGCACAGCAGCGCCATTCCGGCAAAGCTCAGAAGGCCGCCGCCCAGCGAATACAGCAGCGCCATGACCTGCCCGGAGGCCAGATTGCCGAGCAGGATGCGGATGACGACGATGGCAAGCGCGTCCTTCCAGCCGAAGGAAAACAGCGCGAAGAGCGTGATGATGTTGCTCAGGCCGAGCTTCATGCCCGGCACGGGGAAGGGAATGGGGATCTGCGCTTCGAGCACGAAGATCGCCAGCGCAATGGCGGTCAGCAGCGCGCAGCGCGTCAGCCGTTTCACCCGCATGGCCGTCCCTCCCTTGCCAGACTTCTGCCGAACCTCTCTAGTCTACAGGAAAACGGCGAAAAAGTAAAGAATTATTTTTGCGGCCCGATAAATGCCGCCGCCATTGCAGGGGAGCGGTATGCCGCTCCCCTGCAACGCTCTATCGATTCCCTGCTGATGCATACCAAAAGCGGGCGGCATGAGCCGCCCGCTTCGGACTGTCAAAAAACCTGCCCAGCCGAAGGTTTCGGAGGGAAGAAAAGCCTCGCAGAGTTTGCGCTCGCAAGCGCAAAGAAAGTAAAAATCATTTTCTCCGGCGGCGTGTACGTCGGAGAAAATACCGCTCGGCTCGCAAACGTGCGAAGGGTGCGCCCTTCGTGCGCTGCAGCGAGCCGCAGCCCTTTCAAACGAGAGCCCAGTGAAACGGGTCTCGTTTGAGAGCTTGTCAAAAATCTTTTTTGACAAGCTCAGGCGGGCGGCATGCGCCGCCCGCCTGGGGATGGTCTGGATCAGACCTTTGCCTTGCTGTTTTCCACGGGGAAGAGGTTCTCTTCCGTCTTCGGATCGAACAGGTGCATAAGCTCCGGATCGAACGTGAAGTGCGCCGTGCCGCCTGCGCGGACATCGTCGAGGCTGAGGCCGGCCGTCGGGATGACGGCGATGACATCGTGGCCGGAGACGGTCATATGCAGGTGCATCTCGCTGCCCATCATCTCGGAGACGTCGATCGTTGCGGGGAAGCCCTCCTGATGCAGGGAGAGGTGCACGGGACGGACACCGACGGTGACGGTGCCTTCCGGCTGCTTGCGGGCGCGCAGGGCGGCCTGCTTGTCTTCCGGCAGGACGATGGACTTGCCGAGCAGCTCGACGACGTACTTGCCGTCCTTCACAGTCAGCTTGGCGTCCGGGAAGAAGTTCATCTGCGGCGTGCCGATGAAGCCCGCGACGAACAGGTTCTTCGGATGGTTGAAGACCTCCTGCGGGGTGCCGATCTGCTGGATGAAGCCGTCGCGCATGATGACGATGCGGTCACCGAGCGTCATGGCCTCCGTCTGGTCGTGGGTGACGTAGACGAATGTGGTGTTGATGCGGGAGCGGAGCTTGATGATCTCAGCGCGCATCTGGTTACGGAGCTTGGCGTCGAGGTTGGACAGCGGCTCGTCCATCAGCAGGACCTGCGGATTGCGGACGATAGCGCGGCCGATGGCGACGCGCTGGCGCTGGCCGCCGGACAGGGCCTTCGGCTTGCGGTCGAGGTATTCCGTGATGCCGAGAATTTCGGCGGCCTCGCGGACCTTCTTGTCGATCTCCTGCTTCGGGACCTTCTTCAGCTTCAGGGAGAAGGCCATGTTTTCATACACGGTCATGTGGGGGTACAGAGCATAGTTCTGGAAGACCATGGCGATGTCGCGGTCCTTCGGGGCCACGTCGTTCACCAGACGGTCGCCGATGTACAATTCGCCGTCCGTGATCTCTTCCAGACCGGCGATCATGCGGAGCGTCGTGGACTTGCCGCAGCCGGACGGGCCGACGAGAACGATGAACTCACGGTCCGCGATGTCCAGGCTGAATTCCTGAACGGCGACGACGCCTTCGTCCGTGATCTGAAGATTGGCCTTCGGCTCGTCAGAGGTGTGCTCCTTCTTCTTCTTTTTCTTCTTCGTGTCGGCGTTGGGGTAGATCTTTTTGATGTTTTTCAGCGTAACATTTGCCATGCTACCGGCTCTGATCCGGGAGCCTCCGCTTGCCCGGACCTCACATCGGCGCGCGAAGCGCGGATGCATTACGGCAGGTCTCCACACTGCCGCACCGCAAGCCTGCGGTGGGTGATTCCTCCTTATCCGGCGGTCCGCCGCTAACGGGGTGGAGTAGCGGCGCCTACCTTAATACCATAAATTGTAGCATATCCTGCCGCGCTCCGCAATGCATTGAACCGCCAAAAAGTGGACCTATAATTTGTGCACCATGACGAAAACGTTTAACATCCTGCAAAAAGTGCGGAAAAGATGGGAAATGGAGGAAACGGCGCTGATATGGCGATGGCTCCCGGCCTTTCCCTGCGGGAAGGCCTGCGCCGCGGCTCCTGCGGAGCCTCGCAATGACAAATCTGGGGGCCAGCTACATCCGGAGGGGCGCATTGGCAAGCTTGCAATCGCCTCCCTCCCGTGTCATTGCGAGGAGGGCGCAAGCCCGACGCGGCAATCTCAAGTAGGCACCTTCGACTTCGCCGGGGCTTTCCCGTGCTCCGGCCGGTACTGCGAGATTGCCGCGCCTTGCTCCGCAAGGCTCGCAATGACAAACTTGGGGGCCTTTCCCATTCGGAGGGGCGCAGCGCCGAGCTTGCGAGTGCCGCCCTCCCGTGTCATTCCGAGGAGCGAAGCGACGTGGGAATCTCATGCAGGCACCTGCGATTTCGCCGGAGCCCGGCTGTCCCCGCCCTTACGGCAGTATATCGCATAACAAAACCGGGGCACGTCTTGCGGCGTGTCCCGGTCCTATGCGCTTACTGCAGCGCGTACTTCTTTGTATAGGCGTGGTAGAGGTCGGTATAGTCCTTGCTGCCGCCCTCCTTGACCTCGGTGAGGTACTCGTGCGTGTCGAAGCTGCCCGCGCTCGTCTCGATAAGGGAGACGGCGATGTTCGAGCAGTGGTCGGACACGCGCTCGTAGTTCGTCAGCAGGTCGTTGAGCACGAAGCCGTTCTGGATCGTGCACTTGCCGCTCTGCAGGCGCTCGACGTGCGTCGACTTGGCGGCGGAGATCAGGCAGTCGATGACCTGCTCCAGCGGCTCAACGTGGCGCGCCATTTCGAGGTTGTGCTCGCGGAAGGCATCGATGGTCAGCTCCAGAATCTCCGTCAGTGCGTTTGTCAGGTTCTGCAGCTCCGCAGCGGCATCCTCGGAGAAGACGATGTGCTTGTCGTGGATCTCCTCAGCCGTCTTGCGCAGGTTGACGGCGTGGTCGCCCAGACGCTCGAAATCGCCGATGGTGTGCAGCATGTTCGAAACCTTCCGCGAGTCCGCGATGGACAGCGAGCGGCTTGAGAGCTTGACGAGGAAGGTACCGAGCTTGTCCTCGTAGAGGTCCAGCTCGTCCTCGTGCTTCAGAATTTCGTCTGCCACCTTCTGGTCGTAGCGCTGGCAGATGTTGATGGCGGAAAGAATGGTCGTGCGGGCAAGGGTTGCCATTTTGACCGTCATGTCACTGGCCTCGCCGACGGCGATGGACGGTGTGCCAAGCAGGCGCTCGTCGAGGAAGGCGTAGGTCTCCTCCTTCTTGGAGGGGCGGATGACAAAATTGGCGAAGCGCTCGAGCTGCTTCGTGAACGGGCACAGCAGCGCCGTGGTGAAGACATTGAAAATCGTGTGCACGGCTGAGATGCCGACGGCGTTGATCGGCGTGGCCACAAAGGCGAAATGGAAGATGGCGTGCAGCCCGTAGAACAGGCACAGGCACACCACCGTGCCGATGAGGTTGAACGTGATGTGCACGACGGCGACCTTGCGGGCGTTCTTGTTGACACCGATGGACGAGATGAGCGCCGTGACGCAGGTGCCGATGTTCTGGCCCATGATGATCGGGATGGCGACGCCATAGGAGATCTGGCCCGTGGCGGCCAGCGTCTGCAGAATGCCGACGGAGGCGGCGGAGGACTGGATCACGCCCGTGACGACCGCGCCGACGAGCACGCCGAGCAGCGGGTTCTCAAACGCCGTCAGGATGCTCGTAAAGGCCTTGGAATTCTCCAGACCGGAAACGGAGCTTCCCATGAGCGTCATGCCGTACATCAGAACGGCGAAGCCGACCATGATCTTGCCGATGTCGCGCTTGCGGGGCTTTTTGCACATCATGATGAGCACAACGCCGATAAACGCGATGATCGGGGAGAAATTCTCCGGCTTGAGCAGCTGGATCCAGCCCGTGCCGTTCACGCCGGACAACGACAGGATCCACGGCGTGAGCGTCGTGCCGATGTTTGAGCCCATGATGACGCCGATCGTCTGCCCGAGCTGCATGATGCCGGAGTTGACCAGGCCGACGAGCATGACCGTCATGGCGGACGAGGATTGGATGGCGATGGTGATGACCGCGCCGAGTGCCATGCCCGCGAAGCGGTTCTTCGTCATCGTCTTGAGGGAGCGCTCCAGCGAGCCGCCTGCCAGCTTACCCAGTCCGCCGGACATCACGTTCATGCCATAGAGGAAGAACGCAAGCCCGCCGAGCAGAGTGAAGACCTTCAGAAGCACTGTCATAGGGAAACTCTCTACTTTCTATCTGTATTCGGAAAGGTACGGCCCTACCGCACCAACTACACTATATCGCAGAAAACGGAGCACGTCAAGGCCCATTTTCCGGAATTCCGGATTCAGAGCTTCCTTAGAGCACAAAGCCGCCGTTCACCGGCAGGTTCTGCCCCGTGACAAACTCCGCCTCCGCAAGATAGACCATGGCCCGTGCCACGTCCTCCGGCGTGCCGTTTTTACCGAGCGGTGCCTCCTGTGCCAGCTCCGCAAGCACCTCCGGCGCGACGTTTGCGACCATGTCCGTCAGGATGACGCCGGGGGAAACGCAGTTGACGCGGATGCCGGACGGGCCGAGCTCCTGCGCCAGCGCCTTTGTCAGGGCGAGCACCGCGCCCTTCGTGGCGGAGTAGCACGCCTCGCACGATGCGCCGACCTGCCCCCACATGGAAGAGACGTTGAGGATGCAGCCGCTCTGCCTGCGCAGCATGGCGGGCAGGACGGCGTTCACGCAGTGATAGATGCCGCCGACGTTCACGGCAAACAGCCGGTCCCACTGTGCCTGCGTGATCTGAGAGATCAGGCCATAGTGGCAGATGCCCGCGTTGTTCACGAGCACGTCCGTCTCCGGCAGGTGCGAAACGGCGTCCAGCACGGCCTGCGCGTCGGCCACGTCGCAGCGGACGGCCTCTGCGCCTGTCTCGGCGGAGACAGCGGCTGCCGCCGCGTCGTTTTTTTCATAGAAAAAGCTCACGGCGTAGCCTGCGGCCGTAAAGGCGCGCACGGCAGCCGCGCCGATGCCCCGGCTGCCGCCGGTGATCAGGGCGTGACGCATGCGCTCGCCTCCTCTCCGTCCGGGATGCGGAACAGCCGCCGCGCGTTGGCCGCGGTCAGCGCGCCCGCTTCCTCCGGGGTCAGGCCGCGCAGGGCCGCGATCTTCGCCGCAACGAGCGGCACATAGCGGCTGTCGTTGCGGCGGCCGCGGTACGGCTCCGGGGCCATATACGGGCAGTCCGTCTCGATCAGGATGCGGTCAAGCGGCAGGGCCTGCACGGCCTCGACGGCGCGGCGGGCGTTTTTGAACGTCACGACGCCGGTAAAGCCGATGTACCACCCGCGCTCGACGAGCCACAGGGCCATTTCCGGCGAGCCGGAGAAGCAGTGGAACACGCCAAAGGCCTTCGGATGGGCGCGCAGGATGTCCATGGCGTCGCCGTGGGCCTCGCGCTCGTGCACGATGACGGGGAGGCCGAGCTCCTCGGCCAGCGAAAGCTGCTTTTCAAAGGCCACGCGCTGCTGCGCGCGGGGCACGTCCTCATAATGATAGTCCAGCCCGATCTCGCCGATGGCGCGCACGCGCGGCGAGGCGCACAGGGCGCGGTAGCGGGCAAGCAGGGCGCCGTCCACATGATCGGCGTCGTCCGGGTGGCTGCCGACGGCGGCATAGAGGAACGGATACTGCTCCGCCAGCCGCACAGACCGCTCCGAGGACGGCAGGTCGCAGCCCACGTTCATCACCATGGTCACGCCGTGGTTTTTGAGATCGTCCAAAATGGCCGCGCGGTCGCCGTCAAAGTGCGCGTCGTCCAGATGGGCGTGCGAATCAAAATACATGGGTCATTCCTCCTCCTGCGTCAGCGGGCGGCAGGTGAACAGCAGGATCTGCCGCGGCTCCTCCCGCAGCACGCGCAGGGCGGCGCGGGTGCGCGCGGGGTCAAAGTTCACGAGCGCGTCGTCGAGCACCATCGGCGCATCCGGCGGCAGCAGACGGCGGCACATGGCCAGCCGCAGCGCAAGATACATCTGATCCGCCGTGCCGCAGCTCATGGCGGCGGCGGGACGCATGACCTGCCCGTCCGCCTCGCGCACGGACAGATGCATGTCCGGCTCCAGCAGCACGCGGGGATACTTATTTTCTGTCAGCTCGGCGAGAATATGCCCCGCCTCGGCCGTGATCTGCGGCGAGAAGCGCGCGCGGAGCGTCTCGTCGGCGCGGCGCAGGGCCTCGGACGCCAGCTCCACGGCGGCGTTTGCCTCCTCGGCGTCGGCGATCCGGCGGCCGAGCTGCTCCAGCTCCGCCTCGATGCGCACGGCATCGCCCTGCGCGGAGATCTGCCCGCGCTTGTGTGCCAGCCGGGCGCGGAGCGAGGCCAGCGTCTCGTCGGCCTGCTCAAGGCGGCGGCCAATCTCGGCGGGATCATAGCGCAGCGCCTCCTCGTCCGGCGCAGCATCGGTGGGCGCGTCGCCGACGATGTCTGCCATTGCCCCGATCTGCCGGTGCAGGGACTCAAGCTCGCGGTTCGCGGCCGCGGCAGCCTCCTGCAGCTGCCGGGTGTTCCGCAGCGCGCTGCGGGCCGCGGAGAGTCCCTGTGTGCCGGGCGCAAAGCGGGCGACCGCGCCGATACGATCGTTCAGCTCCGCCTGCCGGGCCGTCACGGCCTTCTCCAGCAGCCGCTGCTGCCGCTCTGTGGCCTGCCGGGCCTGCTGCCACTGCGTGCGGGCCTCTCCCTGCCGGGCGGCAAGCCCGGAGAGCGCGGCGGGATCGTCCGTCCCGAACGGCCGCAGCAGGTCCTCGGCCTGTTCGGCGGCCCGCTCGGCCTGCGCAGCCTTCCTCCGCAGCAGGACCAGCGAGAGGACGAAGGCGGCAAGCCCAGCTCCGGCGACGCCAAGGCCGATGGGCAGCGAAACAAAGCACAGCCCCGCGCCCGCCAGCACTGCGGCGGCGCACGGCAGCAGGATCGGGAGTTTTTTCGGCACGCGGACGGCGTGGAGCACGTTCCACTGCACCTGTACGTCCCGCGCGCGCCGCGCGGCCTCGTCCGGGCTGCAGCCCGCAAAGCCGGGCAGGTCCTCAGGCTTTTCCGGCAGCTTCACGCCGATGGCGGCGTCGAGCTGGGCCGTCTGCAGGCGCTCGGCGGCGTCCTCCAGACTGCGGGCCAGGAGCTGCAGCATCTGCTCATCCGGAAGCCCCGCAGTCTGCTCCGCCAGCGCAGCGCAGCGGGCGGCAAGTGCCGTTTCGCGCTCCTGCAGCTCCGTCAGACCGGCGCGGCGGCGGGCAGCCTGCGCCCGCTCGATACGGGCGCGAAGGTCCTGCAGGCGGCTGCGCGCGGCCTCGGCACCGGCGCAGGCGGCGCTCAGGTCCATGGCCTCGGCCTGCGCGGCGCGCAGGGCGGAAAGCTGTGCCTGCAGCTCGTCCCGCCGGGCCTGCAGCCGGGGCAGCAGACCGGTTCGGTAGGTATATTTGTTTTTCAGGTCGCGCAGCTTCTTCTCCAGCGCGGAGGCCGACGGGCCTTCCTCGCCGGTGGTGACAAGGGCGCTCAGCCGCTGCTCGAGCTGGGCGTCGCTCGAAACGGCCATGCCGAGCTGCCGCACGAAGGCCGTTCGCTCAAACACGCTCCGCTCCGCGCCGCACAGCATGCGGCCGCAGTTCTCGGCCGTCAGCTCCGGCACGGGTGTGCCGCTCTCCGTCTCATAGGCGCGAAACGCGCCCATGGGCGTCCTGCCCTGCGAGCGCCGCTCGATCGTGACGGCGCGGCCGTTCCAGATCAGGTCGATCGCGCCCTCCATGGAGCTGCCGTCCCACGGACGGTAGCGCTCCTTGGCGGGCAGATTCTGGTTTTCCCGCGTGGCGCGCTCACGCGTGTCGATGCCATAGAGCATCGCCAGCAGGAAGGCGCTCCACGTCGATTTCCCGGCTTCGTTCGGCAGGCACAGCTCGTTGAGCCCCTCATGCAGGGTCAGCGTGCCGTGCAGCTTGCCGAAGTTTGCCCGTAATTGCAGCAGGATCACAGCGGCACCTCCCGTCCGTCCATCAGGGCAAGGCCGAGCCGCGCAGCGCGCGCGACGACCTGCCTCCTTTCGTCTGTTTCTGCGGCCTCAAACTGCGCGTGCAGTCCGTCGAGGAAGTGACCGCGCAGTGTGTCCTCGCCGCAGGCCTCCCAAAGGTCCTGCTTCGGCCGTGTGCGGTCGCGCAGGTCCAGACTGAAAAACTGCGGCTCCAGCGCCGCCTGCAGGGCGGCAAGATCGACGGGGGCCGCCTCACCCGTCAGCTCGATGCGGCAGCAGCTGCCCTCCAGCTCCGGCGTCAGGGCCGCGCGGACGGCGGCAAGCGCATCATCTCCGGCCGGGACGGAGAGGCGCTCATAGCGCCGCGCCCCGCAGGGCACGAATTCCGTGCGGCAGGCGCCCTTTTCGGCCGAAACGAGCAGAGCTCCCTTCTCGCCGCATTCGTCGAACCCCCGGCCCATCAGGCAGCCGGGCCACGCGCACAGCGTGCCGCCGTCGCGCCGCTCGCCGCGGCGGTGAATGTGGCCAAGGGCGGCATAATCCAGCCCGGAGGCCGCCAGCGCAGCAGACGAGACGGGGTCATAGGGCGAGGCCGGGTTCTCGGCGTCACCGTGCAGGACGAGAATATTCAGACGCGAAGGGTCCGCGGCGCGGAAGCCGTCCAGCATGGCGGGCATCTCCGCGCGCAGGAAGCCCGCGCCATAGACGTCAAATTCCGGCAGGCTGACGCGCTCCGGCTCCGCCGTGCGGAAGATATGGACATTTTCCGGCCAGCCGTTTTCGAGATACGGTGAGCCGGGCAGCAGAGCGTCGTGGTTGCCGGGCGCGATAAAAACGGGGCAGCGGCAGGCCGCCAGCGCGGCCCGGAGCGCCTCGAGCGTGTCGCGGTAGACACGGGCGCTGTCAAACAGGTCGCCCGCCAGCAGCACGGCCGCGCAGCCCTCGGACAGCGCGGCCAGCCGCTCGAGCACGAGCCGCTGCTCGGCGCGGCGCTGGACGGCCTTCTCCGGCGGCAGGGCCGAAAAGGCGGAATCAAGATGCAGATCCGCCGCATGCAGCAGCTTAACCATGGACATCCACCCTCCTGACGGCCGTGCAGCGGCCGGTAGCGTCGTCGATCGTAAACAGGCAGGCCTCGAGCTTGCACGGGCCGGGCGCGGGCTCATAGCGGCTGGGAAGATCGCCCCGGAAGCGCCGGATGGACAGCTCCGGCCGGATGCCGAGCACGGAATCGCGCGGGCCGGTCATGCCGAGGTCCGTCACATAGCCCGTGCCCTGCGGCAGGATCATCGTGTCCGCCGTCGGCACATGGGTGTGCGTGCCCCAGACGGCACTGACCTGCCCGTCGAGCATCCGGCCCATGGCCAGCTTTTCCGACGTGGCCTCGGCGTGCAGCTCCACGAAAATGAGCTTCGTCTGGAGCTTGCGCACGATGCGCTCGACGAGCTGGAAGGGGTTGTCCGGCGTGTAGTCCATGCCGCACCGGCCGATGAGGTCGATGACGGCCACGTCGCCGAACGGCGTTTCAAACACGCCCCAGCCGCGGCCGGGCTGCTGCTGCGGCAGGTTCGCCGGGCGCAGCACCTCGCGCGACCGCTCAAGATAGGGCACGAGCTCACGCCTGCCCCAGGTGTGGTTCCCCATGGTGATAACGTCGGCCCCGGCGCTCAGCAGCTCCTCCGCCTGCGCGGGCAGCATGCCCAGCACGGCGGCGTTCTCACCGTTCACAACGCAGAAATCGACCGACAGCTCCCGGCGCAGCCGCGGGAGCGCCGCCTTGCAATATTTGACACCGGCGGGCGCGACCACATCGCCGACCGCCAGAATGTTTCGTTCCATCGCAGGATCTCCTTTCCGGACATTGTCCTCAGCTTGTCAAAAAAGTCCTTTCGGACTTTTCGCCGAGCTGAGGCCTTTCCGAATTGCAAAATCAAATTTTGCAGCATGATTTTGCAATTCTGCCGCTGCGGCGGGGGATCAAACGCGAAAGGACACCCTGACGGTTTCCTTTCACACTTTCCTTCCCTCCGTAACTTTCAGCTGAGCGTTATTTTGACAATCTGTGTTCCTCCTTTTCTATTATATCGAAAAACGCCGCAAAGCACAACCGGAAAACAGAAAGTCGTGCCGGACGCACGCGTCTTGTAGGGGAGGGGACAGCCGGGCCCGGCGCTGCACCTGCGTAAGAAACAGGCTGTCAGTAAAACGGTGAATGCCGAAGGTTTGTCATTGCGAGGAGGCCGCAGGCCGACGCGGCAATCTCGGGAAGGCACTCACGATTTCGCCGATGGCTTTCCTGTTATCCAACTTGGTGCTGCGAGATTGCCACGTCGCTTCGCTCCTCGCAATGACACGTCAGGGAAGCGCGAGGTGCACCAGCGCCCTCCTGCGGTTAAATGTCCCTGTACAAGGCGGTCACTGCCCGTAAAGGGCACGCCGCATCCGTAAGGCGGCAGAGCCGCCAACGGCTGCGCAGTGACCGCCGCTACAGACGCAATCGGTGCATTCCTTTATTGGCAGCTCGTCCGTTTCGATGGCCTCTACTGAGATTGCCGCAAACTCAAATGCCCAAACCGGGCGTCCGGGGCGGGAGAATTTTGAAATTTGTCACAAATTTTTCATTTTTTCCTCTTGACTTTCTTCCGGAAATGGGTATTATATAGGGTGTTAGCACTCAAATGAATTGAGTGCTAAATTCAAGTCCGTAATCAAAGATGGGAGACCATCAGACATTATATTGGAGGTTAGCATCATGAAACTGGTACCCCTTGCAGATCGTGTTCTGCTCAAGCCTGTGGAAGCCATGGAGACCACCGCTTCCGGCATTATCCTCTCCACCGCTACGAAGGAAAAGCCCGTTGTTTCCGAAGTCGTGGCAGTCGGCCCCGGCGGCGTCGTGGACGGAAACGAGGTCAAGATGGTCGTGAAGCCCGGCGACAAGGTCGTCGTCGCAAAGTATGCAGGCACCGAGGTCAAGGTCGAGGATGTGGAGTATTCCATCGTCCGCCAGTCCGAGATCCTCGCGATCGTAGAATAATTCAGGAGGCTTAAAATATTATGGCAAAGATGATCGAATTCGGCGAAGACGCCCGTAAGAAGCTGCAGTCCGGCATTGACCAGCTCGCAAATACCGTCAAGGTCACCCTCGGTCCGAAGGGCCGCAACGTTGTCCTGGCGAAGAAATATGGTTCCCCGCTCATCACGAACGACGGCGTGACGATCGCCAAGGAAGTCGAGCTCGAGGATCCGTTTGAGAACATGGGTGCTCAGCTCGTCCGTGAAGTCGCTACGAAGACGAACGACGTCGCAGGCGACGGCACCACCACCGCCACCCTGCTGGCACAGGCCATCATCCGCGAGGGGCTGAAGAACCTGGCCGCGGGCGCGAACCCGATGGTTCTGCGCAGCGGCATCGAGGCCGCCACGAACGCGGCGGTGGAGAGCCTGAAGAGCATGAGCGTGCCGGTCAGCGGCAAGCAGTCCATCGAAAACGTCGCGGCGAACTCCGCGGCTGACCCGACCATCGGCAAGCTGATTTCCGAGGCGATGGAGAAGGTCGGCAAGGACGGCGTGATCACCGTCGAGGAGAGCAAGACCATGCAGACCAACCTCTCTCTGGTGGAAGGCATGCAGTTCGACCGCGGCTATGTTTCCGCTTACATGGCGACCGACACCGACAAGATGGAGGCCGTGCTGGATAACCCGTACATCCTCATCACCGACAAGAAGATCAGCAACATTCAGGAGATCCTGCCGCTGCTCGAGCAGGTTGTGCAGGCCGGCCGCAAGATGCTGATTATCGCCGAGGACATTGAAGGCGAAGCGATGGCGACGCTGGTTGTCAACAAGCTGCGCGGCACGTTCACC
>ERZ839767.4445-NODE-4445-length-14193-cov-9.040671_pt1 | contig 14193 bp, 9 predicted proteins | sample MGYA00519879_ERZ839767 | MGnify/ENA primary metagenome ERZ839767 (study PRJEB31850, sample SAMEA3708852) | human gut metagenome | biome: human gut; feature: human-associated habitat; material: faeces | place: China | collected 2014 ...
GCCGCTGAACACCGGCTGGGTCGATCTCCTTGCCGCGGTACATTTTGCTCATTTCTTTTTTCTGGAATTCCGTTGCCTTTTTGGACATATCCGTCCCTCCCTCAGTCTGGTTTCTCGTCCGTGAAAAACGCCTCGCCGGTATAATTCCGGCATCACAGGCTCCGCATGCTCCATTTGGGGGACGGCGCACAGCTATTTCCGGGCCAGCATGCACAGCCAGTCCTTTTCGTTCTTATGGATCTCGATGTCATGGAAGCCCGCCTGCTCCAGCGCAGCCTGCAGCTGCACATCGCGGTAGATCGTCATGCCCGCGATCCGCTCGGTCCATTTCTCGTCCTTGTCCGTGTCGCCGCTGGATTCGTTGCAGAGGAAAAATACCCCGCCCGGCTTCAGCACACGGAAGACCTCGCGGAAGCACTGCGGCAGATCAGGCCAGAAATAAACGGTCTCAAACGCCGTGACAGCGTCGAACCACGAGGCCGCAAAGATCATCTCAGCCACACTGCCCTGCCAGACCACGCAGCGTCCCTCACGGATGGCGGCATCATTGAGCTTGCGCGACTTTTCGACGCTGACGGCAGAATAGTCTATGCCCTTGACGATACCCTGCGGGCACCGCTTCAGGAGCTTTTTCAGATTCGCTCCGCCGCCGCAGCCGCAGTCCAGCACACGGGCATCCGGCGAAAGCGGCAGGAACCGCATGCCCCAGTGCGCCAGCGAGCGATGGCCAACATTCATCAGGGAGACCATGAGCTTTCCGCCCAGGCCGTCCGGCTTGCGGGTATTATCAAAGAAAGACATGCTACCTCACTTCCTCTCCAGAACGATGATCTTGTTAGAAATATTGCGGATGGCCGGTATTTTGCCCAGCAGCTTATAAACGGGCACAAACTCCGCCATGCCCTCCGTCAGGCTGTGCTCCTCCCGCAGGCGGAACTCCGGCAGCAGCGCGGCCAACGCCGCGCCGTTCTTCACGCCCCAGGTGAATTTTGCATGGCTGCCCTCGATCGACTTTTCCCGGAAGCGCTTGACGACCATGGGATTCATCGTCTCGGCCAGTACGGTCGCGCTTTGGAAGCGCCCGGCGATCACGGAAAATATGCGCTGCACGTCTGTCTCCGTCAGATACATCGTCAGGCCCTCGATGATGACCAGTGCCGGGGGATCCTGCTCAGCGATGCACCCGCCCCAGTCGTCCATGGCGGACATGGCGATCTGCGAGATCGCACCATTTTCCGGCAAAAGCCTCTGCCGGACGGCAATGGTCTCCGGCAGGTCAAGGTTATACCAGCGGCCATAGCCCTCCATCCGGTAGCACCGCGTGTCCAGCCCGCAGGCGACGTTGACGACCGTACCGCCCGGATGCTCCTGCAGCCACGCGCCGGTCAGCCGGTCCAGCACGATGGTGCGGGCAATGACGCCGCTGTGCATGGCTTTGTCCCGGTCCGCCAGGGAGAAATCATATTGCAGGCCGCCGATGGTCTCCTCGGCCTTGCGGTCGCGGATCGCACCGCGCCCGCTGCTCTCCTTGGCGCGGGCATAGACCGTCTGCAACATCGTCTCCGGCACGCCGGAGAGCGTGATCGTTTCCTTTGTTTGCATGGGCATTCCCCTTTCTATGCTGTGGGAGCAAGTTAGTATTGCCTAACCTCCCCTGCTTCAAAAAGCCGCCTCATAGCAGCCTCTTTTTCTTATTGTACCACCGGGAACCGGACTTTTCAACCACAGAATACGGGTTTTCTTCCCGAAAATGCAGCAAAACCCGCCGTGCGCATGCACGGCGGGCCCGGGAAAAGGCTTTGTTCTCTAGTTTGCCCGCTCGTTCAGATACTGCAGGAGCTGCTCGTCCGTCATGCCCGGCAGAACGGTCATGCGGCCGAGATCGATCAGCGTCTGCGGCAGACCGACCACAACGGTGTTCACGCGGCTTTCGTCCGTCGTCAGAGTGACCTTGTAGCCGCATTCGCGCAGCACAACATCGGTCAGCGTGGTATGCGCACCCTCGGGGAAAGCAAGCACATCGGGCGCGGGGATGCCGAACGCCGCAAACGTCTCCGCCTCACGCGCTGCGTCGGTCTGCACGGCGTCGATATACTCCGTCTCGGATTCGCCGGGCAGCGGCAGCATATTCTCCCGCGCGGGCTTGACGGTCTCATAGGGCGGCCACTGGTGCATGTCGTAGGTATGAGAGCCGATGGAAATAAGGCCGGAGCGCAGCATTTCTGTGATCTCGTCCTGCCCGAAGTGGGGCGTCAGGCTGTACTGCGTATCCTTGTAATAGCGGTCATGCCCGATCGAGCAGCCAATGGCAAAGATCGACGCATGGAAGCCAAGCTCCCGCAGAACGGGATAGGCATAGACTGCGTTGCTGGTATAGCCGTCGTCAAACGTGATCATGACCGGCTTTTCCGGAAGCGGCGTTCCCTGCTCCACAAACGCGATCAGCTCATCAAATGAAATCGGCGTATAGCCCTGCTCCTTCAGCAGGCGCATCTGCCGCTCAAACGTATCCGGGTGCAAAGTGGTCTCGTTTTCCGGCTGATCCGGGTCGAGATGGTGATACAGCAGGATTGGGACGGTCGCGCTGCCGTTTTGAAGATAAGCGCTTTCCCCGGCGGCTTTCTTCAGCTGCGCTGCATCCGTTGACTCTCCCTGCCGGCAATAGGCCCCGAAGGCATCGGGCAGACCGACGCTCTCATCCCCGGCGATCCGCGCCAGTACGAGGTTGGCAGCAGCATTTCGCGTATGTGTTACGTCATAGAAGAATCGTTCATCATAGGTCAGCGGTGTGATCGAGAAATTCCAATAGTCCGTCACGTCCGAGAGCGCCTGATAGAATGCATTCAGGGCGGCATTGTCGTACTGCTCGATCTGCTCCCGGCAGAACGGAGTAAGGATGACGGTCAGCTCCGTCCCCGCTTCGCCGCACATTTCGCGGATCGCGGCGACATTCCCGGCACAGCGCTCGATGTCAGGGAGCGTTGTATCGGCCGTCTCTGAAAGGTAGTCCTCACCGTGGAGCGTAAGATAGTCCTGCAGGCTGCCGATGGATTCCACGTCGCGCAGCCGCTTGTCATAGGTCCCGCTTTCCGGCAGAAAGACGTCAAAGGTCTGCGGCATTTCCATGTCCTTCCGGAGGGAAGACAGCTTTTCCATCGCAAAGGAAGGGCTTGCAAACAGGAAGCGGAGCTTGTAGGCCGCTTCGTTTTCCCCGCTCACCCGGTAATCGGGCACGGCGGTCAGGCCCTCCGTTTTACTGTGCAGAGCATAGGCATCGCTCAGCCCGAGCACAAGGACGATCCGCTTGACCTCGCCCTGCTCCAGCAGATAGCGGACCAGCTCGCGGTCATAGTCAGTGTCCGCTCCGTAGTGGAACATGTTATAGAAGCTGCCGCCGTAATGCCGCTCCAACGTTTCCGGCAGATAGGATGCGGCAGAGGACGATCCGACTACAAACGAATCGTATTCGCCGGGCCGCTCGGAAATATAGCGCACCTTGCTGCCGCGCGGATTGAGCGTCTGCGCATAGGAATCCCACTGCAGCGGAGAGGCCTCAAAAACGCCGAAGGGATCGATGAGCCAATTGCTCAGGACACAGACGACGCCGACCAGCAGCAGCGCGCAGACGACAGTCAGAAGCCATTTTTTACCACGCAAGCAGGATCACCTCAGACATTTTCATAGACATAAGCAATGGGCGTATAGCCGGCGTTTCCATAGACAAACAGCACGACCGTCAACAGCGCCGCAAACAGGATCAGGAACTGCACGAGCCACTTTCGCTCGCAGAGCCAGCGGGCAACGTCGGTCCCCCGCTCGGCGGCGAAACTGACGGCAAAGACCACGCCGAGCATGGGGACGACCTTCCAGAGCACGGACAGCGAGAAGCCCAGCTCCGTAAACAGGGCAGCATGGACGCGGGTCACACCGAAGTGCAGCACCGTCTGCTTCAGCATCCCGAGCGCAGAACGCAGCGAAGACGCGTTTGAGAAGTACCTGCCGATGATGACCAGCAGATTCGTGCGGACAACGCCCCAGACCAGCGCTCCTTTTTTCGGGTCCTCCGGAGAAAGCCGGAGATGCTTCCGGATCGGCGCGCGGAACATGGCGAGGGACATCCAGAAACCGTTCCACAGGCCATAGGCAATATTGGCCATGCCGGGCCCCTGCCAGACGCCGACTGCGAGAAACACGAGGAACGTGCACAGACTCGGCACGATACACTTTGCGGCATCCAGCGGCATATGGCGGCGGCAGAACTGCGCGAGCCTGCCGAAAGGCTTGGAAAGTGCCAGCGGATAGAACAGGTAGTCCTTCATCCACTCGCCCAGCGAGATATGCCAGCGCCGCCAAAAATCGGAAAGGCTGACGGAAAAATAGGGGCGGCAGAAATTCTCCTGCATGGAGATGCCGAACAGGCGGGAGATGCCCATCATCAGGTCGATGCCGCCGGAAAAGTCGCAGTAAAGCTGGATGCAGTAGAGTGCCGCACCCAGAAAGCAGATGATGCCGGGGTAGGCCGCGTAACCGCCGTAGATCTTCGCCACGATCGGTGCAAGCGTATCTGCGATCATCGCCTTTTTCAGCACGCCATAGAGCATGCGCAGAAACCCGTGCTGGATATTATCCCAGGAAAAATCGTTTCCCTCCGTGAGCTGCGGCTGCAGATCGGCAAAGCGGTTGATCGGCCCCTGCACCAGCTGCGGGAAATAGCAGACAAACAGCGCATAGCGCAGGAAGCTCCGCTCTGCCCGATGTTTGCCGCGGCTGATATCGATCAGATAAGCGGAGGTTTGGAAAATGTAGAAGGATATGCCGAGCGGCAGAAGAAAATGCGGCAGCGGCAACTCCGTGCCAAGCACTGCATTGACGGAGGAAGCCAGAAAACCGCCGTACTTCAAAAGCGCCAGCGATGCGAAGTTCAGCACAAGCGACAGCGCCAGAACGCGGCGCTTTTTGCGGTCATTTGCGCGCTTCTGGCGCTTACGCTCCTTCTAGGTCTCGGCAGCGGGCCGGAAAGCCGGTCCAGCCACAGGCCGAAAAGATAGGTAAGCAGGATCGTCGCGGCGAGATAACCTGCCATCCGAACGCCGTAGGTCAGATAAAACAGGATACTCGCCGCCAGAAGGACATATTGCCGCAGCCGCTTCGGGAACAGATAGTACAGCATGACCGCCGCGAGTGCAAAGAGCAAAAAGCTCAGACCCGTGATCGGCATGGCTTACTCCTCGTCCTTCAGCCTCTGCACCAGAGCATAGATCGCCTCGGCGGAGTTGAAATTCTCGGGGATCAGATCCTCCACGGAGATCTCAATATCGTAGTGACACATCAGCTCATCGACCAGCATCACGATATCCAACGACTCCAAAAGGCCGTCGTCAATGAGCCGCTTTTCGTTGTGAAAATCAACATTCAGATGGAGTCCGTCCAGCACTTGATAAAGCTCGTTCATGGTATCAACCCTCTTTCGACAGATTCATCAGCGCCCGCCGGTCGATCTTCCCCGTGCGATTCTGGGGAAAGCGCTCCAACCGGCGGCATACGCTCGGAAGCATATATTTCGGGAGCCTGTCCCGCAGTCTGGCAAGCAGGGCCTTTTCCCCTGCCTCGCCCGTATAAAACAGCGTCAGCCGCTCGTCGACGAAAACGCAGGCGGATGCCTCCACGCCCTCAGCAGCGTTGGCGCACAGCTCGATCTCGGACATCTCGATACGATGTCCCATGAATTTGATCTGCGTGTCCTTCCTTCCCGCAAAGAGCAGGGATCCGTTTTTCCACACGCCGAGATCGCCCGTGCGGTACATCGGTTCACGGAACCGGGAATTCAGCGGATTCTGCACAAAGACTTGGGCAGAGAGCTGCGGACGATTGTAGTAGCCCAGCGACAGGCAGCTTCCCGTCACGCAGATCTCACCGGTCCGCCCTTCCTCCCGGACAGGCTCGCCGCCGTCGAGCAGGAATACATCGCAGTTGGCAAACGGCCTGCCGATCGGGACCTCCTGCAGCACCTCGTCCGCGCTCTGCACAATATGGTAAGTACAGTTGCAGGTGATCTCCGTCGGGCCATAGAGGTTCACGAACCGCGCCTGCGGGACGGCCTGCATCCAGTATTGCAGCGTCTTCGGCGGCATGACCTCGCCCGAGAACATAATATTTTTCAGATACAGCGGGCGCAGCGTCTGGAAGGCATGAAGGCGGGCAAGGATCTTCAGTGCGGGCACCGCCCAGATGATCGTGTCTACGCTGCGTTCGTTGAGCCGCTCGAGAAGCAGCTTTGGGAAGGAAAACAGCTTCTTCTCCAGGATCTCAAGCCGCCCGCCGACACGAAGCGAGAGGAAGATATCCTTGACCGAGACGTCAAAATCAAACGGTGCCTGATTGCCCCAGACGGTTCCGTCGGCAAAGGCAAACGCATGCATGAACTGCTCCACCATGTCGATCACCGAACGGTGGCAAATGGAAACGCCCTTCGGCTCACCGGTGGAGCCGGAGGTGAAAATAACATACAACAGATCGGTATCCTTACGCTGCTTCCACGGCGCTGCGGCGGGAGCTTCCGTGTGCAGCTCCTGCTGGGAAATGACCGGGATATCCTGCGTCAGCTCTGCATCGATGCTGGCTCCGGCAGTCATGATAGCCGCAGGCTTCAGCGTCTCCAGCATGCTCCGGAGCCTGACAGCCGGGAGCGCCGGATCGATGGGAACATAGAAATTTCCGCTGTATACAACGGAGAAAAATGCCAGAAGGTCCGTCACGTCATGGCGAAGCAGCACACAGACGGGCGCATTGACAGCTGAAAGCCGCTCAGAGAGAGCCGCTCCCATATTGCATACTGCCGTCCACGCCTCGCGGTAGGTCAAGGCAGACGCGGCATCTGCCCAGCAGACCCGGTCGGGGACACGCTCAACGGAAGCCTCCAGATAGGAAAGGACATTGATCTTCAAAAAAGTCACCCTGCTTTTGGACAAAGATAAAAAGAGTATAGCATAGTTCGACCGTTTTTTCAACCGGCGCGGCAATTTGGTCCGTGCATTTCCGGTCCGGAGCGCCTGAAGACGGGGAAACGCGGTCAGAGATACCGCCCCGTGATGCTGGCCTGATTTTCCCGGATCTCCTGCGGTGTGCCGCTGGCGACGATCCGGCCGCCCGCGTCTCCGCCGCCGGGGCCCATATCGATGACATAGTCGGCGTTTCGGATCACGTCAAGGTCGTGCTCGATGACGATGACGGTCGCGCCGTTGTCCAGCAGCGCCTGAAAAACGCCGAGCAGCACGCGAACATCCAGTGGATGCAGGCCGATGGACGGCTCATCGAACACAAAGACGGAGTCCGTCTGCGTCCTGCCGATCTCGCTGGCGAGCTTGAGCCGCTGTGCCTCGCCGCCGGACAGGCTCGGCGTTTCCTCGCCCAGCGTCAGGTAGCCGAGGCCCAGCTGCCGGAGAACGGCCAGTCGCTGGCTGACGGTCTTCCGGTCCCGGCAGAATTCCAGCGCGGAATTCACGTCCATATCCATCAGCTCCGGAAGCGAAGCACTCTCCCCCGCGCCGTTCGTCAGGCGGACCGCGTCGGCCGCTCTGGCATAGCGTGAGCCATGGCAGTCCGGACAGGGAATGTCCACATCCGGCAGGAACTGCACGTCCAGACTGACGATGCCGGTGCCGTCGCAGCCGGGGCAACGCAGGGAGCCGGTATTGTAGGAGAAATCGCCTGCCTTATAGCCGCGCGCCTTCGCGTCCGGAGATTTGGCATAGAGCTTGCGCAGCTCGTCATGCGCGCCCGCATAGGTCGCGACCGTCGAGCGGACGTTGATGCCGATCGGCGTCGCGTCGATGAGCTTGACATGCGCGATGCCATCGGCCGAAACGGTGCGGATATGCGCTGGCAGTGCGCTGCCAGCGATGGTTGCCTCCAGCGCGGGGATCAGGCTCTCGAGCACCATGGTCGTCTTGCCGGAGCCGGACACGCCGGTCACAACGGTAAGGCGGCCCTTGGGGATATCCACCTCCAGCGGCTTGACGGTATGGATGGAATCGGTGGAAAGATGGATCGTCCCGTTTGCAAAAAGCGTCTCTTTTTCAGTACAGCAGCGCAGCTTTGTCTCTGCCGTTCCGGCAAGAAAAGGTCCGATCTGAGAGGCGGAGTTGGCCTCGATTGCAGGGATCGCCCCCTGTGCGATGACATAGCCGCCCTTTGCGCCCGCCTCCGGGCCCATCTCGACGATCCAGTCGGCTTCTTTCAGGATCTGCGTGTCGTGGTCGACCAGAATGACGGAGTTGCCGTCGGCGACCAGATCGTGCATCACACCGGTCAGGCCCACGATATTCGACGGGTGCAGGCCGATGGACGGCTCGTCAAGCACATAGAGGACGCCGGTCGTGCGGTTGCGCACTGCGCGGGCCAGCTGCATCCGCTGGCGCTCACCGGTCGAGAGCGTCGAAGCCGAGCGGTCCAGCGTCAGATAGCCCAGTCCGAGGTCCATCAGGCGCTTGGCCGTGCTTTGGAATGCTTCGCAAATACTCTCAGCCATTGGGCGCATCTCCTCCGGCAGGCCGGAAGGCACACTCTTTACCCACTCGACGAGCTGTGTCAGCGACATGGTACAGGCCTCATCCAGAGAAATACCCCGCAGCCTCGGCGCGCGGGCCGCGCTCGACAGGCGCGTGCCGTGACAATCCGGGCAGACATCCTCTTTCAAAAACTTTTCCACTCGCTTCATGCCCTTTTCGTCCTTGACCTTGGAAAGAGCATTTTCTACGGTGTAAACGGCGTTGAAGTAGGTAAAATCCAGATCACCGGCCTGCCCGGTATTCTTATTGTGATAGAAAATGTGCTTTTTCTCCGCCGGGCCGTGGAACACGATGTCCTTCTCCCGCTCCGTCAGTTCGCGGAACGGTACATCCGTGCGCACGCCCATCTCGCGGCAGATATCCGTCATCAGGGACCACATCAGGCTGTTCCACGGGGCAACCGCACCCTCGTCGATGGTCAGGGACTCATCCGGCACAAGCGTCGCCATATCGACGGTGTGCACCATGCCCGTTCCGCCGCACTTCTGGCACGCGCCCTGCGAGTTGAATGCCAGCTCCTCGGCAGACGGAGCATAAAAATGCACGCCGCACGCCGGGCAGACGAGCTCCTTCCCGGCCGCGACGAGCAGCGAAGGGGCCAGATAATGGCCATTCGGGCAGCGGTGGCTGGCAAGGCGGGAATACATCAAGCGCAGACTGTTCAGAAGCTCCGTTCCCGTGCCGAACGTGCTGCGGATGCCCGGCACGCCGGGGCGCTGGTGCAGGGCCAGCGCGGCAGGTACATACAGCACCTCGTCCACGCTGGCCCGCGATGCCTGCGTCATGCGGCGGCGGGTATAGGTGGACAGGGCCTCGAGATAGCGGCGCGAGCCTTCGGCATACAGCACGCCCAGCGCCAGCGAAGACTTGCCGGACCCGGACACGCCTGCGATCCCGACGATTTTTCCAAGTGGAATATCGACGTCAATATTTTTCAGGTTGTGGACCTTTGCTCCGCGGATCAGCATCTTATCGATCATGTTTTTCACTCCGGTTTCTTCTCATATACAGCAGCGGGAATCGCTCGCCCGCTTCATCCATTCCGTCCGCTTTCAGGTGGAAAGGTCCGTGTGCTCATAAAAGCCGACCGTCTGCGCGTTGACCGTCAGCTCCCGGACGCCGTAATGCCGCACGGCACATTCCAGCATCTGCCTGCCAAGACCCACGCCGCGTTCGTCTGCCGCAAGGAACAGCATCTCTAGCCGCTGGCAGTCAGCCGGGCGATCTTCCCGCAACTGCATTTTTCCTTCTCCCTGTATCTTCGTTTTTTTCATGAAGTGATATTATATCGCGAAAGGACCGAGATTGGAAGGGGGCAGGTAAAAAAACCGGCGGTCTTCCCGCCGGGCCGAATTTATCGGTCAATACAATAATACCGAAAGATTTCATCTTCGCCTACAAAAGACGAGCGTTGTAATTTGTTTCGTTCATAGCGAACACCTCCTTCAAAATAGAAATAGCCGCCTGATTTCTTTTGAAACCAAGCGGCTATTTGTCGGCAGTATGGGATGGTTCCCATACCGCATTAGTCAGCGTTCCAAGTCCCTCGGTTTCTTTTCGGGCGGTTCTTCACCCTCATCGGGTTCACCGCCGACGATCTCGTTCTCACGCTTATCCACATTGAGCAGGGCGTTGAGTTCGTTCAGGCGGTCGGTCTTGGTTTTCAATTCTTCCTCCTGCGGGAACGGTCTTTCCACATCGACCTTCGCAGTTTCAAACTGCTTTTTGAGGTTATCAAGCTCCATTTCGTTCATCTCCAAACGCTTTGGAAGCCCCTCCAGCGCATTATCCAAGCGGGTGATATTACCGAAGGTGTCCGTGCCGAGGGTTACGGGATAACCAAGCTCACCCTTGAGCCGCACTTTGTATTCTCTTGCTTCAAAGTACAGCTCCATCGTAAAGCCACGGTACTCACCGAGGGGGATGGGTTCGGGATTCGTCATTGCCTTACACGCCTCCAAGATGGCGTTGCCGGCATCCGCTTTTTCAGAGTAGAAAGCCCCCTTGACCGTCATACCCACAAAGGTTTCATCAGACGGCTTCTGGTGCTCTGCCACTCTTTCCATATCGGATTTTAATCCCGCAATTACATCCGTCCGCCGTGCGATCTCCTGCGGATAGAACTTGATGATCTTATCCTCCAAAGCATATTTTTCGGAAAGAAAGCTGGACTTTAAGAGTCGCAGCTTCTGAACCTGAATGTCCAAGTCCATCTTCTCTTTGATGTGGGGATTGCCGGTCGCCAGCATCTTGATCTCAGCATAGGACAGTGCGGTTTCGTCAATATCCTCGCAGGATCGCACCGGCGATTTGCTGGTCATTATCTGCGAAGCGAACTTCTGCTTGCCTTCCACGAGCTGATACAAGTAGGCATCAAAGGTTTCTTCCGTCACGAAACGGTAGATGTGAACCTCTGCATTTTCGTTGCCTTGCCGGATACTTCTGCCGAGCCGCTGTTCCAAGTCAGAGGGTCGCCACGGGCAATCGAGATCGGAGGATGCAGCAAGTTTGTTCTGCACATTCGTACCGGCTCCCATCTTCTGCGTACTGCCCATCAGGATGCGGACATCCCCTCGGCGTACCTTCTTGAACAGCTCCAGCTTCTTCGCTTCGGTATCTGCTTCGTGGATGAACTTTATCTCATCGGCGGGTACGCCACGGGCAATCAGCTTCTGTCGAATGTCGTCATAGACATTGAAGGAGCCGTCGTTTTTCGGCGTAGACAGGTCGCAGAAAAATAGCTGGGTCAACCGCTTCTCGCTGCCACGCTCCCAAGTTTCAAACATAGCGTCCACGCAGGCGTTGAGCTTGCTGTCCTCAAAATCAGGGAGCAACGGATTGATAAGCCGCTGATCAAGAGCCAGCTTTCTGCCGTCGTTGGTGATCTTGAGCATATTATCTTCCTTGGCGTCAACCATACCGTTTCGTACCCTTTCGGCTCTCTCTGCAAGCTCGGCTACCATCTGCTTTTGGATTTCAGAGGGCTTCACCGAGATATTGTGAAATACCGCTTTTGGCACGGGCAGGTCAAGCATATCCGCTGTTTTGATGTCTGCGATTTCCTTGAACATCGCCATCAGCTCCGGTAAATTGTAGAAGCGGGCAAAGCGTGTTTTAGCTCGGTATCCCGTTCCTTCGGGTGTTAGTTCTACTGCCGTAATGGTTTCTCCGAAAGCGGAAGCCCAGGCATCGAAGTGCTGCAAGTTGTTCTGAACAAGGGTGTTGTACTGCAAGTACCGCTGAATGGTGTAAAGCTCGACCATTGAATTGGAGATCGGCGTTCCTGTCGCAAACACTACCCCACGCCCTCCGGTCAACTCGTCCAAGTACCTGCATTTCATAAAGAGGTCGCTGGATTTCATCGCTTCGGTTTGGGCGATGCCGCCTACATTCCTCATTTTTGTAAAAAGAAACAGGTTCTTGTAGTAGTGACTCTCATCGATAAAGAGTCTGTCTACACCCAACTCCTCAAAGGTCACTGTATCATCCTTTTTGGATTGGTCGTTGAGCTTATCGAGCTTCTGCTTGACAGATTTCTTTGTGCGCTCCAGTTGTTTTACGGAGAAGTTATCTCCACGGTTCTTTTTTAATTCCGCAATGCCCTCCGTTACCTCATCAAGCTGCTGTTCGAGGATCGCCCGCTGCCGTTCAATGGACATCGGTATTTTCTCGAACTGCGAATGCCCGATAATGATGGCATCGTAATCGCCGGTGGCAATTCTGCCGCAGAACTTTTTGCGGTTCTTGGTTTCAAAGTCTTTCTTCGTTGCCACCAAAATGTTGGCTGAGGGATAGAGCTGTAAGAACTCCGATGCCCACTGCTCAGTGAGGTGGTTGGGTACGACAAACAGGGATTTACTGCACAATCCGAGCCGTTTGGACTCCATCGCCGCCGAAACCATCTCGAAGGTTTTCCCCGCGCCCACGGCGTGTGCAAGCAGCGTATTGCCGCCGTATAGGATGTGCGCCACCGCATTTCTTTGGTGTTCCCGAAGCTCGATTTCCGGGTTCATACCACTGAAAACGATGTGGCTTCCATCGTACTCACGGGGACGCAGGCTGTTGAATTTATCGTTGTAAAGGCGGCAGAGCCGTTCTCTGCGCTCAGGGTCAGACCAGACCCAATCCTGAAAGCCCTGCTTGATTAGCTCCTGCTTTGCCTGTGCGATTGCCGTTTCCTTCTTGTTCAGAATGGCTTTCTTTTTGCCGTCTGCGTCCTCTACATAGTCGAAGATGCGGACATCTTTAAGGTTCAGTGTTTCCTCGATGATCTTGTAGGCGTTGATGCGCCCCGTACCGTAGGTGCTGTATGCCTTCACATTGCTGCGGTCATAGGACTTGCCCTCAATATTCCACTCACCGGTATAGGCAGAGAAATGAACCTTGATGTTCCACTGTGCGTACCTCGGTGTTCCCAAGAACTCAAACATAAACTGTTCGACAATTTCGGTCGGCAGCCAAGTAGCACCAAGCCGAACGGCGATCTCGCTGGCGGTCAGGTCTTTCGGCTGTACCCGTTCCAGTGCTTCCACATTGACGGTGTAATCTTCGGGGTAAAGCTCCGCCGACTTTCGGGCGAGTGCCAGCTTTTCCCGGACATTGCCGGAGAGGTATTCGTCTGCCATAAGATACTTTGCCTGCGTGGAATTGCCGTACCCGTGCATTGGGTTCAGAAAGATAACGCCCTTTAAGTCTGCAAAGATTTCTTCCTCGGTCTTGCCGGTCAGCTCGCACATATAATCCATATCCACACGGGCTTTTTCGCCCATAGAAACGGCAAGTGCTTCGCTGGCGGTATCTACGGAAGTGACCGGGGTGTGTGGCTTAATGGTTCGCTTGTAGAATATATCCGCCTTGCGTTCGAGCTGACCTTCATCGCCCAAGACCTCAAGCGCCGAGAGCAGAGAAAAGGAGCTGTCCTGCGAAAATGCGGAGATGTTGGCACGGCTGTTGATAAGTCCGTACTGCTTGGAAAAGGTATCATAAAGAGCGTTTAATCGCTCCTGCTCCGCTTTAATATCCGAGTTGGGGTAGTCCTCCGTCTGCAATTCGATCAGCTTTCTGACTGAATCACGGATGCGGATCATACCCTTTATGCGATTCTCTGCGGTAGCGGATACCTCCACCGGAGCCATACGGCTGTTTTCTCGGAAGTAGATTTTATCGTCCAGCACCGTATAGGAGAAGTTGCGAACGGTGGGATCTGCGGGAATGGAATTGTCCTCCTCTGCAAGCTCATCCTCCACCTCATATGCGGTCAGCTCACCGTGAATATTGGAAACGGCTTCGCCGAGTTGCTCGGCAAGGTCTGCCCCCTCGTAAGGGACGCAGGTCGCTTCGGGACCGAAACGCCCCGACACCATTTTCATCTCTCCGAGTATCATTTCGGGATGCTCAATAAAGTACCTGTTCATCAGGATACCGTTTTCATCCGTGCCGAGCTGTACCCAATCCGGCTCTATATCCACAATGCGGTCACGCTTTTGCAGAATAAGAATGTCTGAAACGACCTCCGTTCCGGCGTTACCCTTAAAGGTGTTGTTCGGCAAACGGATAGCACCAAGCAGGTCAGCTCGCTGAGCAATATACTTTCGGACAGCGGAGTTTTCCTTATCCATCGTTCCCT
>ERZ839767.4447-NODE-4447-length-14182-cov-5.828555_pt1 | contig 14182 bp, 15 predicted proteins | sample MGYA00519879_ERZ839767 | MGnify/ENA primary metagenome ERZ839767 (study PRJEB31850, sample SAMEA3708852) | human gut metagenome | biome: human gut; feature: human-associated habitat; material: faeces | place: China | collected 2014 ...
CACGCCCGTGCTCCACGCGCCCAGCAGATGCTGTCAGCGCCGTAGTCTTTCCAGTCCAGACTATCGACAGACCATTGGATCACATGGTAGCCGAGAGAGTTGGCAGATTCGATCAATGTGTTGTTGTAGTCACCGTAAGGCGGCCTGAAAAGTGTCATTTCTGTTCCGGTGAGTTCTTTGACTTTATCGTGAGGTTTTTGAATTTCAGCGAGACATTCATCGGAAGAGAGCTGAGACATCTGTTTGTGATTTTCGGAATGATTCCCGAGATCATGACCTGCTGCAGCGATTTTCTTTACATCTTCGGGATAAGATTCAATCCAGCCTCCGGTCATAAAAAATGTCACCTTTACTTTATGTTTATCCAAAACATCCATGATACGTGGAAAATCTTCTGCTCCCCATGCAGCATCGAAGCTGAGTGCTACTTTCTTTTCTGTTGTGTCTACACAGTAAATCGGAAGTTCACGATCCCCGACCTTAGCACTTGTAATCACTGCAGATGTCGCCTGATACGAGACAAACATCAGACAACAAATAAGAGCCATGACAAGAAGACCGTTTCCGATCTTCCTGCATGACTCTTTTTTTAATTCACGATGTATTTTTTTGAACATAACAACTCCACCAAAAAGTCTTTGTAGAGTATATGTACCATTCCAAAAATTTAGAAGCAGTTTATGCCTGCAACTCATCCGCTCTCTGAATGAAATCAATCACCACAAGAATTGACTGCAGTGCAGCCTTCTCTGCAAATGTTGCATAATCCATAGAAGCACCCTCTCCATCCGAAATGGAACGTAAAATCGCAAACGGAACTTTATTTACATAGCACACATGACCGATACTTCCGCCCTCCATCTCTGCCGCTATCGCATTGAAACGCTCATGAAGTTTGTCTTTCTGATGCTTATCGTGCATAAACATATCACCCGTGGCGATAGTTCCGACCCTATACTTTCTCTCTTTTTCGTCAAGACACTCTTTTAATGTAGCCATCATCTTTTTATCACATGGAAGATAAATCTCATTTATTCCAGATAAAAGACCTATCGGATCACCGAGTGCAGATGTGTTCATATCGTGCTGTACAACCATATCCGCAACAGCTATTCCCATAACCCCAAGCTCCTTGCACAATGTTCCGGCAACACCGATATTTATAACCATATCGACATGGTATGTAAGTATCATAGCCTCCGTACAAATAGCTGCAAATACCTTTCCTACTCCGCTGACAGCGGCAACCACTTCCGTCCCACCTATAGTTCCTTTTACAAATTCTACGCCGCTTATCGACTCATACGACGGATTTTCCAATGTCTTTTTCAGATTGTCAATCTCAATCTGCATCGCTCCTATAACACCGATTATCATAATGTCCCTCTTTTCTCTGTTATTTTTACTCTGTCGGATAAGTAAACTCCATATTTGTCTGGTTTTCAAGCACCTCAAGATAAGTCCTGCACTCTTCCTTTGCAAGCTCTATATCAAGATTTTCATAATGTCCGCACTCAATCGCAGATTTTCCGAATACATCACCGTCATGCTCTATCGTCTGTTTAAGAATTTTCTTTGTAAGTTCAAAGACATCCTTTGCATCCATATCACGGACAAGAAGATAAAAACCTGTCTGGCATCCCATAGGTCCAAAATATACTATCTTGTCTGACACCTCGGAATTGCGTGCAAATGTCGCAAACATATGCTCAACTGAATGCATAACGGCATTGCTCATATAATCGCCTGCATTTGGCTTTCTCGTACGGAGATCATATGTCACAACATCTCCATCCTCCCTTGAGATATAAAATCCCGGCTCTAATACATTATGGTTAATCTGAAAACTTTTTATTCTCTGCATTATAAATACCTCCGTTTGTTATTTCTGATTAGTTACTTCTAATATGATATTATACACATTTCGCTTTAAAAATAAAGGTAAAAGCGGCTATCTACCTGTCATCTAACAGCACTTCTATCTTTTCTCCCTTTCTCATATTTATAAACAAAGCCCCTTATTTAATCAATTACATTCTAACATTGATATTCCAGCGTGTAAAGTATCGTGGATAAAAGAAAAACCGTTCCAAAAACAACCTTATTACTTCTCACACTTACAGTGCTGTCAGCAATTTTTACATTGATTTTGAAACGATTTTCTACAATTTTTTATATAATGATGTAAGTTTCAAACGACTACTACATCATTTTAATACCACAAATTTGTTCATTTCAAGTGTTGAGATAAATGTTATGACTCTTTTGAGCATATCATTCTCCTCCTCTGGAAATGCTTCGTTCATTTTCCCTACTATATCATATATGGTTCTCTCACCGTCTATGCTTTTCCATACAACTGAACCATACTCGTCAAGTTTAATATGACTGACCGCCGGTTTATGAAAAAATTTCTGTGCTATCTTTGCATAAAATCCCTTGTGCGGCATATCGACCTCTACATTGCCGTCATCGAGTTCTCTCCACTCATGTCCCTCTGATATATGTGGTATCTTATCCATATAATTTCCTGAAACAACTTTAGCTTTTGGCTTTCGCTTCCGCATTAACTTCCGCCTTTCTTTCTAAGCCTTCTTCATTTTCTTTGTGGCAGCATATAAAAGTGATGCACAAAGAAGTATAAAGAATACTACGCTTCCGCCCTGTCCAAGACTTATTCCATAATTTCCAAGATTTATCTTGTCTGCTACTCCGATTACCGTAAGTATCGCAAGAATAATACCTACAAGACCCTCACCGGCAATAAGACCTGATGAGTAAAGGATTCCCTTGCTGTCGTCCTCCTTTATTTCCTCCTCTGTCTTATTCTTACGCTTTGTAACGATAAGTTTGATAAGTCCTCCGACCATGATAGGTGTTGAAAGGTAAATAGGGAGATATAAACCAATCGCAAATGGAAGTACCGGAATACCGATAACTTCTATCATGAGTGCAAGGAATACACCGATAAATACGAGATTCCACGGAAGATTTCCCTCCATAACACCCTCTGTTACCATCTTCATAAGTGTTGCCTGAGGAGCCGGAAGCTTGTCTGTACCAAATGTCCATGCAGAATCGAGAAGCATAAGAACTCCTGCGATTGCAAGACCTGCACATACAGCACCGATAAGCTCACCTATCTGCTGACGATAAGGTGTAGCACCTACGATATAGCCTGTCTTAAGATCCTGTGAAGTATCACCTGCCATAGCAGCGATTATACAGATAACCGTACCTATACAGATAGCCATTGTCATACCCTGGATACCTGTTTTTCCTGTTGCCTTAAGAATCATTGTTGCAATAAGAAGTGTTGCAATAGCCATTCCTGATACAGGGTTGTTAGATGAACCTACAAGTCCTACCATTCTTGATGATACTGTTGCGAAGAAGAAACCAAAAATGATAATGATGATTGCAGCGATAATGCTGATAGGTACTGATGGAATCAATACAAGTGCAAGTGCAACTAAAACGACAACAACCATTGCACATTTGATTGAAAGATCTTTTTCTGTACGAAGATCTCCACCCTTATGTCCCAGACCACCAAGAGCTTTCTTGAATGTTCTGATAATAAGAGGCAATGACTTGATAAGGCTTAAGATACCACCACAGGCAACTGCACCTGCACCGATGTATCTTACATAATTACTCCAAAGCTCTGCCGGTGCCATATCTGCTATAGCTTTTGTAGCAGGGAATAATATAGCACTGTCTCCACCCAATGCACCAATAGTATGCATAAGAGGCATGATTACGAACCATCCTACAATAGCTCCGCCAAACATATATGAAGCAACTCTTGAACCACAGATGTAACCTACACCAATGAGAGCAGGCAGTACATCAAGTCCGAATGCTGATCCCTTATAAACTGAAATATCCCAGCTTATCTCTGACGGGAATAAGATAAGTCCATCTGTTACAAACTTATAAAGTGCTGAGATACCAAGACCTGAGAATACAAGTTTTGATTTGCTTCCGCCTTCTTCACCTGCAAGAAGAACCTCTGCACAGGCTGTTCCCTCAGGGAATGGAAGATTTCCATGCTCCTCAACGATAAGTGCCGTACGGAGCGGAATCATAAATAAAGTTCCGATAACACCACCTGCGACAGCGAGAGCTGCGATAGTGAAGAACGAAGGCATCTGGATAGATGAATCTTCTCTTGCCCACATATAAAGTGCAGGAAGTGTAAAAATTGCACCTGCGGCTAACGATTCACCCGCTGAACCGATAGTCTGAACCATGTTATTTTCAAGAATTGAATCTTTCTTTAAAATAAAACGAATGACACCCATTGAAATAACTGCTGCCGGTATAGATGCCGAAACTGTCATACCTACTCTAAGTCCGAGATAAGCATTTGCAGCTCCAAATACTACAGCAAGAATAATACCGAGAATAAGTGCTGTCGGTGTAAATTCTGGCATGACCTTGTCCGCGGGGATAAACGGCTTAAAGTCATTTTTTTCTTTGCTCATAAAAAGTCTCCTTTTCCTTTTGTATAATTAAACTAAAAATGTTACATGACTGTTGCAACAATAACATATTATATATATATGACCTCCCAGCATCATATACACAAAATATATTATAAGTACAGCCATTATATAATTATATTATAGACCAGAACTATTTACAATAGTAATTTTATCTTTTGATGTAAAAATTATACATTTAAATCCACATTTGCCAACACTCTAAAAGCCTTTCTAAACTGTAAGCCGCATTTGCAGGACTTGTAGATGGAAGTTTTATTATCTCTCTTCCGGTTTTACCATACTGGTATTTCATATAAAGTTCGTATGCCTTGCCGCCATTTGCATATATCCTGTCAATGTCAGCATTGTCTAAAATAACCGACAGGTCAACGGGCACAACATTTTTTATCGAACTGTCACTCGAACCTATAATATCACACTCAGAGATAACATCCCACACGGCTATATGATTTCTGAGCAACATCTGTTTTTTCTCCTCAATAGTCTGCGGGACAATGTCCTCATCACATAACGCCGCAATAAGTTTCCAAAACCTGTTCTGCGGATGCCCGTAATAAAAATTGTTCTCCCTTGACTTTACCGATGGAAGTGTCCCCAAAACCAGTATTTTTGAATTTTTATCAAAAACAGGCTCGAATTCATGTTTTATATGTGTGTACTCACTATTCATCTTTCATTATCTCCCTATCTTTCAAATATTTTCTCATAAAAATTTCAGATTGTGAAACTATTATAGTTCTTTTTTATAATCTTTTTAAGTGCCGCCGCATTTTCATCCGAAAGTTTCAAATATACTCCGGCTTTATGTTCAGGCTCAATATAAACATCAATGTTATTTTCGTCAAGTATTATTCCAAATACGCAAAGCTCACCCGCATTATTTTCAACCGCCAGATAATAGCACTTATCAGGATTCTCTTTTGCCGTCATTACAAACTTCTGCTTATACATATCTCTGAGTTCAAAATAATTTCCTTTTGTAAGAAGTTTATAAAACTCATTTCCTGATTTTTCATCCGCCCAAACGGCAAGTCTCTTATCAGGATTTTCTTTAGATTTTGCCTTAAATCTTTCAAGCATTATCTCACGAATTGCACTTCCGTCTTTTATGTCCATAATCTCCTTAAAATATTCCTCCGGAGAAATCCCACTCTTTGCACCTGATTTTTTTCTGTCTTTTATACTATGTTCTTTCAGACTTTCAATTCCAACACATTTTCCGATATACATCGCATCTGACCTGTCTTTATATAAAATAAACTTTCTACTGTTACGCCCACCTATAAAATATATACTTCCAACTGAATACTTGCTGCCCTTTGGAGCATTTCCCAAAAACGGCGTCAGCTTCTTAGTCTTATCCGCTTTTTTCAGTTCAATTCCCTTTTGTGTAATCTTTTTTTCTTCATCCTCATTCAGTTGATAAAGACTGTAAAGATAACCATTTTCCGAATAACTCTTTGTATCAACACAGACCGCAGTATTCTGCTGATTATAATAATGCCACTGCTGTTCTTCTTTTGTATTAATGCCGAGGTCTGCATCGTCATCACCCATCATTATATAATCCTGACGCAGAGCATAACGCTCCCTTGCGGTACTGCACACACTCTCAAGCACACTTGTCTCACCTGTCTGCTTTTGGCTTCCCATGTATATATAACCTATTGCAAGCCCTGCTATCAATACAAAACATACGACCGCAATACATATAATATGTGCCTTTGAGCGTGGATTTTTTATCGGCAGCCTGCTAATGACAGAATATATCTTATCTTCAAAAATCTTATCATCATTATATTCAAAATCAAAATCTCTCATGGAATTTTCCAAATCCTTCTCACTATAAATCTTAAAAGCTTTTCTTATAATCTCATCACTGCCTTTAAATCTATTTTTTTCAATAACACTTCTTATGCTACTACTCATAACGCTCACTCCTTTCTTCCTATTCAGAAAATTGCGAAACTATCATAAACTTTAATTAAATTGTATAAATATAACAAATAGTTAGTTTCACAATCACCAAAGACTTTTTAACAGCTTCTTTCTTCCACGGTTTATCTTCGACCGCACCGTATTATATGGAATTTCCAGTAAATCCGAGATTTCTCTCGTACTCATCTCATTTAAATAAAACAGCGACAAAACTTCACGGTAAGTAAAGTCAAGTTTATTTATCTCTTCCACAACTCTTTTTAACTCCATCGAGACAAGTATCTCATTTTCTATGTCAACATTCCCTGCCTGCTCTGTTATGTCCTCAATATTTATATTCGACTGTCTGCTTCTCTTGTTTTTTCTGTATATGTCAATGGCACAATGGCTTATGACCGTATATACAAAAGCTGCTGTTTTTGCTTCATCGTCAAAGTCTATGCAATCTGTATGTCTTGATATTGCTATTATGCTGTTTTGCACAGCGTCCTCAGCATCCTCACGCTGGTTTAAAATCTGCATTGCCCTGTAATACATTCTGCTGCCGTATAACTCATACACTTTTTCAAGTTTTTGTCTCTGTTCTTCTTCCCATTTTTTTGCTTTGGTGCCGTTTGACATTTTTTTCACCTCCCCAGTGTACTATGTACTTTTTATTTCTAATATTTATAACGGCACGGATATAAAATTTGATGCAGAAATAAGTATAAAATTTATATCTGTATGCAACATTCCTGCCATAAAAAGAGATTTAACAATACAATGAATAAACTTCAATATTGCCAATTACCTTTTTATAACTGAACTGTAACATTAAAAAATGCAAATTTCATTTTATGGCTTTATCAAAGACAATTTTTCTTTAAAGCCCTATGAAATTTGCATTTTATTGTGTGTTGTAAGGATTATTTTTTATTTTTTCTATTTGCAGTATTTCTCTCTGAGTTCTTTAAGTTTACTCTGGTATGTTTCCTGCTGTTTTTTGTTTACAAGATAACCTTTTACCTGCTCTGCTATACTGTCGTACTCAGGTACTTCGCCCTCGTTTTTGTCATCGACCCAGATAAGATGGTATCCGAACTGTGTTTTTACAGGACCTATTACTTTGTTTAGTTCCCCGTCAAATACGGCATTTTCAAATTCTTTTACCATCTGGCCTCTGCCAAATGTTCCAAGACTTCCGCCTTTCTGTGCTGATGGGCAGGTAGAATACTCTTTTGCCGCATCTTCAAAACTTTTTGCTCCTGATTCGATTTCTTCTTTTATCTGATTTGCCTTGTCCTCATTGTCTACGAGTACATGTTTTGCCGTTGCAGATGCTTTTGATGCAAATTCTTTTGAGTGACCTAAGAAATACTCTTTTGCTTCTGCATCTGTTACAGAAATGTCTTTTAAAAGGTCTGCCATAGCTATCTGGCTTAATATATCTCTCTTTGCCATAACCATTGATGTTTTAAACATCTCTGTCTCGTCTTTCTTTTCTTCCTCCCCGTACATTGCAAAAAGGCAGATTTCTTCTAATCTTTCCTCGCACTGCTTACGGAACTCAGGCATACTTCTATACATCTGCTGTTCCTGCGGCATACCTGAAATAAATGTGTCGATATCGACATCTGTTATCGTGTAATTTCCAATTTTAGTATTTGTTTCTGACATCTTTATCCTCCGATTTTTTGACAAATGATAGTCACTATTATGAGGGAATACAACAAAAGTTGCAAGTGTTTTTGCTCTTTTTTATAAACCATGCTTATTTCTTCTTTTTGCTGCTTCTCTATAAACCTGTTCATCAGTTCTTGCAGAAACAACAATAATCTTCATTACTCCATCCACACGCTCAATCTTATAAACAACTCTTATGCCTAAGTTTCTAAATTTTATTTTCATTAAATTAGTAAGATTTGTACCACTTTTATTACCTAAAGGCTTTCCATATCCGCCCTCCTCAGCAGGCAATGGATTTTTGCTTACTTTTGAAATGCCTTTTAATACTTGTATTTGAGCCGAATGGTCGAGTTTCTTCATATCATTTTCCGCTTCTTCTAAAAACTCAATATTCCATGTCATTCTATATCTACATCCTCCGCATCCAAAAGTTCATCTTCACTTATCCCAAGCTCATTCATCACATTATTAAGTGAAACCGTTTTATTATTCCCATCAGCCTCCAAACGCCTGTTAGCTTCCAATAAAAGATAATAATCTTCTTCTATTTCAGTTAATCTTGTATATTCCTCAGGTGATAATATAATCGCCGATGGCTGATTATTTTTTAAAACTATCAATTCATTTTCAGAATGTAATCTGTCAAATATCTTAGCCGCCTGACCTTTATTAAACTGCGAAATAGGAACAAGACTTTGTAATATATCTGCTGCAATAGCCATAATAACCCTCATTTCTGCACACATTTTTTGCATAGTATCAAATATAATATATTTTCCACTTAAGATTTGTGCCAAGTGTGCAAAACACAAATCTTAGTGCAAAAATTTTTAATCTTCGCACTAAACATTTCCGTTACTTTATTCTACTTATATTATATTCAGATTTGCTGCAAAAATCAATAAATATTACTTTTAATTTTCTATTATATTGTAACAGTTCAGCCCAAAAAAGATAAGTCAATAATACATGAGCTTGCTCAATGTATTATTGACTTGTTTTTTGGGGCGGAATAGCCTTTCATTTATGAAATGAAGTAAACACAAGCTGCATAGCAGCGACTGACAGCTTGCTGGCAGGTTTACGAATGTAATAAATGAGAGGCTGAACTGTTACATTATATTTTCATATATATTTAACATCTCATTTTAATATGCAAATTTTCAAATAATTACAAAACTATCATAATCCTTGATTAAATTGTGCAACTAACACAACATACAGTCAATTTATCAATTATCTATACAAACCTTTACAGATATTTTCAACTTACCCTGTGAGATTTTCCCATAAAACCGTAGATTATAAATGACAGATAAAATACTTACCTGAATTTTTCTAATTATCCAATGTCTGTCACAAAGAAATGACGTCTTTTCTAACAAATAGTCGCTTGCGACTCTTTCGCGCTTGAACGGAATGCGTAGCATTTACTTCTTTTCCGCGAAATGTGCATTCTCACAGAGTGTTTTTTGTGTTATAAAAAACATACTGCCGTTATAATACAACAGAATGTTTTTTCACATTTGATGATGCTGGGGATAAAATCAGATAACGATGCAGCGATATGCGGCATCAATTTTGAGCAAAATCCCTTTGAGCATGGCATTATTTTATGCTGGAATAATAACTATGTGCCAATTACGGCACAGAAACGAGGTTTACAATGCAAAATAAAAACAATGATATTTCCGATAAGGAAATAATATCATTATTTAACGAACGTTCCGAACAGGCAATAAGCAAGACAAGTGATAAATACAAAAATCTCTGCTTTAAAATTGCAAATAATATACTAAACGACAAACGGGACAGTGAGGAGTGTGTTTCTGATACATGGCTGGCTCTATGGAACAGTATTCCGCCCAAGTCACCAAATCCCCTTAAAGCCTACATATGCCGTATTGTCAAAAATCTTTCTCTTAAACGCTACGAATACAATTCGGCAGGCAAGAGAAAAAGCGAATATGAGGTGTCACTTGACGAACTCAACGATTGTCTGGACAAAAATAATGATACTTTAAAACAGATAGAACAAAAACAGCTCATTGAAACCATAAATGTATTTTTGAAAAAGCTACCAAAAGAAAAACGCATCTTATTTATAAGAAGATACTGGTTTATGGAGTCTGTTAAACAACTCGCAAAAGATTATAAAATATCTGAAACAGGAATTTCCATGCGGCTTTCAAGAATACGCAGCGAACTTAAATCTCATTTGATAAAGGAGGGGTATTATGACTGATAAAGATTTATTTAATGCGATAAATGAATGTGATGACAGTTTTATTGAAGAAACGATAAATGACTGTGATAAAAAATTTATTGAAAAAACGGCAAATAAATATGATGAAAAATTTACCGAAGAAACAACAAATGAACAGACCAATAATTTTAATAATAAACAAAAAGAAATAAATGGTTCGGCAATAACACCGGGAAAAAATTTCCGCAGACATGACAAATCTGATAAACCAAACAACAGACCGTCATTTATAAAAAGATGCCTGCCATTCACAGGACTCCCACTTATAAATGCCGCCGCCATCCTTATACTCGTGCTTGCTGTCGGATTTGGTGCTGCTGCCGCAACATCCGGCAAATTTCAAAACTGGATTTTTACGGCATTTTCAAAACAAGACATACAAAAAGCCGAGCTTAACACTTCTGCACCCGACAAAATTTCTTCTGATAACGGACAGAGTACGGCTTCAAATCCTGACAACAACATAGACATAAAAGCCGACAAAAATAACCATCTGTCTCTTGGCAAAAATATCGACCTTGTCGGAGATAAAGAAAGTTTCATATACAAATATCACAAAAATGGCGATGACGAGATAGTAGACGAGGTATATTCCATTCAGGATAACGGTCTGTCAAAACTTGCGATAAAAACATTTTCAGGTACTTATTATGGTAGCAGCTTTTCTTTTGATTATTCTGTTATAAATAAAGAGATATTTGCATTTAACCAAACCGGAACTTTAGACAGCGTAGACTCTGTCATAGACGGCGATACTGTTTATGCCCATTTTTCAAAAGCCAAAGGTGATACTATACTAAAAAGCAGTGTCGCAAAGCTGAACCTTAAAACAGGAATAATAGACAAATTTACTGACGACACCAAAATATGCAACACTAAAATGTCTCCAAACGGAAAAATGATATTGTTTAATTACCGTGCTAAGGGATACTGGACCGCCTTAGATACATCGACAGGCAAAGAGAGAAAAATCCCCGGCATAAACGGATATAACCACACAAACGAAATAAAATTTATTGACGATTACCATGTACTTTCACTCTCAATAAACACTACCGGAAGCAGCGAGCAGGCTTACACAAACCTTATAGACCTCACAACCGGAAAGACTCTGCACACTTACAAGGACTACGGAGAAATCAATGTCTTATGGAATTATAAATACAATGAAAAAAATAAATCATTGAAAGTTTACAATATAACAAATAAAAGCAGTTTCACAATTCCTGATATGAAATCAGAGGATATAGCTGCTGCAAACGGAAACTATGTACTTTTCGGTGAACTCGAGAAACTTGACACATTCTGCCTTTGCAACCTTGAAACACATAAATATATCAAGTTTACGATACCAAAAGAACTTCGTTCAGATATAGAAATGTACCTCTCCGCCGTTAAAAGCAAAATGCTCATAACCGACGGAAAGGATGCCTATCTTGTGCAGTGTCCGTAAACACATATCTACTTATTTCTTTCCTGTGCAAGATACTTTGACTCTTTTCCTGTCATATGCTCTATCTCTATACATATGACACACAATGCCTGTAGCTCAGAATCTATCTCCTTTTGCATTTCTACTTCAAATCCGGGGCGGTACTTCTGGGCTATAAGTTTTGTAAGTCCTTTTATTTTGTGATTAAATTTCAATACTATCTTAGCATAAATTTTAATAAATTGTTTTATTTATGTCTAAACTGCATCTACACTCTATCTAAATTTTGAACTTAGCAACTCCCTCACTGAGTTTATTCGCTCTCTCCTCTGCCGTCTTTGAGTTGTCATTGACAACTGAAGACCTTTCTGCAATCGAAACAGTCCTGTTTGCTATGTTCGTCGTTCCATTAGCACTCTCCTCAGTGGCAATGCTTATACCCTTTATCGAATCAAGTATTGATGAGATAGATGCCAGCAATTCTTCTGATGTAGCACTAAAATCTGATACAAGTTCGTTTACACTTGTCGCATCTTCATTATAATATCCAGCAAGCTCATCAAATTTATGATAGCTGTCAGTAACATCCGTCTCAACAAATTCAAGCATTTGCTGTGCATCACTCTTAAGATTTTCAACTGCATTTTTTACGGCATCCGTCACACCCTGTATATTTTCAACATTTTCTTTTGACTGTTCAGCAAGTTTTCTTATCTCGTCTGCAACAACAGCAAAACCCTTTCCTGCCTCACCCGCTCTTGCTGCTTCAATAGATGCATTAAGTGAGAGAAGGTTTGTCTGTTCTGTAATTTCCATGATAGAATCGGCAAGTACATTTATCTGGTCTACAACTTTTGCATCCTCCATCGCTTTTTCAAGTTCACTCTTCATGGCTTTTTTTGTCTGACTTGCTTTCTCTCTTATAGATGCCACATTTTCTTTACCTTCTTTTGCTCTCTTATATATCTGTTCAACATGATTTGCACCATCCTGTGCTCTCAATGCAATATTTTTTGCCGCATCCTCTATCTCATGCGACATCGAATCTATACTCTCTGTCGTAGCTGCCGTTTCTTCCATTGATGCCGCAACTTCCTCTGTCGTTGCAGAAACATCCTCTATATCAGAATTAAGCAGTCCCATATCATTTGTTATCTCACCTACTACATTCTTTATGTCACCTGCACCTGTTTTCACATCACCTATCAGTCTTGAAAGATTTGCACGCATAGTCTCAAGTCTGTTTGCCAGAATACCAAAGTCATCTCTCCTTTTTAAATACTTATCATCTATTTCGCTTGTAAAGTCACCACTTTCAAGTACACCAAGCTCTCTGCCAACAGCTTCAAGCGGCTTAACTATATTTGCGATTATAAGGATTATAACTGCAATGAGCACAATTCCTATCGTACCATTTACGGCAATATAGATTTTTGTCATGTTGTTTGAATATTTTGTCAGTTCATCATGTCTGACCGCAACTGTTTTGTCTATATCGTCTGTATAATTTCCTGTTCCGATGACCCAGTCAAATTCCTTATAATAATATGTATAAGAACGCTTTGGTGAAGGCTCTGTCTCTCCCTCCTTAGGGAAATAATAGTCGGTATATGCCTCGTTATTCTTAACAGAATCCTCTATCATCTGTTTAACCATGGTAAATCCATTTGAGTCTTTTGTATTCATACGGTTTGTTCCCTCAGTGTCACTTCCAAGAAGAACTACATTTGTTCCGTCAGACTGGTCTACCCAGAAGTAACCGCTGTCACCGTATCTCATATCACGAATCTCATCAGCAGCATTTTTCTTAGCAAGCTGTTCTGTAAGGATTCCGCTCTTATACTGACCGTAATAGTGTTTTGCGACAGATACTGCCGCCGTAACTTCCGATTTGATGCTGTCATCATATGAACTTCTTATACTGCCCTCTATCTCAGCTATAGATTCGTTGTTTTGATTTTTCATGCATATGGCTGAAAATATAGTCCCAAATAACAAAATTACAAGAACCCCTGTCATAATAAGCAACATTTTAAACTTTACTTTAATGTTTTTCATATTAAACCTCATTTCTGCACACATTTTTTGCATATCAAGTTTGTGTCAAGTGTGCACAGACACAAATCTTGTGTGTGAAAAATCATTTTTTCTACAATAAAATCCTGCATATATGTATTTTTCACACTAAAATCCCTTTTTTCTTTTTTGAAAATCGAACAAATTATCATCAATGTTTTTTGTGCAACCTCAACATATCAATTATACAACTTTTTTAATTTTTATGCAACTTTAACATGATTTGAATTATTTTTACTGGTAACAGTTCAGCCATAAAAAGATAATTAGCAATACAATGAGCTTGTTCATTGT